>WLWE01001789.1_pt1 | contig 15013 bp, 17 predicted proteins | sample 6718301 | NCBI WGS metagenome assembly WLWE01 (sample SAMN12718691, study PRJNA515312) | sponge metagenome | isolation source: marine sponge | host: Mycale hentscheli | place: New Zealand: South Island, Marlborough, Capsize Point | collected 2003-05-01 | reverse complement strand
AGCTGATTGACCGTCGACTAAAAATCCCGTGGCGGGGTAGCTGGGCAGTTACCAGGAATATTCATAGCCCACCCTTATCAGAGATAAATCCTGAAATCAACTTGGCATTACCTTTTTGACAAACAGGGTTTATCTAAAGCAATATCGGTTTAATCTGAATCAAAATTCGCTGCCTCTCAAACAGTAAAGAACTGTGTTCGAGCACGATTTTTGATGCGTCTTGGTTCGGATAAAACCGAATGTGATCTAAGGGCCTTATTCGAAGTTGAAATCTGTTTTACCGTCTTTTGATAGTCCGGATTTTTTACTCTCTTTGATCTTGTGATCTCCTGCTTCCATATCCAGCACACCATGCTCCAGCTTTTCCTTGTAAAGCGTGTGTTTGTTATGAGATACCCAGGTTAAAATTTCTGCTACCGCATCAAAGAGGTCGTCCGGCACATATTCGTTGACGTTCGTATCCGCATAAAGACTGCGCGCCAGAGGCACATTACGGAAAACTGGAACACCAGATCTTTCCGCTTGCTCTCTTAAATGCGCTGCATAAAGGTTTTGTCCTTTGGCAACGACTACCGGAAGCAGCATAACATCAGGCCGGTAATCAATTGCAACTGCAAAGTGTGTTGGATTTACTACCAGTGCCGTTGATTTCGTTGTTCGCTCGATGCCATCAGACATTACCAACTCTTGAGCAAGTTGTTTGCGTTGCCCCTTGATCATTGGGTCGCCCTCACTCTCTTTATACTCACGCTTTACTTCTTCCTTGGACATCATCAGGGTTTTTGTGTGTTGACTACGTTGAAACATAAAATCAAAGACAGCCACGATAACAAAGGCCAGAGCCGAGTATAAAAGTGTACTGAGCATGATGCTGCCCGTAACACTATTCATACAAGCCATTCCGCAATAAACAGAATTGACATAGGGCAAAATTGCATTGCTGGCGACTAAGAACAGGAGAACCGAAAGAAAGACAATTTTCAAAACAGATTTAAGAACTTCCACAACTTGCTTTAGGGAAAATATTTTCTTGAAACCCTTGGCCGGACTGACATTCTCAAGTTTCGGAATGAGATTTTCCATTGCAAAAATGGAACCAAACTGGACATAGTTTGAAAAATATCCAGAAACGATTACGACACCCAATAGGGGAAGTAATATAATGATGCTTTCATGAAATGCGATATCGATGGCCTGAAATGCACTTGCGCGAAAATCAGTTCCATGAAGCGCTGCCATTTGGTCCATTAGCCCGATAAGCCTGAAAAAAGTGATATCCCAAGTTAACCAGATATACGCAATCACACTCATTAAAGAGATTGTTGTCACAACTTCCTGGCTACGGGCAACTTGTCCTTTATCACGCGCATCACGCGTTTTTTTTGGGGTAGGTTGTTCGGTTTTTTCGCCTGATTCTTCGCTCATCTTGGATATCCATTATTAATGGGAGTGTCGCTTAATGGTTCTGCCAGTATTTCTTTTCCTGCATTCAGGATGTCGTATAATTGGTTTGTCCATACAAAAAACCATGACTGTTGATCGGCAGCATACGGAAAAAGGATACTGGAATAAAAAATCAAAATAAGAATAGCCACACCGCTTTTGATGGGCATTGCTAGGATGAAAACCTGAATTTGCGGAGCGAATCGGCTTACCAGTGCTAGGGCAAACTCTGACAAAAACATAATCGCGATAACAGGTGCGGATATGATAAACATGATCCGCATTCCAAAATCCAGTATATTGAGTGCTAGTACGGGGAAGTTACTGGTAATGATCGGAAGATTTTCCGTGACCGGCCACATGACATAACTGGTATAAAGAATCTGTAGAATTGTAAGCATTCCGCCAATTGCAAAAAAGTAAGTGATGAAAGCTTGAGAAAATAAATTGCCCAAGGGAGAAGTTTCAGTTCCCAAAAGTGGATTGATGCTGGAAGCAATTGCTGCCCCACGCTGATTGTCAATGAAATCACCGGCAGCGGTTACCGTCCAAAACAACCAGCCAATCATGTAACCAAACACAAAGCCAATCGCGTATTCCTTGGCAAAGAAGAAGGCAAACCTCATCAAGGTTTGATCAATATTGTCTATCGTGAGGTAATTTACCGGAACAATCGGAATACATAAAATAAGTATGGATGCATTACGGGCAAGCGGTGGCACAGCTCCCTTTTCCAGAATTTGAGCCGTTGAAATGAATGCATATATGCGGGGAAGCGATATCAACAAAGCCAGTAAATAGCCTTCAAACGTTCGATAGATGTCAATCAGTACGTCCACCGCCAAAAACTCCTAACGTGTCAGTTCGGGGAATGTATCAAACAGCGTCATGGTAAATGTAAGCATTTCCGAGCCCAATATTCCAGCAGTTGCTGCTATTGTTATGGCCACTGCAATGAGTTTTACGGCAAAGGAAAGTGTCTGTTCCTGCACTTGAGTGAGTGCCTGTAAAAGACTGACAATAACCCCCACAACTGAAGCGACAATAATCGTTGGCATGGAAAGGATCATTACCAATAGCATTGCTTCTGTAATTTGGTGTAACGCATCAGCGGGAGACATATTTTAAAACTCCTTAGACATAGGTTTTCACAAGGCCAAGGATTAGCCTTGACCACCCATCAACCATTACAAACAGGAATAATTTGAAGGGTAGTGATATCGTAAGTGGCGACACCATCATCATCCCCATTGCCAAAAGGATATTTGAAACAATCAAATCAATTACAATGAAGGGCAGATAAAGCAGAAAACCAATTTCAAAGGCTTCGCGTAATTGGGTTACCGTAAATGCCGGTAGCATCACAACAATACTGTCCTCGGTAACCTGTTCGGCAAGATTGGGAGGCCATAATTCTGCTGTGGCTTTCAAAAAAAACGTTCGCTCGCGATCATCGGCATGTTTATCAAGAAATTCTATCAACGGCCCTTTGCCCGCATTAAATGCAGCCTCGACGCCTTCAACATTGGTAAAGGTAAAATTACCGCGTGTTAGAAGGTTATAGGTCTCCACACCTACAGGTGCCATGATGTAGGCAGAAAGAATAATCGCTAATGCATTGAGTGCTATATTGGGAGGAATTTGCTGCACACCAATTGCATTGCGAACCAATAATAAGACCACTGCAATCTTAATAAAAGACGTAGCAACAACCGCTAGAAATGGAACCAGTGCCGCTGCTCCAAAAACGAGTATTAAATTAAGTGGATCCATTAGTTAACTATCCCGTTCCTGATTGATTAGGTTCAATCTCGAATGAACATTTTGCTAAGTCTTACAGCTGTGCGATCATCAATTTTTATGAGATCACCTTCAGCAATTGCCTGGCCATTGGCACGAACAATCACTTTCAGATTGTCCTGCGTGAGTTCAGTAATTAGTGGAACGATCGCGCCTGTTTGCCAACTTTCAATCTCGGACAATACAACATGGGTTTCACCCAAATCAAAAGACAATCGCATCTTGAGTTCTGCGGGTTCAAAATTAATTGCAGCCGCAGTTTCTGTTTGTTCATCATGTTCATCAGTAAGTGGGTTTACAGTTTCATCTATCTCAACAGGATGATTATCCTCAAGACCTGTTTCATCAGGTTTCATGGTTAAAGCCCCTTTTTCTATGCTTTTGGAAGATCGAAGAAATGTGCTTGCCGGTTGTACGCTGGCACAATGCCAACCTTCTTCAACACGCTCAAATCGGTATAAAAAGTCATTGACCAAAAAATTTTGATCAGCAGCTAAAACAGACTGCATAAGCAATATATCGCCCGCCCGTAAGCTCTTTACATTCTTTGCGTCAAGCTCAGAAACTCCGAGAACTCTTGAAACGCTCTGCGTCAATTGTGATTTTAAATTGTGCCAAACCGGGTGCCTGACCATGTCCAAATTTTTCAACCGCAGGCAAATTTTATCGCGGTTCATGCCAAGTGTGAAAAATATTGGCTCAGGGCATGCACCATCCAGAGCTATTGAGAACCACTGTATTTCGCTCTGCTCGTTATCCTCGGAAATGTCGTCTACTGAAACTGATAGGCTGACAGCTGCATTGTGCACGATATCAGCGGGGAAAACGGATATAATTGTATTGACCATGCCTTCATTCAGGCAGTCTCTGACTGATGGATCCAATTCATTAATCTGAGCGACGTTTAGATCAACGTTCAATAGGCTTAAAAACGGAAATACGTCGATGCTCAGCCATGCAGCCATATTTTTTTTGTCTGTAATGGATATGAAGATTTGCTCAACTGGTGGGGGGTCAATTGGCATTGAGCAAAAAATGGCAACACTTTCAGGAATACCCACCGAATGACCTGCGTAAGTCATTATTGCATTCCATAATTCCTGATTTTCACTGGATAGCCCTGATTTAGGCATGGTCCATTTTTGGACATTCATGGCTGCCTCCCAAGGCTTTCAAAAAGATCCGTAAGGCTTTGTGTTGATTTAGCATTCGTACTAACGGTTTCGACGGCCGCATTGTTTGCTGTGTCGGATTCAAGAATTTTAATGGTACGTTTTGGGAATTTTGATTGCAAAACTTGAGCGAGATTCAGTGCAGCTTGGGCAATATTTTGATCAACCGCATCAGCGCTTCTTGCAAGTATTACACTTAAGGTGCCGTCATTCATAATAACCTTAATTCCATCAAGCCCGGTTGTGTTCGGGTCAAGCACGAGATTCATTGTTGCCGAATTAGCCGCAACCGTAGGTTCAGGCCGCGTAATTGCGTCAAACTTCGCTGTTATCTGCTTGGTTATTTGTTCAACCTTAGCTTCTAATTGAGAGCGGGCTGTCATTTTTGGTACAGTTGATGGGGCAGAGGTTTGCGGTTTTCCTGTTTCTAGGGATACCAGCAAGACGTGATCGGTTTTTTCACGTTGATGGGAGGTGTCTTCATTATCTCCATCGTTATCTTCGTGTCTTGTCAGCTTGTTTTCAAATGCAGATTGCGAAAAGTACAATGACGAGCTTGTGCGATCAGCACCACTGCCACCACCCGATATGAGTGCATTATCCTTGGTGTGCTTGCGTGGATTATCGCGCGCAGAATTATCCAGCTGAGGCTTGCCGGGTTCGCTCTTGATTTGTTGGAGATTGTGATTGGCAATCGTGTTTTTAATTTCTGTCATGATGGCATCAACTGACCTTTTGTAAACAATTCTTCAATCTCGCTTTCTTCTTTTTGCTCAAACGCTATGGCAGCCTCACTTTCGAGATCAGTTCTGATTCTATCGAATTTTTCCCGATTGCGTTGTGCTACATGATATGTCGTGCTGGCCTCTTCCATTTCTTTTTCAAGTCTGATTTTGATCTGTATTGCCCGCTCTAGCCGATCAACAATTCTTTGATGATCTTCCTGAAGATTAATGACTTTTGTCTTTGTTTCATCAATGTCATCAACATCTACGACCTGGAGCATAATCGTGTTGTAGACATCATTTATTCGGGCAGGCAGTGTTTCGTCACTATTTTGAACGTCAATGGTGAGCTTTTCAACGGCCAGTACAGCCTTCTTCAATTCTCTTCGTTTGAGTTGGAGTGCGCGAAATAAACTATCCTCACGGAGTTTTTTAACCCGGCATAATATCTTGAATTTATCAATCATGGGTCACCGTTTGCAGTTGTTCAAACGTATCTTCAAATGAATAAAATTCATCTGTATTTTGTTTAAGGAACTCGTTGATTGCATCGTTCTTTGCAATTGCAAGGTCGGATTTAGGGTCGCTGCCTTTTTGGTATTCACCAATTTTAACAAGCAGTTCCACATCAGCATAAGTCGCCAAAAGTGAATTGATCTTACCGGCTCCATCGCGATGCTCTTGGGATACAATGGCATCCATCACGCGACTTTTTGATGAAAGCACATCAATCGCCGGATAGTGGTAAGCAGAAGCCAGTTTGCGCGACAGAATAATATGCCCGTCAAGAATAGAGCGGGTTTCATCTGCAACCGGTTCGTTCATATCATCCCCTTCTACCAAAACAGTATACAAGGCGGTAATAGAACCTTTATCGTTCATGCCAACACGCTCCATCAGCTTTGGCAGGTTAGCAAAGACCGATGGCGGGAAACCGCGACGCGTTGGGGGTTCACCTGCGGCAAGGCCAATCTCGCGCTGCGCACGCGCAAACCGGGTAATCGAATCCATTAAAAATAACACCCGCTTGCCCTGATCCCGGAAATACTCGGCAATTGCGGTTGCAACAAACGCAGCTTTGGCACGCTCCATCGAACTCTTGTCGGATGTGGCAACCACCAGAATAGTTTTTTTCATTCCCTCAGGACCAAGATCATGCTCGATAAATTCACGCACCTCACGGCCACGTTCACCAATCAGGGCCATGACAGTCACGTCGACATTTGCGCCCTTGACCAGCATCGCCAGCAATGTGGACTTTCCGCCGCCCGCAGCAGCAAAAATACCCATGCGCTGCCCTTCGCCTACGGTCAGCATACCATCAATGGCACGAACGCCCATTGATAGGGGCTTGTCGATAATACGCCGCGTCATTGGGGCAGGGGGCGATTGGTATACGGGGTAAGTCGTTTCCGGTGTAAATTGTTCGGCTTTTCCGTCGATGAAATTACAAAGTCCGTCCAGTACCCGTCCCTTTAAACCTTCTCCAACCGGAACACGCTGAACACGTCCTGTAGGGTAAACTTCAGTCCTTGGGGCAACGCCTTGTGTTTCACCGATGGGTGATAACAAAGCTTCCCGGTCTAGGAAGCCAACCACCTCGGCAAGCAGTTTCGCGCCTGATGCTCTTGTGTAAAGTTCTACAATTTCGCCAACCTGAACATCCGAAACCACGGCATATATAATTGTTCCCACCACTTTGGTAACGCGGCCACTCATCGCAAAAAAGTCGTGCTCTCCAATACCTTCATGCAGGACCGCAGGTAAATTACCTAATCGCGTTAAAATCTCATCCACGCGCTTTGCTTCAACAGCGCGAAAGTCACTTTGCGAGAATTGGGCTTTCATTCCTCGCTCCCGCCGGGTTGTTCAATTGAAGTTAATTCTGGCGTAGATGGTGCCCCTTTTGTGATTTGGGTTTTGGCGTTACCTGAAAGATGAGCTGTAATTCGGGTCAGCAGGATTTCCAAGTCTTCCAGCTTATTATCAAAATTGCAGTCAATTCTGCCAATGCTGGATTCAAGAATAACATTGGGGGATACAAGACTGGAATCTTCCAGAACTTCAATTAACTCAATCTCCGGAAAATCCTGCACAATTACATCAACGCGTTTTTTGAACCCGGCAACAAGGTCGATTGGAACGCGCAATTGAACCCGGTTTTCACGGCGCATTTTGCCAAGCGCATTACGGGTTGTGGCTTCTGCAAGCTCTGTATTGCTAAATGTTGAAATCAGTTTACGAACGCAAGCATTGACAAGAGAGCTAAGGCTTCCCTCAATGATAGACAGTTTTTTATCAAGGGCCAGTTGTTCATTAAGCAGGCGCTCGAATGCGTCCCGGTTGGATTGCTCCATACCTTCAGTAAACCCACGTTTTTTTTCAGACTGAAAATGGCGTTCCGCATCTGCTATGATTTCCGCTGCCCGGATTTCTGCATTTCTTACAAGTTCATTTGCATGCTCAACTTTAGAAAAATCGTCCCTTTTTATTACGGCGGTTCCCTGTGCAAGTTTATGATCCAGGTCTTTAAGCAGATAAATACTCATTGCCGACCTGCTTTCTTGTAAAACAGCTTGGTAAATTGCTGCGTTTGAATTTTTGAAAACTTTGAGGGAGTTTCGTTTTCAACAGCTGGGTTTTTTGGTAGCCGTAATTCCAACAACTTGCCTAGGACAGGTTCTATTTCATTGACTATATTCAAAATTGTTCTGTATCCCAGATGAACAAAGGTATCGCCAGCTTGAGTTTCGCTGTCGTCGGCATCACTGGAGAGAAATTTTTTAAGGGAGTGTTTTTTGTCCAGCTTGCCAAGGTCAGGATAAAAAACAGCCGCTTCACGAATGGCAGTGTTGAATGCAGCCTCACCCAATTGCTTTATGACAGCTTGCCGTTCCTGTTTTACGACGCATTCAAGAATCTTGCGATGAAGTATCGTCGCTGCAATATGGTTTGCCAATGCCTGCAATTCTTCGCCTTTCATGGTCGTAAGAACCGCGGCCATTCGCTTTAATTTGTCATCAGATTTGACCTTGATAAAAAGAGAGGCGGGTATCTTGATTTCATCTATTGCGAATTGCTTTTTAATTAACGTGTTTAGCGGTTTTTGAAATGAAGCGTTCAATGACAACGTAACAAGGTCGTCTTTTGAAATACCTTTAATCTCAAGATGATCCGAATGCAGAAAAGAAAACGGCTTTGTCAGCAAAGCGGCTAAATTAGCAGCGGCCAGAAATGCTTCGTTTGATTGCGCTTGCCCCTGATACATCCTTCATCCTTTGCGTTATTCGCTGGCTTGCGCTTGTTCTGCAAGCGTATTTTCTGCAATCTGGCGAGCATTTCTGGCTTTGAAAAAGTTAAACAAAACAACGCTATTAGAGACGATCAAAAGAAATAAAAGCACTCCGATTCCAATGAAAATCTGCCAAAACAACGATGCATCGCTGTCTCTGACGCCAAGACCGGGAATGATCTCTGTTACGGCATTTTGCGACCGGGTTTGCACGACCTTTGCCTTTTCGGCCTCCACGAGAATGACTGTAACATTCTCGTATCCAACACCCTCAATGGCATTGCTGACCAAACGTCTGATCTGCGGTGTAAAAAAATCAAGATCAACCCCAGCCTGGTGCTTGATAAAGACTGCTGATGAGGACGGTTTGATCTCCTCGCCAAGGTCCGGGTCTTCCGGTAACACAATATGAACCCTGGCAGTTAAAACACCATCAATTTCACTTAAAGTTTTAGAAACCTCTTCACCAAGGGCATAGACATAGCGCACACGTTCCTCAAAGGGGGAAGACATGATACCGCTTTTTTCGAAAACCTGCCCCATGCTTTCACGGCTTTCCTTTGGATAGCCATTTTGTTTCAAAGCATTGATGGCACGGGGAAGATCACTTTCCTCCACCAGAAGGTTTACGCCCTTTTCACCGAGATATTCCTTACTGGCGCTCATGCCATTAGACATAAGAATTGCCAGCATTTCATTTGCTTCACGCTCGGTGATATTAGTGTAAAGGACAGTTTTGCAGCCTGCTAAACTCAATAGCAAAAGAATCATAAAACATCGAGCAATCGAACCAAACTTACTGCAAGTTAATAACCTCATCTGTGATACCCCAAATTATTGACTCTTCATTAGAGTATCAAATGCCTGAGTGGATTTACCCACCAGCTTCGAAGTCATATCCATCAGCATGGAGTATTTGACCACCTCAAGCTGAAGTGAAATAAGCTTGTCCGTACCCGTCAATGGCTGAGATGCAATGCCGGTGATGGCATTCTCTTGCTTGTCAAACATACCGCGCAGGCGGCTTAATCCATCCAGAATGGAATCTCCCGTATCCCCTCCCGGTTTGGCGTGAACGGCCGCTTTATCAAGATCAAGACCACGCAATGCACGGTTTTTTGCCGCGCCGTTTGTTTTGGCAACAGGATTAACACCTTGAACAGAAGTGGCGGACGTAGTTGCATTTTGAGAATTTAACTGCGCGACTTGCAGGTTCTGTTGTCCTGCTTGGACACCTTGAGCAGGAGATGTGCCGTTTAGTTTCTCGGCATTCACCAGAGCATTCTCAAATTGCTCAATGGATACGCTTTGCCCGTGAAGTGTTTTCCCGGAAGTTTGTTCAATTTTATTAGCTATATCTGCAAGATTATCAGGACGAACCGCTGCCGTCCTGCCTGTTGTTGCGTCAATTATAGACATATCATCTGGCCCCTTAATTTCAGTATGTTAAGTGAAATCCGCTGCTGGATTACCTGCTTATCAATCACTGCGACTAACTTGTTTTGAGTGTTTGTAATGTTTCCCTGGCAATCAAAGCAAAAGGTGTGTCATGCGCTGTTTGAACAATGTCTTGCAGAAGTTCTTGTCCTTTTTGAACGTTCCCGGATTGAATATATGCGATGCCAAGGAACGTCAGAACGCCATCAGATTTTGGAGCAGCTTCCAGATATTTTGGCGCTTCAGCAGCCTTACCTTCCAGTATTTTGATCATGCCATGGCCAAGAAATCCCGCTTCCTGCTCGGGGCGCATCTCGCTTATGACATCAAATATCGCACCTGCATGGTTTGGAAGCCCATGCGATATAGCAATGAACCCTATATCGGCCAATAACTTCAATTGTTCAGAGTTTAAAACTTCGGCCATGACCTTATTCCTATATACTTAACAAGTTCTTAGTAGCCATTCCACGACACGTGCGTGTAAAGCTGCTTATACATATTAAAACTGCGGTAAACGCAGCCCTTAAACCGTCATTTATTCGATTGAAAGACCATGTTTTGCTCGTTTGAGGTTATGGGTATCAACGATCAAACGCACAGACAGTGTTCTCGCTAATATCGCACATGAAGAACTTGGCTATGTGTACGATTTAATACAGTTCTCGCAAAAATTACGGCTAGAAGATATTTTGCATCGTTCAAACTCGGCACTTTGGGAGGGACACCTCAGACAATGGCGAAATTTTTAAACATAATTTCAAAGCGCAACGATGTTGTGCTGGCGTTTTTGCTAATTTGTATCGTCTTTATGATGATTATTCCCTTGCCAACGTATATCGTGGACACCTTGATCGGCATCAATCTTTGTCTGGCAGCCATATTGCTGATGGTCGCTGTTTACATATCGGATGTGGTTCAATTTTCAGCATTTCCTTCGCTTCTTTTGCTCACAACCCTTTTTCGGCTTGCCCTGTCAATTACCACGACAAGACTGATCCTTTTACAGGCGGATGCGGGTAAAATTGTTGAGACTTTCGGCAATTTTGTTGTGTCAGGAAATTTGGTTGTTGGCGCCGTAATTTTTCTGATTTTGACAATCGTAAACTTCATGGTTATTACAAAAGGCTCAGAACGCGTGGCGGAAGTATCTGCCCGCTTTTCGCTTGACTCCATGCCCGGCAAGCAAATGTCCATCGACAGCGACATGCGTGCCGGTATGATTGAGATTGACGAAGCTAAAAAGCGCCGTGGCAAACTGGAGAAGGAAAGTCAGCTTTATGGCGCTATGGACGGGGCCATGAAATTCGTCAAGGGTGACGCTATTGCGGGCCTTATCATTATTTCTGTTAATATTATCGGGGGCGTATTGATTGGTGTATATCAGCGTGATCTTGATCTGGGAGAGGCGTTGGATATTTACGCAATTCTAACGATCGGAGATGGGTTGGTATCGCAGATTCCTGCTCTTTTTATCTCAATAACTGCCGGGTTTATTGTTACCCGCGTCGCCTCAGATGAAAATGAAGATCTTGGTTCCGATATTGCCCACCAGTTGATTAATGAACCAAAGGCGCTGATTATTGCCTCCGGGGTGTTGATAGGATTCGCACTTGTGCCGGGATTTCCAGCCGGTGTATTTATTCCACTTGCCTTGCTTACTGGTATTGGTGGCATTGTAATTATGGGCGGTCGTGCCAAGAAAAAGAAAGGCGGCTCAAAATCCGATGAGATGCCATCCCTAGCGCCGGCAATCACATCAAGTGGTTCCACGCCATTATTTCCCGATACTGATGATAATTTTGAAGAGGTGGAAGCTGTCACATTTGCTCTTACAGTTCCCCTGATTGTAGATATTGCCTCAAGTGTACGCAACGCCATAAGACCTGAAAAACTGGACAATGAAGTAGCCCGTGTTCGCCGTGCACTTTATTTCGACCTTGGGGTTCCTTTCCCCGGTATTAATCTACGCCTCAACGACAATCTTCAAGATGGCGAATACCGGATTATGGTCAATGAAATTCCTGTTGCCTCCGGCCTTGCAAGGCCGGGGTATTTCATCGTGCGAGAATCCCAGTCCAATCTTGAAATGTTCAGTATTCCTTTTGAGGTTGGGGATGATTTTCTGCCAAACACACCAAGCTATTGGGTTGCCATGAAACATCAGGCCCTAGTGGAACGGGCAGGAATTCAGGCAATGACCCTTTCCAATATGTTGACGTTTCATCTTGCGCATGTGCTAAAAAATAATGTGCAGGAATTCATAGGCGTTCAAGAAACCATGTATTTGATGAACCAGATGGAGAAAAACTTTGGCGAATTGGTGCGTGAAGCAACGCGGGCTTTGCCTATAACAACCATTACCGATGTTCTTCAAAGACTGGTGAGTGAAGAGATATCCATCCGTGATATGAGAACCATTCTTGAGGCTCTGGTTGAATGGGGGCAGCGCGAAAAAGATCCCATTATGCTGACTGAGCATGTGCGTGGTGCTTTAAGTCGCTATATCACATTCAAATTTTCAGGCGGTCAAAGCGTTATTCCAGCCTACCTTCTCTCCAAGGAAATAGAGGATGAGGTAAGAGGTGCTATAAGGCAGACGAGTGGTGCATCTTATTTGGCACTTGCGCCTGATGTCCATCGTCAGCTTATTGGTTCTCTGGAAACAGCGGTTGGTAACATCAACCAGCATGTCATACATCCAGTGATGCTTGCACCGATGGATATACGCCGTTTTATGCGTAAAATTGTCGAACGGGATTTGCCCGGCATGGCTGTTTTGTCATTTCAGGAACTTTCTCCTGATGTAAATGTGCAGCCGCTTGAACGTATCAAACTGTCGGTAAATACCCAATCGCAATTGACATCAGAATAGAGAAAATCAAATGGTAATTCCTGCGCAAAAGCTGGTTATCTACCTGATAGCTTTTGCCATAACATTTTTGTTGCACCTTAACATGCATGAGGTTGTGGGGTTTTCCGCACAAGTGTTGCTGGGTGCTCTGGCTGCCGTTGCTGTTTTTTCTGTCATTCGCTTGGAGACAAAAAATTTAATTGCCTATCGTAATTTCACTCAATCGCTTGTGCTTACTGTTATTGCAATCACTATTATTTTTCCTTTACTGGAGCGCTTTTCTACCGATGAGCAGAGTTTTGCGCATATTATAATAACCACTTTGTTCTGGCCCCAAATGCTGGTGTCGTTTTTTGGGGGGCTTGCAATTATTAATATTCTGGCCCTCCAAAAAGATGATCAAAGGGCAAATTCCATTACTGCGCATCTGGCATTTGGTGTCGGGTTTTGCATGGCATTTTATGCAGGGCTGGTTTGGTTATTCGACTTACAAAATTACGAACTTCCCGCAGGTGTGCTGGGCGCTTTTTTAGGCGACACGGTACTTCATTATCTGATTGTTTTTCTATTTTTCACGATCTTCTCTTATATCTTGCAGGCCATCATCACAGTCGTTTCAAAATCCAAACAACTGGCAGCAGAAGACACTGCCCCGCAGTACATTTCGCAGATTGATCCATTTGAACTCGCATTACGCCGATTTGTCAGGGTAATGATAGGCTTTTTACCCCTGCTGGGATTCCTGGGTACCGTTCTTGGCATTATGAAAGCACTTAGGGGACTGCCACATCTTTTTTCAAACGAGGCAAGTCAGATCACGGACATATCTCAAGCCCTGTCTGGCAGCCTCTCTAACGTCTCCCTAGCTTTTGAAACTACCATGTTAGGTATTATAGCCAGTATGATTTCGTCTCTGGCATTAAGTTATACCGAAAAAATGGAGACTGATTTAATCACCCGTGTTTCATTGATGGCAGGAAAAAGTAATGCGGAGCGATGATGAAGATACCTCATTGCACACTCCTTTTGACCCTTCGGTAGATGTTCTTGTCGGACTGATAGCAATCGTGCTTCTTGCAACAATGTTATTTCTGTCAATCGTGGATTTTTCCAAAAAACGGGAAACCCTGATTAAAAGTACCGAGCAAGCAATTGGACGGAACAACAACCTTCGCCACAACGGACAACCAACGCAGGTTTTCATTGCAAGGAACGATGCGTTACACCTGATTGGAACAGAGAAAACTCAAGTTACTTTGGATGAAATTCTGGACAGCCCGGTTCTGAAAACCGCGTTGGAAAACATCAAAAGCAAAATAATCCATCCAGTTATCTTTATAACCGAAAAAGGACAGGAAAGTGCCTTTCTGTTTGAAACTGTGTTGTATCAAAGCGGAATTGGGAAATTCAGTAAAATTTATCTCGACCGGTCATGCGATTTTTTTGATGCATCAGCGCGACCTGAAATTTGCGGTGTTCCAAAGTCTGTTTTGCCGACAGGAATAAGCAATGATTAAAAACGGCGAAATGGTTATCATTTCAGACATTGCCGCATGTACGCTTGGTGTGGCGCTGTTTCTGTTTGTGCTCGTTTATACGTTTCAAAATGCTAACCGAAATGAAAGCTTGTTTCAGCAGGATTTTACGGACGCAGAGATATCTGAAACGTTTAAAACCGTAACCACCGCGCCCCTGGCCCCAGCAGAAATGATTCGTATTCTGCATTCAAGAACCCTGTCTACAGATGGCAACACCAATTCCATTGATGTGTTTTCAAATCGGGTGGTAATTATTTCCAACACATATTTACATCAAAAACAGGAAACCACACTCTGGCGACATGATTCTGATTTTTTTGAAAAGCTTGAATATCATCTTCAGCAGCGTGATTGGAGTGATAAAAAGGTTTATTTATATGTTATGAGTAACCAACTTTACAATGTTGTTTATGATAAAATCAAAACTCATAATGCTAAAATTATTACGATAAATATACCCCGGAGTTTGACGGAATTAAATTCAACAAATAACCGGGAATGGCATCCAAAGTTTTTCGAACTTACCCAGAAAAAACAATCTATTGAAACGTTCACCAATGAATTAAGAATAATTCTAGAAAATAATTCAAAAAACCAAAAACATATATACTCCGAGTCCTTGAAAATCTGATTATTTGGGGTTGACGTTTCAGGCTTGAGCGATTCAAGTACAACTATGATTCATCCCGGTTTTTTATCTTCATCAGAACGCCTTGAACTTGAGGTCTATGTGCGTCGTCAACGCGGAGATT
>WLWE01001778.1_pt1 | contig 15078 bp, 13 predicted proteins | sample 6718301 | NCBI WGS metagenome assembly WLWE01 (sample SAMN12718691, study PRJNA515312) | sponge metagenome | isolation source: marine sponge | host: Mycale hentscheli | place: New Zealand: South Island, Marlborough, Capsize Point | collected 2003-05-01 | reverse complement strand
CATTAAGTGTACCAGAGGTGTCTATACCTGCTGTTTTAACTACAAACTGCCCCCTAGTTGCATCATTCTCAAACTTAGAAACATATAGTACTGCTCCTTCGTCATTGATAATTTTTTGAGTGCCTGGTAAAGAAGGGTTATCAGTTATTGTAAAGAAGTCTCTAAGAGGAAAGCCTTGAGGCAGTTTCCCATTGTCATCCAACTTCTCAATAGCCATAAAACCTGCACCTCCTTTTTTATCATCACCTGTGCCGATAGCGATAGAAAAATCAGTTTCAGTGTTTCCTACAATTGTATCTTCTGTTAAAGGGCCTCCAAGTGCAATAGTCTTAGCTCCTTCTTCTCCTTTTTTGAAGTAAACCCCATTCTCCGCAGTATTTGCGAAATAACACGAAAGTCTCCTATACCCTGCAGGAATGTTGCAATTTTGTTTAATTACTCTTTCCCTAGGTATGGAGACATCATATGTGGGCGTACTTGCTGTGTACTTAGATAAACTCATTGCCCGTTATTTTGTTGTTGTTGTTGTTTAATACTTTCTGCGAGTTCACGCATTCTTTCAAAAAATTTTGATAGTCCTGGATTACTAGCCATGATAATATTTTTATAAAAAAAAAGGGGGAGGATACCCTCCCCCTTCTTAGGTTAATGAAATCTAACTACTAGTTGTTAGCAGGCTTCGGGCAGTCTACAGACCCTCCGAGAGCTCCTACGAATGATTCGTAGCTACATCCTGCACCACTTGGAATCAAGAAAACATATCTGATTTCTTCTCCCATTCTGCGGCTTGCAGTACCAGCGTATGGATTTCTTCTCAACTTAACTGTGAACTTATCGTACTGAGTACAAGGGTCAAGTTTAGTTTCGAATCCGCTTAAGTAACCTTCAGCGTAGCTTCTTCGTGGAGAAATTCCAGCGAAGTACTCAGCAGAAGCTTTCTCTTGCTTCGCATAGTTGATACCCCATCCAGTTCCGTCAAAGTCTCTTTCGTGACGAGTGACTTTAAATGGAGTTGTTACAAATTGGTAACCTTCTAAGAGGTTTGCAGGTGCTTCACCACCAGAAATTTGGATTTTAACTCCTTTAGGAGTGAATGTTCCAATTTGGTCAGCAAGCATTGCTGGGGGACACAAGAAAGCGTTCTTAGCAACTAATTTGATACCACATTCGCAATCATCTGGGAACGCTCCACCGATACCTGTGATAGTAAGAGTGATTGTACCTGTTGAAGTTGTAGCAAATGGTGCTAAAGCAATGTTAATAGTAATAGTATCTCCTACTGCATAACCTGTTCCTCCGTCTGATAGAGCTACAGATGTTACAGTATTACTCGTAGCATCAAGCTCAACTTTTACAACTGCTCCTGTACCGCTACCACTTGTAGAAACAAATGCTGCAGAAGAGCCTTGAGTTAAAGTTTCAGCACCTGCTGAACCTCCGTCAGAAGCATTTACAGAAAGAGTACCGTTTGCAATAGAGAACGAAGTGATTTCAGATGCACCTACAGTTCTTTCAGACCAAGCAGAAAACTCATAGTCCTCTGGCATAGCTTGGAAGATTGGCTCTGGAGTTTCACAATCTTCGCACACAGGTGAAGAAATCAATACTCCGTCAAAACGTGCTCTACAATCTCCGATATTAGCAGCGTTAAGAGTTACACTTAAATCAGTATAGATAGCTTGTAATTCGGCTAATTTAGCATTAGAAGCAGTAGTCTTAGCCGCTGGTGTAGCGAAAGGACCACAATCTAGGTCTACATCAAGCTCAATTGTTTTTGAGAAAATATCACAGCTTTTACCTACACCCCAAGCAATAGTTGAAGACACACCGTCAGTATCAGATACGCAAACGTCAGAACTTTGTCCTTTGTCTACTACTTCAAGTTGTGCAGCATCACTGATACCTGGTGTAGCAGGTGATGCAATTAATTGTGTAATAACATCTGTTCCGCTAATTTCCGCATCTGCAACAATGATATATACTAAACTGTCAAGGTCACCAGTGGCTCTACCTACATCAGTTACATTTGCTAAAGTTACAGCTGCAAGAGCTTGAATAGCGGTTTTTACCTCAGCAACAGTAATTGTGTCTACTGGTAGTGTTACCTCAAATACATGGCCTCCTGTTACTTTACTATACCCTGTTGGACATACCTCACAGTCAAGAAGAACTCTGTTAGAAACAAGTCTCTTAGCTCCACTTGGCTCAAGTGTGTAAGTTTCAGTAGGAGCAAAAGCATCTGGTGCACCACCTCCCTTAACGATTTGATAAGTAGACTGAGTTCCCTCTCTTTCGATTCTCTCTACTACAGTTCCAGTGTCATACTGAGATTGAACTTTAGCAAGAGCTTGAGCTGTTCCGTCATCACACAACTCTAGTGTGTAATATACAGTAGTGCTAGAAGCTACTAATTCAGGAGTACAAGAGTAAGTACCGATAACGTCTACTAAGTCACCTACTTTGATAGATGCTCCTGTTCCTAAATCAGAACCAGCACGAAGTTCGTAAGTTCTAATATCTTCTACCAAGTCTCTTACGATAGAAGTACAAGAAGTGTTAGCACACGGATTTAAGCAATTATCGCAAGCTTCAGGAGAACCTGAGAATACGCTGAATTGCATGTTTGCAACTCCATCTCGGAAACCGAGGTAAGAAAGTTGCTCACCGAATAGTTTTAATGAAACTGTAGTAGCTTCATTTTCTTTTAGTTTGATACCAGTACCAGCTGTACCATTATACCCTAAAGTTATTTCAGAATATACAGGAGCTTTTGCTGTATCAAAAGTTACATCGAGAACGTCCTCTCTAGTGAAATTGATAGTTGAGAAGTTCTTGTTAGTCATACCACCAGCATCCTGAGTTCTTCCTGTACCTACTTGAAGTTGGAATAACTCTTTTTTGCCGTATCCATCCATTTGAGATACTGCCTCTACACCTCGTGCAGTCGCCCCTGCCATTCGGAAGAGACCAATTTGACCGTTTGCAAGGTCTCGGGAACCTCCCGTTTCCTTTACTACATTATCGGTACCCAGGTCAGAAAGTACCATCAAGCGTGAATACGCTGAATTGTGTGAACGTGAATTCATGATAAAAAAATTTAATTGTTGTTAATAATCCTGTCTTTGTTAATTGTTACTAAATTGGCATCGCCATAGTTTCTAAAAAATGATTCGGCACACATTGAAATAATTTTGTTGACCCACCAATCTGTGCCCTCTGGGTCTATATCTGTAGATGCTGCTCCATCTATGTCTATGTATCCTGAAATATCAATAGGTTTAGGGAATCTGTAGTACGTGACAATTCCTCTCTTGATAGTGAAGTCTTTTGTATAGACATTCAGGTTGTTGTTACCTATATAATAAGGTGACTCTCGGTATCTTATTGAAGGAGCATTGTTAGCATCAATCGCTAACTGCTCTTGGTCAAAGTTTTTAATTTCGAACAAACTTAATCGGATGTTTTTGCATTCTGGTGTATCTACGTATGCGTAAGCACTTGATACTTCAAACCAATCATCGTTTAAGTCTAGAGGCACTATATTATCTATAGCAGCTAAAGGTAGAACGTTACTATCCACTACCAAAAACTCCTCAGCGTTGCTTAAGTCAGCATCATTTCGGAAGTCTAGGCTGTAATCAAGGTATCTGATTTGTTCCTCATTGTATAGGAGTACAAACCTGTCTTTGGAAGCTACTATATTGTTAGAGCTTAAGTTCCTGTTTACTTTAGTTAGAAATCTTAAGTATGCTTCCTGTACCTTCATTATTCATTTTGAATTTTCTCAAGCAGTTCTTCATTACCAACTTTAGTAAGAGTAAGATAAGCTTGTTGAGTAGTTCTCCCTAGTTTTTCACCTTCAAAGTAGAAAGTGCCGTCCTCTTTAATAATTCTTCTTCTTTTTACAAAATCACTAATTCTATTTTTAATTAGAACTTCTTCGTAATCAGTATTCTTCATTGTTTGAAGAAGATAATCTAAATTTCTAACGTCTGCAATCCATCTTTCGAGTAATGAAAGCATAACGCCTTTTGTTGCACTCTGACCTCTTCGCAATGCTCCTACGTATTGTAAGTATTGCTTCAACTTGTCGGAATCCTTTTTGTGCATGTTTCCGAACCAAGTCATGACTTCTAATTTCTTTTCAGAAGTTGAAGTTTGTTCTGTTTCAGTTTTAGTTGTATCTACAATTTGATACAATGAACCGTTATATCTTGGATTACTAGCATCACACTGAGGGGTTATTTGGCCTCCTCGGTAAGCTAGGAATAGCTTGAAGTAGTTATTCATATCACTGGTATCAACCATAGTGTTATGAGATAAATCAAGCCCACAGTGCTCAGAAGCTAAAAAGTCTTTTTCTGTTCTTTCAGGATTAGTCTTAAGATAATTAGCAAGTTTAGAATCGTACCATTTGATAAGATTAGCTCTTTCTTTAAGAACTTTAGAAGCTTCAGCTTCTCCTTTCCCTGCAAACTCTACTGAGTTTTCATCGAAACCAGTGTCATAGCGACCTGTTTCAGGGTCTCCTACGAATAAACATCTTGCAGGCTCCGCTGTGTACGAAACCATTTTATATCTGTTTATCTCTCTTAGACCTCCTGGAGTGGAATCGTCTACTTTTTCTACGATGCGATATATCCTGTCTTTAGTGACTTCAAAACATTCTGAATACATAATTGGTTATTTTTATTGGTTAATTTTAAATTAAGTAAGGGCTACTTACTTCTGGAAAATATTGGGGCTGGTTAGGCCCCATATTTTTTAATTACTTGGTCTCTTTCGAGTTACCTTTTGGAGGATTGGTGAAATTAGAGTTATCTCCGTTTTCTACACCAAATCCGTGTGGGTTGTGGTGCATACCACCGTCTCCGTATCCCATCATCTTTTTACCGCCTCCTGGCATTTTTTTCATCCCTTTATCCTTTTTTTCCATTCCGTAATGTCCTGGCATAATTTCTAAATTTAAAAGTGTTTTAAATTGGGGGAGTTAAACCTCCCCCACTAATTAAATTATAACGCTTGATTAGAAGTCGTTAGTTTCGAGCTTCTCAATCATTACGACTCGAGACTTGTCTGGAATCCATGCGGACATGGAAGACATACAAGTGAACTCTCTACCAGGTTGTGGTCGTGAGTAGTTAAAGCCTTGCTCGAATACTGGACCATTAGTAGAACCGTAAGAGAAATCAGGCACATTCTTAGGCTTAACAATATACATATTGCTAGTACCTTGAGAAGCATTGTCAATCTCAACACCTTTTGGCATTACACTTCTATCGAATACGTTAGAGTACATTGGGTCACTGATATCGTACATAACCAATGTGTAAGAACGCTTGGACAATCCAGCAGAGTATCCTCGGCTGATGTAGTCACCAAAGCTATCGTAGTCAAGAGATGGGTCGTGCTCAACTCTTACTGTACCAATTCCGTTAAGGAATGCTTCACCGATAGCATAAGACTGATACTGTAAGTTGTATCTGTCGTTTCCAGAAAGAACTTTTACTGGAAGTGCTTCTTGGTCGATGTGTACTGGAGTAGTATTCTTGAATTCTTCTTTGAATAGCTCACGAACTAAGTTGTGTGCGTTGAATCCAGCTTTGAATACCATTCGTCTGTCGTGAATCTGGATAGAAGTACCGTGATAGATAATCTCAGCAGCTCTTTGAATCAACTGACGTAACTCATTTACGTTTTTGTAGATGAATCTGTGACCTCTACGCAACTGGTGGTAAAGACCTTCGTTTACAATTTTAGAACCGTTGATTCCTGTGATTGTAGCTCCTCTATCGAACATCATACCCATTGCAGTAAGCTTCATTAACTCAGCCATTGCAAGAGCTTCCATGATAGGCTGAACTCTAACTGTGTTTTTAAGTAGTTTACCACTGTTAGGATTAACTTGGCCTACGAAGAAGTAATCTCCTCCTAAACGGTCTTGCATTTTTTGAATTCTCTCAGTTAAGTGAGATGCTTCTTTACCATTTACAGTAAGAACGTCTGCGTAAGCAGAGTATCCAACTTGTACCGCACGGTAATCGCCTAACGTATACTGAAGTTTTACAGAGTTTTGTGATAATCCCATCATGTTAGGAGCAGAGTATTGAGTGTCAAACTCACCAGCAATGTGGTCAATTTTAACATACTCAGTACCTGGCTTCAACTTAGAAGAAGGGAAGTATTTGCTTCTGTCTCTTGTTACAAGTTGCACAGTGTGAACGTAACCGTCACCCTCATCTACAACTTCTGAATCTTCGATAACAATTACTTGCTCTCCATCAACTGGGTCGTAAGTAAGAATGTCACCAGGAGAGAAAGGATGTGACAACTTGATATCGAAGAATGAACCATCAATACCTAAGTAGTTACCTTCTTCTACATTTTGAACAACGCATGGCTTATCAATTTCCATTGCGATTTCGTAGTCGAAGCTTCCTCGGATTCCGTTAACGTAAATTTTGTCTGAATTTTTCAGAGCATCTTTAATAAAAGGAACGTTTACGATTCGAGCATTTTCGAATAGCTCAAGCATTCCTAGTGATGTTCTGTCATCGACATAATCAGATGCTTTCAAAGCAACTGAGTCGAGATAGCCGAATTGGGATTGGATGTCGCTCTTATTGGTAACACCAATCACCGTAGAGTCATTGAAGTTCGCTCCAATAAACTGCCCATTAAAATTTTCTTTTCCCATTGTACTCGGTGTTTAAATTTTATGAATTGTGAATAATACTATTTAAGAAAGGGATTTTTTGTTTGCCTATCCCTCGTAGGTCTAAATGAAAAGTCTTTTTTCTCCTCCTGAACCTTCTTAGACTTTTTAAGTTCCATAAAAACTTTTTTCTTAGTTTCTTGCTCTTTCTTAGAAGATACCTCTTCTACAAAAGAGTCGAAGTCGGTGAGGAACCTATATAGCAATACAGAGTACTCTGGGTTATTTCTAAATTGTAGAAATGCCTTATCAATCTCTGCAAAACCTGTTTCGTCAACTTTTGTCAAGCCATCAACAACAGTCTTTATTTGATTGTTGTTCATTTTTTGTTCTTTTAAAACAGCTCTTAAATTCTTTTTATAAGACTTAACAGCTTGTTCTCTTTCAGTAGCGGCTCTCTTTTGATTATCCAAAAGTTGCTCATGCTCTCTCTTAGCATGTCCCTGAATAAAATTATAAGCAGTTTGAGCCTCTTCTTCCAAGTCATCTGTATCTTTGGCTATTCGGCTTAAATGCTTATTTATTTTTGCATCGTTCCACCCTACAAAATTTTTGTAGTAGGTGTAGATAGAATTTAATTTTCCTTGGTCTGAGTCCAAATCAATTTGGCCAATTCGGTCAACTACTTTCTTAGACTCATAATAAGAATTAAGGTCTCCCCCATTTTTCTTAAAAGCTAAGTATTCTTTCTCAGCAGGGTCAAGGCTTGAATACAATGTATTTGCTAGTGACTCCCTTTTCCAAGTATCTTGTTGTTTTGAAAGCTCTTCAAAGGTTTCCTTATCAACTTCGAGCTCATCTCTTCCTTCGAAATCTTCCCAAAACCCAGCTTTTACAAGACGTTCTGTTACTTCTTTAAAATCAAAATCAAGGTCTGTTGAAGATAATGCTTCGGTTACAGCCTCTTTTGCTTGTTCATCTTGTTTAGTTCCCCCATCTGGTGTGTCATCCAATTGAACTGGCTTATCAAGAATATCTTCTATTCTGATTTTACCTTCTTCTGAAGGTTCAGGAGTTTCCTCCTCTCTAATTTTTTCCTCTACTACTTGTTCAGCTTTATCCTCTTTCGGAGTTAATGCTTCTTCTTTTACGTCTTCTTCGGTAATCGAGTTAGAAGTTTCGTCCTCGAATTCTATTGTAAAAGGTTTACCTATAGTAAACGGATTTTTGCTTTCTTCTGACATTGTGGTGATTTTGGAATGTGAAAGTAAATATAATTTTTATATTATCCAACTTAAAAACAAATGTAACTTATACATTACAGTTTTTGTTATGTTTTCGTATCATAACGGTTTTTGTTAGTTTGTGCTATTTGAAGCTCCTTTTGTGCAACTTGTTGGCGGGTTCTTAGCTCATCTTCTCGTAAAGATATCTCTCTTTGTTGCATTTGATACCTTCTATCAGAATCTATAGCTTGTCTTCTGCCCTGTTCAGCACTTTGTCTTTGTTGAAACTGCTGATTAATCGCTTCTGTCGATGCTTTTAGTTGCTCCAAAACTAGAGGAGTCTCCTCTGTAGTCTGCCCATCCTCCCCTGGCTTCATAAATCCTAACGCTAATATTGCCTGTTTGTTCAAAGATATTTCTCCCTTAAGTTTCTCTAACTCAATTTTGTGTGTTTGCTTGAGTTGTTCTTTTTCCATATCTGCAGCTTTTTGCATCTCAATAGCTTGTAACTGCTGCTGTTGTTGCTGTTGTTGTTGCAATTGTGTTTTCTGTCTAGATAATTTTGCAAGCTGCAATATTTTGGCTGTGGAGTCGGCAGAGATAACCTGAGCCATATCCTCTAAATTCTTAGATATTGTATTATCTCTGAAGTAAGTTTGTTTCAAAAGCTCAAGCTCACTTCGTCTCTTAGAATTGTTTTGAGTGTATATTTTGAACCTTCTGATAGGAAGATTAGGGTCATTTAAAGATATCAAATGCCTCATCCTGTCGCTATCTGTAAAGTTAACCGTATTATCTATACCGAATTTTTGAACCCACTGAGCGACATTAATGTACATCTCAGCAGCTCTTTGTTGAAACTTAGCAAACTTATCAAACCACACTTCTGTTTGTGAGTATGAAGCATCTTGTGTAACCTGTACACCAGTTGCAGTTGTTTGCTCGGTAGGCATAGCCATACGCTGAGGAGATAGTCCTAGTTTTTCAAAAGCTCTATTTTTAATAGCTTGAGCAAAGTTCATCTTGCCTAGCATAGCCGCAGTAAGGTCCATGTTGACCATCTGGAAGTTATTAAAGGCTGTACCCCTAGCTTGTGAAGAGTCTACAGGAAGAAGACCAAGATTTCTTGTTACTTCCATTAGTTTACCAATAGCTTCGTCACCTCCATAGTCTTTCAAGAACTCAGGCATATATGCTAAGTCCATTAAGAAGAACAATCCAAGCTCTTTAGACATATAGTCTCTAGCCATATTCATAGCAAGAGAATATTCAATTTGGTCTATTTCTACTCTTGAAACAAGTGATGTGTTTTCCAGCATACCAGCTACAGGTAAAAGAGTGTCAAACATTGAACTCTCTCCTCTAAGTTGGTGCTCAATTGGGTCTCCGTACAAATACAAATGTTCTCTTAGGTCGGTGTTCTCTCTAAGGATTTTGACACCGTATCTTACCTCTGGAAGGTAATCCCAAACAATAGTGTTTTCTTGAGGATTCTTTGCGTTTTGCTCTAGAGTTACAGTTTTGAGTTTTTTAATTTTGTACTCATTAATCAATTCGTTAAGAATATCATCTGTAACTATTTCACTTATTACTTCGTTTGTTTCAGGTCTTCTGAAAGTTAAATATCCAACTCTTCTGTAAGATACCCAATATGCTTCAACTACTCTTACAAGGTCATGACGATTATCATAATCGTTAAAGAACATATTTAGAGCCATGTTTTGGTTAGGGAAGCTCCCTCTATACCCTAAGTCTACACCTGTCTGGTCTTGTATAACTCCAATATTTTCATAAGGTATGTAGTCAGCATAAGGCACTCTCTTAAGAGTCCCTCCAAAGTTTTCCAAAAAGTCTTGAGTATTATTGATGCCTGACACACCTACTTCATCGGACTTTTGATAATGTTTAGATTTTAACAAGTCTCTTTTTTCAGCCTCTGTTATCATGTGACCAAAGTTCTGAACTACTTGATTCTGTGTTAGATACTGCACACGGCCCACATACTCTCCTAGTTCAGGGTATTTTTCATCCTGTGTGATAGATGTAAATGTATTTAAAGGAGACCACCTTTCTGGTTTAAAATAGTCGTGACCTATCCTGTAGTGCAGAAAGCATCTACCTGTAATTAAGTAGTCCCTAAATAAGTCTCTGTAAAGTTCGTCTAAATGGAAACGAGTTTCAGACTCCTCTAAAGTCTGCTCTGCCCATGCTATGTAATTAGGCTTCCATTCTGTGTTCATGTACATTTGAACCTCTTGAGGAATATTTTTCTGCTTCAGCTCTCTCAACTGCTGTTGATAAGCTGCTTTTTCTTCCTCACTCTCAAATTTCTGCCTATTAGGGTCTACACCCATACCCAGTAACTTAAGTTCTAACTCTGAGTTAACAACTTCTGAGACTCTTTTCCACAACTCATCTTTCTTTCTTCTAAGATATTCGTTAGTGGAAGTAGGGTCGTTTGCGTGGATAATGGTCGGATTTGGTTTCTTTATGTACTCACCAATTAGAGTATTTACTATTGGCTCTATGAAACCATAATGCTGTAGGTCCTCTGCGATTTCCGCCTGAGACCTTAACATATCTACCTCCGATAAGAATGCTGAAGTATCTGCTACATCACTATATGCGTAACTTCCTTCTACTATTCTGTACGCATCTTCAAAACGTCTTCGGCTTACATTTAATTGTCTTATACCAATAGTCTCCAAGGTATCCATACAATCTTTAAACCATGCCTTGGTTTTCTTGCTATTTGGTAATGCCTGAGCAGGTAGCCTCAAAGTACTACCTAAATACGGGGCATCTTTTAAATTTATATCGAAAAACATAGGCTTATAAGCTAGTATGCGAATGTACTTAATTATTGTTTAATAACCAAATACCTTACAATTATTGGTATCTGCTTCTGCCAAACCTTTTATCAGTTAACTTGGCAAAGTTGTCTCTTTTTATCGTGTATTGGTCCTCTGAACCTTTGATATTATTGATAGATAACTCCTCATCCCATATCAATGCGTGGCCAAAGGACATTATTCGGTCATAGTTTTTGTAGTTACCAAACTTGATTATCTCTTCTAGTAACATTGGGTCAGTTATTCTTGTTACTCCTAACACAGTTATATCCTCCCCATCTGCACCTGTTTCGCCAGTTGGTATTTGTTCCCAACAATAATTTTTAAGTAGTTTTAGTAAATGTTCTTTATTTCTTGCAGTAGCAGGTAACCCATAATCTACATTTGCCCTACTGTTCTCATTAATTCTGAGATTGGTGCCTTTTGCTTGAGCTATAAGATACTCTGCTTTTTGACTACGCAAGAACTTTACAAAAGGTACATCTGCCTCTGGCAAACATTCAGCGTTATAAAGTTTTAATAGTAACATAGCCTGTCTGTAGTACAAGTTGTCCATGTGGGGTCTACCTGTTAGTTGTGCAACTATTTGGTTTTGAAAACCTGAAACACCTGCTTGTCTTTTATATATGTAAAGACAGTTTAAAGAGTCTGATGTTGTTGAAGTGGCTACTTTGGCACCATCAAATCCTGCAACATAAGTACCTCTTTTTATCTGCCTTGGGTCCTCATAAATAGGTCTTTCATAAATGACACTAGGGGCCTCGTAAGCCCCACCTTTAAACGGGTACTCATCAACAGGCTGAAGAGTAGTCTGAGAAACAGAAATCATACCATGATGGGTCATGTCAAGAGTAACATACTCTCCCGTTGTCCCCTGCACAACAATAATATCTTGTGTCTTTTTAGCTTGTTCCACGGGGAACGGATTGTTACCCGAAAATAGAAAGCAGTCCTCTGGTTGGAAAGGATAATACATCTGTGCTTTCTTACCCTTATCAGGAGACTTAGCATGCTCAGAGTCAATAAACCCTTGAACCTTTTCATTAGATGCCTCCCAGTCAGTTACTTGAATAATGAAACCATCCAAGTCGTTAATTTGCTCTTCAGAGAAGGTTCGGTTGAGATATTGTACCAACGGTATTTCTCTCTTCTGGCCTCCCTTGTTAGACATTTGGGCAGGAACAAAAAGACTAACTTGCTTATCAGTGTCTTGATTATATTGAAAATGTTCATGTTTGATTTCCTTCAGATAGTCCTCTACATTAAAATGAAAAAAGCTAGACTTCTCAGTAAACAAGAAATCCATCTCCGCATCTGCAGCAAAGTCTGTATTACCCCCTGTACCAATTAATAACTCTACAAATCGTCTTTCGCCAAGGTCATTCTCAATAGCAGGCAATAATGCAGACCTTTGTTTAGAATATAAATACTTACCTACCTCATCCCACACAGCTTCTGTAGGGGTGATACCCGCTAGTAATTCTTCTTTTGAAGTAACTTGTCCTTGTTGAAGGTTTCTAACTGATACCCTTGAAAACGCAAAAGAGTTATCATTTGGCTTTTCATTAATAGGAAAGAACTCGTAACTGAGAGGGTTGATAGGATTTCTGCCTTTTGTTACTATTCTTTTGTTGAACTCTATTTCAACATCCGAGGAGGTTGCTTTGTTCCAATCATTGATTTTTACAAAATCAGAAAAGCAATCGGGTCTTTTCTCGTAGAACTCATCAAGATACTTGGTAATATTGTTTAAGTCAGACTGTGACCCTCCAATAATTAAAGGATTACTATACTGAAATATAAAAGTATTATAAGCAACTCTTGATGAAATAAAAGATGTCTTAGCGAATCGTCTTGTACCAAACGCAAGAATAGGTTGTTTACCATTTTTATCTGCTTCATTATAACACCAGTTTATGAGCCACTCATTATCTCTAAGATGAGGGTTGGTGACCACTCGCACAGAATTACCAAACTCATCCCTCTTATCTATAGATAGTTTAAAAAAATTCAGGTGCCAATACAACCATCCAGAGATATAGACCCCACCTACATTTACCCCAGACTTGCAGTAATTAATATGCCTCATCCAAAATGAAACATAGTTGGAGTCCTCTCTAGAAGGCTCTGGTTGGTTTATTAAAAACTCTTTATATGATATGTTAGGAGTCTCCGTTGTCTTCATTAGTATCTTTAGACTTACTTACAGCATCTCTAACAAAATCTAACATCTCTGAAGCTTCCATTCCCGATACATTTACTAAAACATCCCCTTTTAAACTAAAGGCTGGTTTCATGTCGTTCATCTTTGCTTCTACTTCGGACGGTATATCTAATGATTTATTAAATAATTGTTTACAATGAGTAAATATTTCTTTAATCTTAAACAAACACTCTTGAGAGGATGATACAGCTAGAAACTTTACATACTTTTCTGCTTCTTCTTCCTCGCTTAACGATTGTGCGTATTCCAATAGTTTTTCGTACAACTCAATATTATACTTAACTACATTTTCTGCATATTTGATTTGCTCTTTTGTCATATCTATTTATTTTCTTTTAAGTCTCTTACAGTATCTTCAAGAACTCTTGATAGTTGCTCATCAGTAGCATGTAGAAAAAACTTTTCAGCAGAACCAGTGTTCTTGTAATTTTTAACTCTGAATACTGCTCGTAGTATTTCCATAACCCTTAAGTCAGGATTGTCTTTAATAGCTGATGAAAGCAAGTCTGTTATGTGTGATTTTCTTAGTGAATCCATTATTCTTCTATTACGTCTCCTTTAATTCTAATTACAAACACATCCTTATCGGTGTGTACTTTTAATCTTTTATCAATGATACCTGGTATTTTAGTATTATACTTTATAGTCATCGTCAAGTTTTCTCCTTCTTTTAAAGAGTTTTTAAGGTGCTTAACAGAAAAACATGAACAAACTTTTGTAAATATGTTATTTAGAGGTATTTCTTGTGGTTCAAAGTCTTCATAATCCCCTCTACAGTTGATTAGGTCTACTTTAAACTCAGAAGTGTTGATATTAGAGTTTAGTATTAGAGGCTCTCTATACTCAATAACTATGATGTTATCAGATGCTTCTATACTCATTTTTTCAAAATCATGGACTCTTACAGCTAACCCTCTACCTTGAAACTCCTTGATATCGTGCCATAAGTTTTCTGGACACACCTCCTCTGCTACTTTTGTTTTAGCTTTCAACACACAACCACAAATATTACAAGTATCAAGTAATTTATTTCTGTGTTCACATGCCAAACAGGTTTCATAACGCATTTCATTGAAACCTAGGTCTTTTCCTAAAAGATGATTAGTCCATCCTTTTACTATTCTATTTGGTCTTATTTTACCCATTTTTAATAAGTTTAGGATTAAACCTTTTTCTAAAGAACCATATATTTTTTAGTTTTTGTTCTTTAGCTCTATCAATTAAGATAGACATTTTTTCTAACTTTTCCCTGAAAACTGATAAATTTTTTTCAATATTTTTTTTATCATCTTCGTTTTTATACTGATTGTTGTTCAAAATACGTTCCAACCCATTTATTGTGTTGTGTAAAGAGTCTACTGTGTAGTATAATGTGCCAAAGTTGCTAATCTTATACACAACACTGTCAGTATTACTGATATCATCTATCAGTTCATCAACTAGAGTCCAGTACATTGCCTCTGCAGCAGCCCTATCTCCTCCCCTTTTTTCATACTCATCAAGAATATCATTTAAAAAATATATTTTATCTTCAAACTTCATTCTTTGTGTACATCATCTGTACTGCTATGTTAGGATAATCATCAACAGCTATCTTAAGCTTCTCTAAGTCAGGATTGAGGTCCTTCCTGTTTTTCACAGGGTGCTTTATTACTAAACCCTTTTTCTTAAGCCTTGAAAACATTGTAGTGACATTCTGATGTGTTTTTATACCTAAATTTGCAGATATAACCTTATCTTTAAAGTCTTTAGAATTAATGTTGTATAAAAAACACAAGGTTAAAAGGTCAATGTCTCTTTGTGTTAAATGTGTTGTTGTGGCACTGTATATTTCAAGTAGTTTTTGAATTAAATCAACTTTATCTGTATAATTTAGAAAAAACGGTAACGTTCTATATTTTGCCATAATTTCAAATATAATAATTTATATAGATATATAATCCATATAAAGTTAAATAGTTATAAACTTTTTATCCTCAAATAGGATTCTATAGGAAAAAAATATTTTTAAACCTACACCCTACAACCTATCCCCAAAACCCCCCTATAGTCCCCCCTTTCTCCCCTTCCCTTATTGAAGATATGCAAATATAAAAAAAGTTTCTTACATTTGCAATTATT
>WLWE01001776.1_pt1 | contig 15097 bp, 16 predicted proteins | sample 6718301 | NCBI WGS metagenome assembly WLWE01 (sample SAMN12718691, study PRJNA515312) | sponge metagenome | isolation source: marine sponge | host: Mycale hentscheli | place: New Zealand: South Island, Marlborough, Capsize Point | collected 2003-05-01 | reverse complement strand
ATGCGTACTTCAGATGAACTCTGGAGTATCGACTGGGATTTTGCAGAGATTGATGTCCGAGGGGAGGATGCTTTCACGGTTGCGTGTGCCGGGCTGAAAGGAACAATTACTTCCAAGCGTTCAAGTCTGATCGTCGTGGATGACGCGATCAAGAGTGCGGCAAGTATCGCCAACCCGGATATTCGGCGTGAGATGGAGACGAACTGGACAAACGTGATTGTCCCCACCATGTTTCAGGGCGCCCGTGCGATTGCTTTGGGTACGAGATTTCATTTTGATGATTTGTTCGCAACGATCTTCACTGAAAAGAAGGGTTGGAAGTGCATCACTCAGTCCGCGTTGCATTACGACGATGACGGTCGGCCCAAGTCGTACTGGCCTGACATGTGGTCAGCCAAGTATCTGCTGAAATTGCAGATGGATGACCGTGTTGCCTTTTCATATCAGTATCTAAATCAGCCCGTTCGCTCTAAAGAGTTAGGTATCTCTCCTGAGCTGTTCGTAAAAGGTGAAGTGCCTGATGATTACGACAGCATTGGTGTAGGTATCGACCTCTCGGCTGGAATGACTGAGAGAAACGATTGGACCGTTTTCACACTTGCAGGCAGGGTTGATGACAAGGTTTACATCATCGATTACAGACGTATGAGATCAATGGGCAATATCGACAAGATCGAAGCCCTTTGCGAGTTGCTAGTCGAATGGAACCTTCTCGAAGTCAATGATGAAGGTCAATATTTCAAGTCGATGTCACCCGTCACTATCTTCCCAGAAGTCGTCGCCTATCAAAAATCGTTTGAGGGCGACATGAAGAGGATTCTCTTCAATGATTGGCAGCTCTACAACCTCTCCATTAGCGCGGTAAAGGGTTTCCGTGGGGACAAACTCGCTAGGTTGCGGGGAATCATGGGATTGTTCGAACATAAGAAAATTATTTTCAATAAATACAGAGATTTTAGCTGCATGGTTGATGAGATCGTTAACTTCGGACACTCGCCTCACGACGACTGTGCGGACTCATTGAATATCGTGGTACAAGGCCTTATGCGTCGTGGCAAAGCACAAATCGAGTGGAACTAAAATAGAACTATGACCGCATCTCAAGACCGTTTCCGTCGCATTCTCGAAGCCGCGAGAAAGAAAGATGGAGGATCAAATACTGACACGATGATCGTGAACAGTCATCTTTCACAGATGAAACTGTTCATGCTGAGACAAGGTCTGGAGTTCTTCCCAGCACAGGACACGTTTGGCTTTAGAAAGTCATTCGTTACTCAGTTGATTGAAGAAAATGAAATAGATACTCGTTTAGAGGGGATTTGCGATGATTTTTTAATCGATGGCAAGGGCCTCTTTTATTTTCGCCCGGTAAGGGACACCTATCGGATTATGTGGTTTAGCGCGGAAAACTACCGCGCTTACTACGATTCGATCGGTCAGCTTGAAGAAGTGGACTTGATCTATTCCTTCAATGTTCGCGAGTCGATGAATGCGCCGATCGCAGCAAGCGATCAGCAGGGATCAGTTCGATACGTAAAACTGAGAGTCCGCAAGGACGAGATCAAGGAAACGATCACGACTGAAAAGCCCACGTTTGATTCAGGCGCTGAATCGCTTTCATTTGCCGTCAATAAAACAAGGACTCTGACCAACAGCCTTGGTTTTGTGCCAGCTGTTGAGTCTTTCAACAACATGCGATCCACAGGGATGGACGCAACTGGCGAGTTTGACTGGCTTGCTGAGCAGATTGTCACGCATGACGATCTGGTGAAAAACATTAGAACCAATATTCACTTCTTTGGGAATCCGACACTGGTTTCCAGTCGCCCCAAACAAGACTTAGTCGAGAGTGGCGAGCAGGATGGTATCCGTCCAACCATTAGCTCCCAAGCTGGTTTCTATTCCGCCAATCGTCCATCGACGCGAGTGAGTTCGCCCCTTGGCGGAAGTGCTGGTGGTGGAATGAAAGTTCCACGGATTATCGCCAACGTAGAGGCAACTGATAGAGCTGTTTACTTAACTCCTGACGCGGTTTCAGGGGATCAAAACTTATACGCTCGTCAATATCGTGAAGAGATCAGAACTGCTCTAGGTGGTGTCGATGAACTTGGTATTACGGCAGGTGCTACTGCTTATGAGATCAAGTCTCTTTATGGGCGTGCAGCGACCACGGCTAGTCGTCGATGCCGAGGTCTTTTAACTTATGGTTTATGCAAGCTGTTTAGCTTGATTATTTTTAACGAGGAAAAGATTTTCCGGGAGTCTTTCGCTGCTGTTTCAGGACTTGTGAGGCCTGTCCCTCCCATACGCGAGCAGTTCCCTGATGATGTTGATTTCCAAAAAGCATTAGAAGAGTTCAACACTGTTCTCCCGCAGTTTGAAGGCACGTTGGAGGAAACTATTGGACAAGCGGTTCAATCTCGATCACTGCCCGCTGGAGTCGTCGGACTTATACCTGATGGAGACAGGAAGGTTGAGTGGAGATGGAAGGGTCCAGTATTCGAGGATGGTACAGAGGATATACTGAATTCAAGTATTGTTGTTCGTAACTTACAGGAGCTCGGTGTTAATTCCATCGAAGCCCTTCGTTATCTTTTCCCAGACAAAACTGACGAAGAGAGAAGCGCAATGCTCAGTGGCTATCCATTCAGGATGGCACAAGCCACACAACAAAGTATTGGCACATTCCTGACGCTAATTGAAAACATGCGTCAGGTCCCACACCCGCAGGCACCTGATCTACCCATGCTTGCGGATCCGAAGCTCGACTTGACGCCATATGTCTATCGAGCTCTTGATTTCTTGAAGCGAGAGCTTACTTATGCAGGACACTACAGTGATGACACAGGCGGCGGCGACCCCGCAGGCCTCGATCCCGTCGAGCGTGCCCGCGCCGACGCAGGGTTACCAATCGGCTCCGGTCCAGAGCGCCCCACCTTCTTACCAGACTCCTTCGGTGCCGCAGCAGGCGGAGCAGGTGCCAGCGGCGTACCAACAGGCGGCGCCCCAGGCGAATCCATGGCAGCAGGCGTTCGAGAGACTGAGCGACAGCTTGAGCGGGACGCAGAACTCCCAACCCCAGGCAGCTTACTCAACTCCGACCCCGCAGGCAGCCCCTACGCAGCAGCAGGCATGGCAGGCTTCGGTAGCTCCGCAGTACCAAGCGGCGCCTTCCGTATCGGGGCTCCAGACCTCAATACCCCAAGCAACGCAGGCGTATTCCCAGCAGACACAGGCGCCCAGCTGGAACAACGTGCAGAGCGCACCCGCCAGCGACGCGTATCTAGAAAGCGTCAGCAACGAAAGTCTTGAAGTCCTTCAGCACTTCGGCGCTGAGACTCCCGCACTTCTTAACCAGTACTCCTGTGTTGTAGAAGATGCACTTCTTGCACAGGCTCAGCAAACTGCTGAAGTTATGCAAGTAGCAGAGGAACTGAGCGTCAGTCTTCAGACTGCTCAGCAAGTTATCGACGCTGCGGCTGAAGATAACGCTGCGTACCACGTAATGCTCACCAACCCCGACATGTTGGCTGCATACGTCAATGACTTCTTTGGTGCTGAAGGCCCCTACCCACAGGAGACCGCACAGGATCGCTTGGCTGCTGAAGTTGCAGCTAATGAGCAATCCTTCCGTGCACCGACTCCTGCATATGAGCGTCCACAAATGGAAATGCCTCAGCCAGGCGTCCAGGCCCCTCAGGGTGGAGACGACTTCTGGTCGACATTTAGTGCCATCAGTGATCGCAACCCCGCAGCTGCTTGGCAGCTTCTGAGCCAGGCAGGCCCAGAGGCACTGCGTAGCAAGATCCTCGTTCAAGAGGGCTGATCCATAACTGCCCCGGTCTTCCGGGGCTTAAAACTATGAATTATCCAGGCAAACTCTCAGGCAATTACAACCCAAACGCAGCCCTTCTTGAAGACGCTCCAGGTGCGCCAAGCACTTATCAAGCGCAGCAGGGCGTGTCGCAAGTTGCGAGTACCGCATCACTGAATAGTCGTGATGAGAGCGCACAGAATGCAAGCAAGATCATGGATTTTGCCCGTGCAATGGCTAGTAATGAGGACACTGCCGAGAATCAAGCTGCGGTCATGGCGATTGCATCTATTAAGGGAGTTCAGGCGAACTCTGGCTTGCCAATGACAAATGTAGGAACAGATCCAGCTGAAATCATGCGTCAAATTGGTTACGCATAACCATTATTAAATCGTCGTTAGTATCTAACAAAAGCTGACATCCGTCCGTGCGTCTTGCTGGTAGTGATGATGTCTTTAAACGACTATCAGCTACGTCAGAGAAATCGCCTACTGCTGACCATGTTGACAGCGTGGTTGAACAGATCGAGGTGCTTAGGGCTAAAGGTCTGGGAGACCAGGCTGCAATTAAACATGGCTTAAACATCTGGGAAGGCACGGAAGAACCGGTGGAGGCGAATCCGAGATTTGCTGCGATTTATGGAGATCTTTCTTCTAATGATTCACGGGACGTTAGCTCTGTCGATGGGCCTGATTGAAAAATTTGAAGGAGTTGAGCACTCGGCGTATCTTGACGCTGGTGGAGTACCAACAATCTGCGCGGGATTGACGAGATATCCAGATGGTTCACCAGTGCGCATAGGTGACGTATGTAGCGAGACGGTTTGCGATGGCTATCTAAAAAGCATGGTTGAAGACCAGTACATACCTAAGCTTCAGCGAATACCTGGATGGAAGAGATTAGGTAGGCACAGACAGTCAGTGCTTATTAGTTTTGCTTGGAATATGGGGCCAAATTTTTATGGTTCAAATGGATTTGAATCGATATCTCAGGTGTTGCGAGATGGAGCCAATAACCCTGAGGCCTACGAGAAAATGCCAAATGCTCTAATGCTGTACAACAGGGCTAATGGTGTTGAGTTGCTTGGTCTCACGCGACGGAGAAAATATGAAGGACAGATCTGGGCAAAGGAAAATGATGGCGTGCGAGTTCTAGAAGCAACTGCTAACACCTACCTGAAAAAAGCTGCAATTTCTGGAGAGTATCTTTCGGCTAATGCACTTAGGGCTTTTAATCCTGGGGAGAATATTCGTGTCGTTGCAACTGACGAGATCCCGGCTGATTCGCATCAGTGGGTCACTCTCGAGGGCACAGGCGAACAATGGGTGATGTATCAACCTCACTGGCTGGTGAGTCATGAAAAAGATCTATTGCCAAACGCTTTGGCTAAAGATGCGATTGACTGGGATAATTTCGACGCCTATGTCAGCAAGTATTTGACTGTTGGGGAAGTCTTGCAAAATGACTCCCGAAGAAAGCCCGACACCCTCAGTAACGAGGAAGCCTCGATATTGTCACTGGCGGAGCAATTTGACGCCGTCAGAGAGGCGTGGGGAGGCCCTCTGGGCGTTACTAGCGGCTACAGGCCTGAGCCTATTAATGCGGATCTAGGCGGTGTTCCTGGTTCGTATCACGCCAAAGGTATGGCGCTTGATATTTACCCAGTGGATGACAGCTGCAAGGCGTTCTACAAATGGATAAGCCGTCGTTGGAGTGGTGGTTTAGGGGAAGGCTGCCGCAAGGGATTCGTACATATAGATATTCGCGATGGGGGAAGATTTCACCCCCGAGCAGGTGTCAATCCTTGCTGTACTTGGTCGTACTAGCGTCCTTGCCCACGCAGAAGCTTTTTACCTTTCTTAGGGCGACTGCGTGGACCTTGTCCTTGAGTTGTTCGCTTCTTGATGGGGTCTTTATGCGGTTCCGCCCCGAGTCCTTTCCCGACGCGCATTAGACGACCCTCACAGCCATGGCGTTGATATTGAACTGAACGGTGTCACCTAACTCGACATCGACTGATGAAGTCAATTGACCTGAGGCCAGGAAGTTCCCACCGCTGGCAGCGTCCCACACCCCGAAGTGGGTGACTGTAATTGGAGTGCTGTTATTGGCTGAAGTAGTTAATTGGACTACGCCAGTATTTGTAATTTCAAAACCTCCACCAGATGCTCCAGAGACTGCGCTGAGGGCTGCACTGGAGATAGTTGTTCTGTTGACAGAGTTAGTGATTGTATTAGTTACATCACCACTAGTCCCGGCAGTGCCGGGATCTGAGGAGTGCAATGACACATAGACATTCGCGAGCGCAGTCGGAAATGGTGCCCCTTTGACCCAGCTCAGAACTTGCGTTGCAAAGTACTGCGAAAATGCCATGAACTTTCAATATCTAAATGTGTGTGGCAGCGCCCAATATCAAGGGCCGTAACCGCCGCCATACGGCGGAGCTGAACTAAGCGTAGCTACATTCGTTCCGGTAACTAACGCTGTACCACCAATCTTGTGTGTCATCTTAAGTCGCCCTGTAGGCAACATTCTCATAACCACAAGACCTTCTGGAGTTGTAAGTGCTCCGTTGCTTCCAGATGTAAGTAAAACTGGTCCAGTAGGCTGCTTGAGTTGTGCAGCTGCAGGAATAGTGGCCTGGAACGGACCCGTGATCGGGGCCGCACCTTTCATCTTGGAGATAGCAAATCGTGCCTGTGATTGATCGGTGAGGGTGATAACACCAGATAGGGAAGAGAAGCGAATAGCCTGAATCTCAATACTGAAAGGAAGCTCTTGCCACTGGCTGTTGCTCACGATGAAGTAGTACTCACCTGCTGGCATGGGCAGCGCAAACTCCTCAATTTCTGTATTGACAATTTCGTTTCGGTAGGCAAACCCAAAGTCGTTGACATTAACTGGTTTGCGGTTTGCGTCCGTGATTGCTACAGAAATATACCCATCAGTGTATTTGTTGATTGATTTTTTCTGGATTCGCAAGTCCGCAGGACCAAGCGTTTGGAGCTTGAAGAATAGGGATGGTGCTCCTGTTTGTGAGCCAACCTTTCCTTTGAACAAGCCAAGAAAATTGTTAACGACACCCAAATCGCGTGATTTGCTGATCGAGTTGTACTGGACCAGGCTTGGCTGAAGGTGGAACGGGACTGCAGGTTTGAACGGTCCACCACTCGCTGGCGAAGTTGTATCGTTCCTGAGGCCGATAGGACCAGTCGTTGAATTAAATATTGCAGCGGCCAGCGCCTCAATGATCGCTCTTTGCAGTGGAGTCGATATGGGCGTTAGGTCAAACTTGCCGGATAGCGCCTGTAGGGTGGCAAATTGAGTTAATAAAGTGTTGTAGAAAGTTGCAGAGAATACGCCAGCTTCTGCGTTAGTGAAAAAGCCTTTAGCGAAATCAATTAGCCCTTCGGTAAACGCGAAGCCGCCAGAAGATGTACGCGCTATTAAGTACCTAGTAAATATTGTCTGTGCGACGGCCAGGTCAAAGGCACCTGGCTGGAATTGAGAGTAGTACCCTCTTGACGTTTCAACTGCAGATATTGAATGACTGAAAGATACCGAATTTGCCGTGTAGTAACTTTTATATAACCAGAAAACCTGTGGAAGAGTGACGTTGTACCGTCTACTTACAGGAGATAATCTGTTCTTAAATAAGTCTCCATTTAGTCCTGTTGCGAACGGGGCAGAGGTTATTTCTATCCCTGGTACGCCAGAGAGTAGCTCTATAGCGATAACCTGTGACTCTGTGCCTGTACAGGCTTGGGTCAGGGATGCTACGGATTCAGTTCCATCCGGCAGCAGTCGATCGTGTACTGCTGTGCCAGGAAAAGATCCGCTTATGGAACTAGTTGAAATGCGTGTTGTAGTACCGGCAGGCGTTAGCGAGGAGTCAAGATTTTGCTTGGTTGCACTGAAGTAAACAACCCGAGTTCCACCCGAGTTTGCTGTTGCGAGTGCTGGATAGAGAATCGAAGTTGCTGAAAAGTTTTTTGAGCTCGATGAATCGTTAGGGATCTTGCGAACATTTCTATAGACAACAGCAGTAGTCCTTGTCGATCCGACCCATGGCCCTACTGTTTGTGTATTGGTAGTTGCGAATTTATACGCCAGGTGATAACCATTGGGGTTCGCTGCGTTAGTTTTTATTGTTTCCCATCCCTCACCTGATGGTGCTACGGGAACCCCAGTACTGTTGCCGTTAAATGCAAAAACCAGTAGTAAGTCGTTGACTTGATGGCTCGGCATGACAGCCGTTGCATTTTCGCTTGTTTCTGCACCTACGAAAGCAACTTCGCTGTTTACGCGATAAATAGCATTTATTTTTGTCTTGAAATTACCAGTGCCAGCAACTTCCCGCCGACAGATTAGATCGGCGTTTATTGGTGTGGATATGAACGATGCCGTCCCAGCGGCGAGATCGGGATGAACCGCTGGCATGTTTTACCTCGATCGGTGGATCAACCCAGGGTGATTGCGCCTGAAGCTTGGTCAAAATCGATCGTCAAGCTTTCACCCGTATTAAGGGTTAAGTTTGCACCGTAATCGAAGTAACCAATCAGCGGGTCAGCAGGACTGGTTGGCGTCGTGTTGTACAGGTAGATGTATCGGAAAGGACCAACAGTTCCCGTCGAGCTAAGTGTCAGATCATCGATAACAAGTCGATAAGTGCCTGAAGATTGTGCAGAACTTGTTGTTGTCAGATCGCGAGAACTCAAGCCGGTGTAGCTGATTTCAGTTACGTTCGCGAGGACGCAGCTAAGGGTTGTAGATGTAGGGGGTGTCGTTTCGGCTGATGGGGCGACGTTGCTCAGTGCGAGCACTAGCTGATCGCTGCCCAGGTTGTGCACACCTTCACTCAAGTGTTCTACAAAACCATTGAGTTTATTAAAGACAGCCATTCTTGGCGTAACTTAGTTATTGCGTCAGTCTAAGAAAAACCAAAAAGGACTATACGTCAAATAGCCTGCACTTCACATCATTCGGGTTGTCATCGCAGAAGTCCATGAACTTCTCTCGAAAAGTAGGCTTTTCAGCGCTGCTGCTTCCTCCAACTGGCGCAAAGAATATATCCCGTGGATCTTTTGCCTCAGGGGGATTCTTCATTGGACAGAAACCGTCGGTGCAATCAGTGTCCTTGGTCATCTGTGATTGTCTAAGTAAAATTCCAGGTGCCACTACACATTGGCCAAATGCATAGTGGATCAGTTGCCAGCCCGTTGAAACTACAAAAACCCGGACTCCTGGATTGTTGGGGATCAGCTCCTGACGTAGTTCTTCTTCGGAGCAAGTTCATCTTATCGACGAGTAGGTGTCGGCTTGAATCGTTTCCTCATGACTTTGTGAGTATGTGGACGTACAGCGGTTATGAAGTCTTTAGTCGACTCTCTCGTGAATTGAATCCCATAGCTTTTATCCAGTCTTGCCATCACCTTGCACTCGAAATCGTGCTTATTGCACCAGCTTGCCAAGGCGAGGTTTCCTTCTGGGGTAAATCGAGTGTGAACCTTACCGATCCTCCCTACTATCCGGCCACGATCTGACCATAGAGCTGAGAGTCCGGCAATGCCGGTAATGTCCAGGATTTGAGGAGTCACGATCTTTTTGTCTCGTGGATACATCAACTCGTATGCCCTGTACAGCTCATCGCTGCGTATTCGAATACGTACGTCGTCATAAAAGCCATCGCAGGGAAGGACATCAATTACAAATTCAAGCTTGCCTAGATGTGCGTCACGAAGCTGCTTAAGTTGGTGACTCAAGTACGGCCTTTCTGTTTCGCTACGGATAATCTCCAGCCATGGCCGCTGTCTTCTCCCTCTTAGAGCTATTGTCCCCACTCCCAAGCAAAAGCTCAGTGCGCGAGCTACGAATTGAGCAGACATCCGGGGTGGCTCCTTTGAAAAGATGAATGCGACTGGGAGGTGCGTATTGAATTAGTGCGTCTTGCACTTTCAATGTCTCGGCTGGAGCGAAGTACAGCCTTGGGTGTTGTCGATGCTCTCCCAAGACTGGTTGTGCTCCTGTCAGCATCGAGATCCATGCCTGCATGCGAGCTCCCTCCATGTATGTTTTGCCGACTCGGGAAAGCTCTGCGCTCATGTCTGGATGGATGTGAGCTCCCTGAGCCCAGCACCATGCGGCAGCACTTGCGCCTAGGAGATCCAGAGCTGTTTGGTTAATCAATCGTTCGCCGCCGGGGTAGAGCAAGTTGTAAACCGGTCGCAACTTATTAGTAGAGACTCTGAATCGAAGAACGGAGGTCTGCCTTCCGTTAGCTCTTGGCGAGCTTTTGTAGGGAGTAATTTCTGCTCTGGACGGTAGAAACTCCTTAAATTCTTGTACTTTGTCTTCGAGGAATGCTGATTGGTTTATCCCAGCCGTCAGAGTCAGCTGAATATAACCACCGCCTGGAGTGCGATATGAGACAAGACTCCCATCAGTGAGAAGTAAACTCAGTAACCCACGGACATCAACTACGTCCAAATTTGCTCCCTATAGATCACAACTATAGTAATAAGAAGCACAAATGATGTGCTTATAAACCCTTTCAGCTGAGGAATTTCGATCCATGTGGATTGATAATGATTTTCCCAAGCTGCTAGGTGCTGAGCTTTACCGCCCCCATCCCGGTTATATCATCGAGATGGCTGTGGAGCCTGTGGTTGTTCACGATTTCGCGAAGCAACCCGGCCAGACTGTCCAGCTTGATCGTTATCGCTTCTGGGGCAATCCTGGCAACAAGGATTCCCGAGAGCGTACTGCTGATCAAACTTTGGGCACAGCATCTAGCCGCTCTATCGTTAAAGACAAGGTTCTGGTGAACCTCAAGGAGTACACCGGACCTGCAGACCCTACTGATGCAACTTCACCTTCAACCTTTAAGGTTGCTCGTGAAACTCTGCTCACCGCTCAGCGTTTGCTGCTTGATACCGGCAACCTGAACGTCTTCCACCAGTCAATCGGTTCCCTGACACTGCTGGATGATTATCGCCGTTGGCGTGATCGCGTTTTTGCTGACGAACTTTTCAAAGCAGAAGCTGCTGGTCCTGCTAGCGACAGTGCTGGTGGTTACTACTACCCACTCGGCGAAACCAAGGCATCTTCCGCTCCGTTCCTTAACTACGGCGCTGGTAAATCAGCCAAGTTTGACGTAAAGACAGACTTGCTGCGGGTTGTCAAGGACATGCGTAAGCGCAACGTCCCAACCTTTGCTGATGGTTATTACCGTTGCATCGCAGATCCAACTGCAATGATGCATCTCCGTCAGAACGATGCCTTCCGTGAGATTGCACGTTATGCCGGTAACGGTATGGTCAATCCCCTGCAACCTGAGCAGGCTCCTAATGCCAACTTCTTCTATGGCATGGGTCCCGCTTATGGACAGGCTGGTTTCGTAGCAGGCCAACCTGTTATGCCAACTGGATTCCTCTTTGAAGGTGTTCGTTGGTTCGAATCCACCAACCTTGCTGAGAAGTCTCTGCAAGTTACTATTGCCGACGAATCGATCACCAATCAGGTGACCACTGCTGCACCGATGATTTTCTTCGGTCCTCAGGCAGTCGGCGTTGGCATTGGTGGCAACAACGCTCAGATCTTGTTGAACAACAATGATGATTTCTCACGATTCATCATCATGATCTGGTCGCTGTTTGCTGGTTTTGAAGTGCTTAACCGCGACTTCATCACCATTGCTTATTCCTTCGTTTATTGATAGGAGTAACTAAACAATGGCAAAGAAAATTTTTCCCGGTAACTGGGTTACCGATCTAAGTAGCTACCAGGGTCAGCCTGTTGTAGCCGTCCCTGGCCGTGTGTATTACCACAAGGTCGGTTATGCACTCGTTGGTTCTACTGGTGCAGCGTCCTTCGACGTTGTCATCCCTAGCCCCGACATGCGTGCTGATGACAAGGTTCGCCCTGACATCACTGGACTAACTGTGCCTCAGGGCGCAACTGTTTATTCCCTTGGATTGCGTGTGGCTGACACCCGCAAGGACAAAGGTGCAGGCACTGCAACTTCCGGTCTCGTTGGCACCAACACCGAGACCCTGAAGCTTGCTTCAGCTGCAACTGCAACTGCAACTGGTCAAATCGCTGCTACCGCTCTCGGTACTGTGTCTGCTTCGTTGACAGTTGCGGATACAACTATTGCTCCTGGCACTGGCCGAGCAAGCAGTGGTGCAGGTGCAACTCTTTCCGGCGCTCTGACGCTGAAAGTGTTCCTCTGCACATCAGCAGGTAACGTAGCTAGCTCTAACACTCTGAGCTCTACTGCAACTGGTGGAACTCCAATCATCTGTGAAGTCTCGTACTATCTCGATGATGAAGTAGCTAGCGCCGATAACACGATGCTGCCTTACACGACTGAGAGCTGATTCTTCAATCTTTTCTCTAGTATGAGGGCGTCTGGGCCACCAGCCGCCCTTTTTTTATTGCATTTATGGCGCTGTATCAAAACACCAAGACCGGCCAATTAGTTGAATTCATTGCCCACCATGACAAGGAATGGGCAATGGTGAAGAACTCCAGTGGGTCTGTCGCTTATGTAGCTCTTGCTGACTTGGTTGGCTATGAAGCTGGCAAGGGGCGAACTGGTGTCTCGATTGAACCTCAAAGTGCTGAGGTTGAAGTTGATGAAGACAAGCTCCCCGAAACAATTATTCCCGCCGACACAAGGTTAAATCTCAATGTCGGGACAGCGGAAGGTATCGCGAAGCATGTGAAAGGCATTGGCTATGCGACTGCCAAGAAGATTGTCGAGTTGCGTCTCTCACTTCCTGGCGAGCGTTTCAAGAACCTCGAGCAACTTAAAAAGATTGGTCGCGTTGACTGGGACGAGGTTATTGCTGCCGATTTAATTTACATCGACTGATTCGCATAGAATTATTGAAAGGTCGCTGAAAATCATTGGAGCTCAACGACTACGACAAAAGCCGTTGTCGCTTCCATTTGGGATACAACGTCGGAGCTAATCTCCCGGCGGGTGATATCGCCCGTCTGGAAGAGGCTATGGCAAGAGTCCCGGATAGTTATTTCTATTCGAGGATTCTTGAACATTTAGATCGCTGCGATAAAGCCTTCAAGGTTTCGCAGATCTTCCGCATTGCCGATCAGCCACAGCCCAGCCGCGTTGAGCGGATTACGGGTGACACTGAGCGTGCAATCTTTCAGTCCGAACCGCTTAAAGCGGATAAGGACTATTGGGAGATTTACAGCCGTGAGTGTGATCGTCTTGCGGAAGCTTTATACGTAGCGAACTATCGCCGCGATGAAGTACGGCGTTATGCCTACGACAGAGCTGGTGCTGAATTCATCATGTCAGTGCCAGGCCCAGCAGATACTGCCGTGGGCACCCGAGTGATGCAAGCCCAAGGCGCAATGAATTGGAGGTAACTCATGGCTAAGTATGGCGACGAAGGTCACGCAATCATTGATGACATCATCAATGCTTTTCGTCAAAGATCTAACAATTTAGATACCAATAAACGAACGCTACGGGATATGACTATTCGTAGCTTTGACCGTCGAGGGAGGGAGACCTCAACAGAGGCGCCACTTCCGTATGGCGGCCTTCCGCCGAGTGCTGCAAACACTCCTGGCTTCGTAGTCGGTCAACCTGTTGACCCAAGTACTTGGGCCTCTGGGAAAAGTCAACCACCAAGGGAAATTCTTGCTGACGATTCCAACTCCAGGGATTCTGCTCTGACGTCAATGAAGCAGCAGTACGCCCCAGGCGCTGACATCTGGAGCACTGATGAAGGTAAGGCAATCCTCGAAGCTGCTAAGACCAATAGCTACGGCGGTGATGCCGCTGGATTAGCCCAGTTCAATACTCAGCAACGTCAAGCTGGTATTGGCGCCAATGACGAGATCATCGATGCCCTTGGGTATACAGGCGATATGGCTAAATGGGCGGAGGCAAATCCTGCCTTGGCGATGCGTGAATACAACAAGAAGTTCGGTAATTCATATGGCGGCTTCGGCTCCGGTGATGCCAATACCGTTCTTCCTAACGGCATGACCGCAGGCGAAGATGCTCGGCAAGCAGCAATGAATGCCGCAGCAATCATGGAGGGCACAGGTCGCCCCCGCGAGAGCAATACTGCGCAAATGGCTCCTGCTCAACCCGCTGCGATTCAAGCTCAAAACAATAACGATCTCAATCTCGCCGGGGTTGACCAATACGTCGACGGACTTGAGGGTAAGAAGTTGTTTAACTATGCAAAGAGCCTCATGGGAGCTAATTAAAAATGGCTAACTCCAAGCGCAACTATTCGAGCACCGACTTTTTCAAGAACCGTGAGGGGCCTAAGCGTCAAGCACGACTAAATGAGTGGTACATGGATAAGAAGGGCCACAAGGAAGCCCAGGATTTTTTCTCTGCAACGAAGGATGGTGTTCCTAACAATCCAACCAACTATCAGACATTCACTCCTATTGCTTCTAAGTTCGCTCCTAATAGTGAGTCCGATGCTGACGTTGTATTCCGTCGCAATCCTTACGGTGACGCTGAGCAAATAGAGCAAAGCCAAGGCCCTACTTATAAGCGTCCTACCCAATGGGGTTCCTACGGCATGGGGTCAGAGATTGCTAAAGATGTTGATAGGCCTAACTTCTTGCAGACGCCAGGTCCAGGCTCAGAGATGAGTGCTCCTCGGAGCATGGATCCACCTCGTGGAATGAATACTGGGATCTCTCCATTCGGATCAGGTGCTCGTCGTAATGAGCCACGCAAAGGCAAAAGCAAGAAGGCTTAATCGTTTATTGATCAATCCGATTTAAGTAACATAGTTAAAGATGAGGAGACGCCTTGGCAACCAGTAGTTCTAATAAGATGCCGCTGTTGGTTGACAGGCCGCTGCATTCCTTCGCGACGTTGGGTGGTGCAGCAGCGCTGACGACAGCAACTGACTTCAACACTCCTAACGGTGGCGGTTGCGTATTGCTGGTTGACTGCCTAAGTAACGATGGCGCTGTTGTCGATAGTTTGTCGATCGTTTCTAATCAGGCAAGTACAACTGCTTCAAAGGTTTTAGTTTTCCTAAGTATCGCTGCTTCTGCTGCATCGATCACTTCAGCTAATACCGTGTTAGTAGCGAATGGGACAATTAGTTCTAGTACAGCAGGTGAGCGAACAAATATTTCATTGCCACCCTTAAGTGTTCCAGTCCCCAACTTGGCTGGCCCTGCAGCGACTACAACTACGTTCGCATCGGAGACTGATAAGAAGAATACTGGTCTGTATGTGCCGTCCGGTGCAGTCTTATACGTGGGAGTTAA
>WLWE01001775.1_pt1 | contig 15097 bp, 15 predicted proteins | sample 6718301 | NCBI WGS metagenome assembly WLWE01 (sample SAMN12718691, study PRJNA515312) | sponge metagenome | isolation source: marine sponge | host: Mycale hentscheli | place: New Zealand: South Island, Marlborough, Capsize Point | collected 2003-05-01 | reverse complement strand
CTATGAAGCCAAAAATTGATGTTAAATCTGGTCAGAAAATTCCTTTAACAGATATAGAATTAAAAAACGCTATAGCTAAAACAGACATACCTCCAGAATTATTACCTCAAATAAAAAAGATAAGAGACTCTATTGATGAGATGAGTAGTTCTCTTTCTGAAATGCCTAACTTTACAATGAAGGGAGGACAAGACTTTCAACATGTTGTTGCTGCTAACATCGGTGAATACATGACAAGAAGTTATAAAATGTTTGGAACCAAAATGGAGAGAGGTCAATGGCTTAACACTCTAAGAAATACTCCTGAAGGTAATGATATAATAGGAAGAGCTAGAACATACATTAAAAATAATAATAAAGATTTATCTGATGACATGGTTGAAGCGGAGCTTGAATCATTGTTGAGAGAAACAGATGAAGTAAAAGTTGGTGATGCTATAACAAACATTGCTAAATTTGATAGTGCAATTAAACAAACTAGAGAACAGATACCAGGTGAACTAAGAGAACTACTTGGTGAAATAAAAGATCCAATTAAACAATATATGAGAACTGCAGCTAAAATAAATACATACATTGCAGATACAAACTTCTTTAATACATTACTTAAAAAAGGAAAAGATAAGTATTTTTTTCAACCACCAAAACAATTAAGAGATGAGACGGTTACAAATGTACCTGCAGGAGAAGGTGGTTTAGAATTTGGTTCTACTATAGTATCTGATGGTCCTTTAAATGGTTACAGAACAACACCAGAAATTGCAAAAGCATTGGAGAATGTAAGCAGCTCAAAACAAAATGCTGATAACTTAGCATCCTTATATTACAAAGTTTTTCTTGGACCAAAAGCATTTACACAAGAAGCGAAGACAACTCTATCACCTATAACACACGCTCGTAACGTTATTAGTGCGGCATCCTTTACAGGAATGAATGGTAACTTTTTTCAAAACCCAATGCGATTTGCAGAAGATTTTAAAAGAGCATACAAATTAGTAACGACTAGATCTAAAAGTGCAATTGAATCTGACATGGGTAGAAAGTATTTTAAAAATAGTGATGATTATAAAAATTATGTAGATGAATACACAGAGTTACAAGAACTAGGTATTATTAATACAAGTGCACGATTAGGAGAGATCACACAAAGTTTAGATGAAGTAAGTGCTGGTCTACAAAATCTTACGGAGGAAGGTAAGATATATACAATGCTACGTGGATGGGGTGATAAATCTGGATTTAATAAACTACGTGGTGTTGCAAGAACAGCTTACCAAGCAGAAGATGATCTATATAAAATACAAAATTTTTATTCCGAACAACGTAAGTTTACTAATGTTTATCAGAAAATGTATAATTCAAATCAAGCAAAGTTTGTGGATGATTATGCAGATGAAATTGCTAGAGTAAACCCTTCTCTTACAAGAGAAGAAGCCTTAGCTACAATGAGAACTAAAGAAGGCTTTGATAGATTTATAAAATTAAAAGCTGCTGACACAGTTAAAAACAATATACCTAACTATGATTACATAGGTGCTTTTGGACAGACACTACGAAGATTACCTGTAGGTAACTTTGTATCTTTTCCTTTAGAAATTATACGAACAGGTATCAATACAACAAGACAAGGACTTAAAGAAGTTTTAGATCCAAACACAGTAGGTATAGGAACAACAAGACTTGCAGGAGTTGCTACATTTGGTTTAGGTTTAGGTAAAGGATTACAAGAAGGAGCTCAACTTGTATCTGGTGTATCCAATGAACAACTTAATGCATTAAGAGAGTATCTTCCTGAATGGTCAAAAGACTCTACACTTATTCCTATTAAACAAGGAAATCAGTTATACTATATTGATTTCTCTCACACTAATGCATACGATATTCTTACACAGCCACTTCGTTCAGCAATGAATGGTTATGATGCTGCAAGGAATCAAGGTCAAGGCGTTCTTCAAAGTTTTGATGATGGTGCTATACGAGCAACATCTAAATTTCTTTCACCTTTTGTAGAAGAATCTATTGCTTTTGAATTTATGGCTGATGTATTTCTTCGAGGTGGAGAGACAAGAGAAGGTAGAAGACTATGGAATCCTCAAGATAGTTTTGGAAATAAGTTAGCTGCTACTGCAGCAGAAGCATTAAGAACAGCGTCACCTGGATCTATACGACAGTTTGAAAGAATATATCTTTCTGGTTTTGGAAAAAAAGATAAATATAATAGAGGATATAAATTTTTAAATGAAGCGAGTGGTTTACTTGGTTTTAGAATACAAAATCCTTTTATTCAAGATGGTATTAACTTTAAAATTTCTGATAACAAAAGAACTTTAGCAGATTCTAAAAGACTATTTACAAGCACTGCCTACAGAGCGGATGCTACATCAGCAGAGATAGTAGATGCTTATCAAAAAGCTAATGATGCAAAATTAAGAAATGATCAAACATTATTTAAATCAATAGATGCAGCTAGAAAATTGGGCATGGGAGAAAGAGAAATTAGAGCTATTGTAAGAGAAAGATATTCGAATACTGAAGCAACAAAATTACTTAGAAATACATTTACACCAATAAAAGTATCTGACTTTGCTTTTCAACGTATGAGAGAGAATTCAATGTCAAGAGATGGAAGTGATATTAGTAGAGCAGTAAGAAGAATAACTAATGATATATACAGAGGATTAAGTAGAACACCTATATTTGAAAACCCAGATAGTTTATTTGAAAATATAATTAACATTGTACCATCAGAACCATTAACAACTAGGCCTAAAACAGCAGATGCAGCACCTCTTATAAGTTCTGCACCTACTGTTACAACACCTGTTGCACCAAATGTTGTTCCTGCAGGAGGAACAATTTCACAAACAGACAGATCTCAACTTGCCAAAAGTGGAGATATTGATATAACTGAAGCATTAGTAAATAGAGGATAATATGGCAAGTAGACGTAGAGGTGGAAAAGCAAGTTCTAAAAGAAGACGAGCAGCAGCCTCAGCTAGAAGACGAGCAGATGAAAGAGCTGGTATTGATAGAAGAGGCGCTTACTTATCTAGTGGTGGTAGCAGAGGTGATAGAATAAAATCTAGAACAGCTACAGGTGGCACAAGCACAGGTAGAGAAAGTGGTATTGCTGCCGCTAATAAATATGATAGAAATAAAAAAGAAAAAAGTTTACAACAAAGCATCGGTAGTCTTGATAGACGAGTAGAGAAAGCTTTATCAGATGGTAATACGGCACTAGCAAAAGATCTTCGTTCACGACAAAATAAATTTGTTAAAAATCTTGCTTATGAAAGAGCAAGAAAAACTCCTGGTGGAACTATCCAAGGAAATATTAGAACAAGTGATGGTAGACGTCCTTTAACATCAGCAGGCTTTGATGTATTTCAAAACACTGTCGACCAAGACTTTATAGATCCAACAAGAAAACTACAAAATCTTTATCCAGATCAATTTGGTGAGATGTATCCAATTACAAATGTATTAAACAAAGGTCCTTTAGCATTTCAAGGAATACGAGCTGCACTTGGTGATAAAGAAAGAAAACAAATACCTTACAACTTAGAAGACATGCCTAGTATTAGATATCCGTTGGACATAGGGTTTGGTGCAGGGGAGGGTGAACCAAAAGATCCAATGAACATAGCTGATCTTTCTTTTATACCAGAAACTACTTTTGGTCCTGCAACTAATTACGAAGATCCTGATATAATTATGGCGGGACAAGAACCAGAAACTGTGCCGTTGCCTTTAATAGATATAGAGTTTACTGGTGAAAAAAGACCTCTTCCAGATCAATTTGACGTAATAGATCCTAAAACAAGATCGGAAATAGTTGATGAAACTATGGGCGATATAATAGATTCAGGTGTTCAAGATTTTAGTAAATTAGATGATGAATTTCAAAAAGAATCCGAAGAATATGAAAAAAGAAAAGCAGAAGAACCAACATTTACAGACAACTATCCTTATGAAGTAGCTAGTAATAAACCAATTCGATCTTTATTTAATTTGTTTGGTCAAAACGATGCTCCTGATGATAAAATTTTGGTGGATGCACTTAATGCTGATATGCTTGACGATGGAACTTTTCAAAGTGTTACCAATCCTTCAATGGAAGAACCTCAAATGCAGCTTAGTCCTATTCCTGTAGAAGATTTTCTTCCTGAAATGAATAGACAAATGGAAGAAGATAAGTTTCGTTTAAAAGCAGATTTTCCTTATTTAAATGATGCACAAATAGAGGGTCTTTATAATTATAAAAAAGGAATAGGACCCAAAACTCCAACCTCTCTTGACTCTAATCCTGTAGAATTCGATGACTACATGATTAAAAGAATGTTCTGATGAATCTTAAAACTATCAACATCACCGCAGTTATTATTGCAGGTATAACTGTTATCTACAGTTATGGGATGTTAGTAAACAGAGTCGTTGCCAATGAAAATAAAATAAAAGATTTAGATATGTTGCGTATCGATGCACGGCTCTCGGTCATTGAAGCAAATGTTGTAGCAATTAATGACAAAATAGATCAAGCTATTAAGTAGCTTTCATCACAAACATATTAGATTCTAAACACCACGTCTGTGTATAGACAGGATTGATTCCTTGTTCAGTAGCCATATCATAAATACTATTTTCCATTACGATACGTCTTGCTTCACACTTCTCTTGATCAAAGTATAACTCAGCCGTATGTTTTACCGAAGGCATTCCGGGCATAGAGATCATTGATATAAGTAACCATATTTTAATCATCACTTATAGAAGTAGCACTTTCCTTCTTTAGTTACCATAAGTAATTTTATACCCATTTTTTTCTGTAGTTTTGTAGTCATTCTTCTTATCTTATGACCAGCATGTGTGCCTGTTTTTCTTATGCTTTCGCTCTTTACATCTATCTTTATTATGTTTCCTCTATCATTTAAAGCAATCAAGTCGCACGGCCCAAGGCCACTGATGTTATGAAAGACGTAATAATTTCTTTTCGTTAGCCAGTGCATGGCTACAAGATGGTTTAGAAAACCAACTTTTTGTTTTCTATTCAATTTCTCCCCACGAAGCACCTACCTCGCAGTCTACTTTACAAGGAACTCTTAATGGTACAGCACTTTGCATAATCTCAATAACTTTTTTCTTTTGTTCTTCAGAGTATACAGAAATATCTAACTCATCATGTACTTGGATTAAAGGTGTAATACCTTCTTTAAAAACATCTATCATTGCTTTCTTTGTTTGATCGGCAGCGGATCCTTGAATCAATCTATTCAAAGCTTTGTATGTCCAAGCACGTCGTATTCTATTCATACCACCGTATTCTGCTTCAGCATCTTTAAATGATAATGGTTTATGAATACCATAAGAAGATGGTTCCCATAAATCAAAACGACATTTACGTCCTAGTATTGTTCTTATAAACCCCATTTTCTGTGCTCTACCCATCGTGCCTTCTGTTAATACTTTTACAAAAGGAACTGTAGAATGATATTGTTTAAAAATATCATCAACATCTTCTTTATCTAATCCTAATTGGGATCCAAGTTTACCCTTACCCATACCGTACATCATACCAAGATTAATTGTCTTGGCTTGTTTACGATCTATACCTGCCATATCAGCAACAACTTGATGAAAATCAGTGTCTGGTTTATTATTATAATCATTTAATAATTTTTCTACAGAAGCAACATCCCATTTAGTTGACTCACTAACCAGGGCTCCATAATGTATAAGAAGACGAGGCTCTTGTTGTGAATAGTCAAAACATCCCCACTCCTCACCTTTTTCTGGCACAAAGATTTCTCTTATTTTAGGACCTATATCTTTATTACGAGCTGGTATCTGTTGCAAGTTAGGATTTTGCATACTTAATCTTCCTGATATTGTACCACCTGTTTCTGAACGTAGTTGATTTACATCTGCATGTATGCGACCACGATAAGAATGTTTTAAAATAGAATCTATAAATGTTGTTCTTGCTTTATTTAACTCTCTTGCTTTTACTATATTCTGTGCAAACGGATTAGAATGCGTTGCTAAAAAGTTTTTATCAAAGCTAGGTAAACCTGTCGGTGTTCTGTTGTATCTTATTTTAAGTTTATCAAAAGCTTTTGCAATTGATAATGGAGCAAGTATCTCCACCTCAAAACCACATGCTTTATATAAGCTAGATAATATCTTCTTCTCTGAATTCTCAAAATCTTTTTTAATATGTTCTGCTTTTTCTGTATCAATGCGCACTCCTTTCTTTTTCATAGCGAATAGAACATGAAACAGCTCTGATTCTGTGTTAAAAATTTCTGTTAACTCTTGTTGAATAATTTCTCGTTGTAATACTTTCCATAACTTTAAAGTAACTGCAGCATCTTGTTCAGCGTAAGGACCAACATACATTGGTGGTAACTTCCACATCTCACTCTTTGCATCTACACCCCACTCTTTTGCAGCTTCATACAATAAAGATTCTGATTTTGTTTCTCCAACATACTCTTTTGATAAATCTTTAAGAGAATAATTAAATCTATTTTCGTTTACTAAAGGTGCGGCAATCATTGTATCTATTATTCTACCGTGCACTTTTAATCCTAATGCATCTAACCATCCAACATCATACATGGCATTATGAAATACTTTATCACAAGGTAATTCTAAGATAGGTTTAAGTTGATTAAGAAAAACTTTTTGATCAAAGTTACCACCACCTTCATGTGCAATAGGATAGTATCCTTCCCATCCATCCACGGCCAACGCAACACCAATAACTCTTCCTTGTTTGGTAGCCCATCCAGGTCCTACACCATTTTTTATACCGTCATCTTTTGTTTCTAAATCAATAGCGATTTCTTTTGCTCCGCTAAAGTTAGGCACTGTTTCTGGTGGTACCCACTCACTAGGAGTTTGGAAAAGAGAAGGTTGTCTCACTTCGTTCGCTCATCTATTTCCCCTGCAATAGCTGCATAGGCCGCCAAGTCTACATAGCTGTCTGGTTTATGTGCATGCATTAGTCTAGCAACTTTAACTAAAGCCATGCACATTGCCACATCATGGGGTGTTAATTTTTTGCGGAGGAAAATCGACCACAATGCAGCAATGTTCTCATGATTGGTAAGCTTATCGCCGTAATCTTCTTGGCGATCACCTCCAACTAATTCTTTTGCTTGTTCTAAAATATTTTCACAGATCATAACATGTTTTCATTTATTATTTCTTGTTCTCTTTTTTTAATTGCAGACCCATCTTTAGCCTTTCTATTATTTTCTTTGTAAGATCCCCATTTTAAATTACATAATCTATAATCATATTTTTTATCATTTAAATGTAAAATAATTCTTTTTAATTTAGGATTATCATTTTTTAAAAAAGCTGATGCAATTAAAGAATGACAATTTATATGACTGTTTTTTCCATTTTCATATTTTACATACCAATAACGATAATCCGATCCATTACCCCATAAATTAGCTTTTAAAACGTTGTTTGTGTGATTGTTTATTATCCAAGGAAATTCATCTTCCTTGTTAGGAAACAATAAATCTTTTTTTCCTGTAGAAAATAAAGTGTATCTTCCCTTTTCTACATTATATTTTTTTTCTAGTACGGGATTTAATATTTCCGAAACATCAATTGATTTTAAAATATTTTCACAGATCATAGTTCTGTAAACTCTCTGTTAGATTGGCTCTCAATAATGTGTAAAGATTTTTTTGCTCTTGTTGTAGCAACGTAAAACACTCTCCTCTCATCATCTCTTTTTTGCGCAAGACTTAAATCTGCCTTACGTGGTAAGTCCTTTAATACCATAACATGGTCTGCTTCGCCACCCTTAGATGCATGAATTGTAGATAATTTTATATTTTTCGATTTATTAAAGGATGATCTGCGCATTGCTGCATTAATATAACGTTGCATCGATTCTGGTATTCTATCTAATGCAATGTTCCATTCACTATTGATGTCAGCATTTAAACCATGCCCCACGACCAACGATTCGTAATTATATTTAACTTCTTCACTCGCTGTCTTTATGGCTTCTTTATGACCATGTTCTATATTACCATTACCACTCATGTAATAATAAATATCTTGTGCTGCAAATACATCTATCTCGTTTCCTTCTTTTAAATTATTCCATCCTTGTATTGCTCTAATCATACGATCAGAAATAGAAGATCTATTTTTATATTCATAAAACAATCCCTGGTATTTTAAATCATCTGCTATTTGATCTAATACATAATTAGTTCTTGCTAAAATTAACCACGATCCATTTGTTAAATCTATTTGGTTATTAAATCGCATACGATGACGCTGCACTATTCCTTCTTCTTCTTTTGGATTCCAATCTTTTTGTACACGATCATTAACTTTACTAATCAAGTTATCAGCTACTTGGTGCACGGCTCTCGGCACTCGGTAAGACTGTGTTAGTATTTCTCTTTCCCCACCTATCAATCCTAATCTTTTTGTATCAGCACCAGCCCAATCAAATATAGCTTGGTCATCGTCTCCTGCAATGTAAGCTCGTTTTGAATTACGAATAAGTATCTCTGCCATTTGCCATTGAATAAAACTAAGATCCTGTGCCTCATCAATAATAACAACTTCAAACCTAGGACAATTTTTTTGTTTATTAAATTCTACAATCATGTCTGTAAAATTAAATTTACTATGTTTCTTTTTATATCGTTCTAAACCTTTATCTATTTGTTGTAGCTTTTCAAATCCCCCTTGAATATGCTCACCACTACGAACGAACTCATTTGATAGTGATACGTTTTTTATTTTTGCTTGATCAATTATCTTTAAATAAGGATCCTGTGGTAATGAAATACCTAACTCATCTACTGATTTGTTTGGATTAATTAATTTAACTTGTAGATAATCAGAAGCTGCTTTGTAATCATCATCGTCCATAACATCAGCATTTTTTAATCCTAACATTAAGAATGCCATACTGTGTAGTGTACGAAAGTATTTAAAACTTTTACGATCCAAACTAAATTTCTCCATTGCTCTCGTCACTGCCTCTCTTGCAGCTTTTTTTGTAAAAGCAAAATATCCTATTCGATCTGGTGGAGTTCCTTTTTGTAATTCTGATTCAACAATACCAAGAAGATGTGTTGTCTTCCCGGTACCAGGTGGACCAAAAACTATTTTAATTTTCTGACTTTGACTGTCTTGTAATATCATCTTGCAATAGCATTAAGTTTAATTTTATCATTTTTAAATCATCCACTAATATTCTTTTTGTTAGCTTCATGTTTCTACTCTCTGCTTTAGCTACGAGTTTCGCAGCTATACCTAAAGTTTCTTTAATTAGTTTTTCCATTCATCACCTCTAAAATTGTTTTCCCTATATAGTAAGGTATCTGTGGTACCAAACTATTTCCTAATGATTTAAGTCGGTCCACCCTTTTGGGTATCCCATGAGCCACTCTACCCATGTTGGGTTCAGACTCCCACCACCCTTGACCCACTGTTCCTTGTCCTTCTTCGCTACTCTCACGGGAAGAATTGAATCTCGGTGTGAATTGATTACGGCTTTGCCACTGTCTTTGTAATCTCTCGTCGTTGGTGTTGGCCACATCAACTTCGGATGTGCTACTTGATCGTTCAAACTGATTGGCATTTTCTTTTCTAGTTTCATTTTCATTCTCTCCTCGGAGCTCGGCCCTCGGCCACTGTGAGCGTCTGGAGTGCGCCAATATCCAGATTCTTTCTCTTTGGTGGTTGGCACCGATGCTCGAAGCTGAAATACTAAACGGCCTAACGGCGTAGTCTTCACTTTCCAAGTCCGAGATAACGGTGTCGAGACCGAGTTTAATGTGTCCACTAACATTTTCTCCAATAACCCAAGTGGGCCTGAGTTCTTTGACAAGTCTAAAATACTCTGGCCAGAGGTGTCTCGGATCTTCTTCACCTTTTTTTCTACCTGCGACGGAGAAAGGTTGGCAAGGATATCCTCCTGTGATGATGTCGATGGAATCAATTCCATCTGCTTTAAGTCTTTCATAGTTCAACTCCTTTATATCTTCATATTGTTTAACATGAGGCCAATGCTTTTGCAGCACTTGTCTTGGATATTTTTCAATGTCACAAAATGCTTTTGTTTCAAAACCACCAGTAGCCTCAAGTCCTAAACTGAAGCCACCAATACCACTAAATAAATCTAAATGTTTTAAAATGGTAAATCCTCCTCTTTGTTTAAATCTTCTTCCTTCGGTAGGGGTAGTGATTCGATTCTTTTAAAACTTTCATTATCAATCTCCCATAGCCTAGTATTCTTTTTTTCTACTTTTCTAACAACTGACTTCGCGTCTCTTTCTTTTAATCGTGCAGCTACTCTTACGGCATCGAAACCTTTGAATCTTTGTTTCTCTAAATACATTAGCAAAAATTCCATCTTAAAATAAATTTTATCTTTCTCTTCAAAAGCTTTACCATAATTTACTTCATCGATAGTTAAACCTTTTCCTTGGTCATTTACATATGCATGTAAGTGCTGATCAAATCTACCCTCTGGTGAAACATCATCACCCATTTCAATAATCTCTGCGTTGTTACCTATTTCCTGTAATTTTAATTTCCAATCTTTTCTTGATAGATCTGGAAGGATTATATTTATTTGATCATAAACGGTTTCTTGAAATAAATCTTGTTTATGTAATGTCTTTGTTCTTACACGAACTTGTCTGCCATCAATAGTTATGTACCAAATAGAATTTTCTGTTTGGTATTTTTTTATACTATCAAAACCAAATTCAAAATCCCCACCAATACCGAACTCTCTTTTACGACATTGAGCAGAATCACAGAAGCTGCACATTGGTTGATCCTTACATTTATATTTGTAATCTGTTTTCTGATGCTGTTTAACTGTCTTATCAACTTGTCTGTAAGACAAAGGTTTATTCATATACTTATTATTAAATTCAGAAATCTTATTCTCCCAATCATCAGGCCATTTCTTTTTTGCATACACTGAGTAATGATACAAAACATTATCACGGCCACCCTCATCAATACCAACATTCATTAATGTTTCCAAGCAAGGTGGTCCATCAAACCCGGATGTTTTTTTCTTTGTTTTTATTTTTATCTTTTCAAAATCTTCTTTTTTAATTTTATACTGATCATATAAATCAAAGAACTGATCCAATGTAGCTGCACTACCATCATCAAGAAAAGCATAGCGCATAGTATTACTGCTATCAAAGTAAGGTAGATTAAGAAAAGAACCAATGTCTCCTCTAGTCGTATTAAGTTCTACTTGCTTTGGAAATATTTCACAGTTGCCATAACCTAGTCCTCCTGCTAACTCCATTAACTTGTTTCGCATAATCTCTGCTGTAATAGGTTCCTCTGTAAAAAGAAATAAATGTGCACCGCCACTCTTTGAACGACACGGTACAAAAGGTAGATTGTTTTTTCGTATATTGGAAACTACTTTTTTATAATCTAAAGGATAAGTATCAATATCAATACAACCCCAAGAACAAGTGCTATCATCTCTAATGGGGATGCTTCCCAAACTAGGCGCCTTACCCTCAAGATGATCTTCCCATAATGCATCTGATACAAAACCTCTTTTAGTAATTGCATTGCCTCCTACCTTTCCATTTTTAATATCACCTGGTGTATATTGACCATACGCCCTATCTAAACCTTCGAATATTTTTTTAAATTTTTCTGTTTTCATAATCCTTACATAAAAAATGCAGGTTCATGATCATGCAAATTGCAAGATAAAGATTGTAAATACTTGCATGATCTAACGAGGGAACCTGTGGGCCCCGTGACAGACTTTCTACAATCTAACTATTAAAACGGTGGGTTGTCGATTGACGTTTTATCTTCTTCCATCTCTGGTTGAAGTTTTTCTTTCGCTACACCCATGTCTTTAGAAAAAGCAGATGCCTCACTGACATGTGCCTCGTCTGTTAACATTGAATCCAGCTCAATCTTCCACTTGTACCAAGTTTTATCTCCATTCTTTGCTTTCTCTGATTTAAGAAGATAAGAATGTGACCACATTGGTGGAGTAAAATAAGATCCTTTTGAATTTTGGATCTTTAAATTTTTCATTTTACTATTCCAATTTCTACTTGGCGTAAGCTGCGATGACTTCATGGAGATCACTGCTTGACTTGTTTCACCCTTCCCCCCTAGAATTAACACAAAGTAATTAGCTGTCTCTTCAATGTAATTACCTGAGTTATCGTTTTTATAAAACTTATTATCATCACCACGTATTGTGTTATTCATGACTTCTTTTGATTGGTGCACGGCCACAGGCCCTTTAGCACCACTACCAACAGGAGCCCACTCAACGTAAGTCTTATGATAAACACAAGGGATAACCTTAACCCCTTGATCACTAGGCCACCAATCTCCCGTGACAGAATTAAGCACATGACCTGCACGTAGTGCATCATCATTTTCTAACTCTGGAGACATAGCTTGTAGAAGTTTTAAACGAGGAAGCTGCAGATCATCTGCGCTCATCTCTTCAAATCCTGTATCAACTCCTTCGAATTGAGACATAATAGCAACAGCATTGTTGCTTTCTTTTTTCTGAACTTGTTTATTCATAATTCATACCTCATTGTTTAAAGTTACGATTGCTTGATACTGACTTTATTAAGCCTAAAGGCACCAAACAATTTCTCATCAAAGTCTACCCCATCACGGGATTTTGCATTTAAGTACGAACGTAATGTACTCGGATGTATTGATGAGGTTTCATTCGGAACGAGTCCCGAATCCTCTGCTAGTTGTTTGAATTCCTGGGCTACTTTGTCTTCACCTTTTTTGAAATCCACACTAACTATGTTTTTTATTATATCACCATCACCTTGAGATCGCACCCAATTAAATGCGCCCTCTTTATTTTCTTCTTTGATGCTGCAATATAGTTGTTCTTTAGTTGTTACTTTAGATCCGTCTACTAATTTTAATTCAGACACACCTTTTGATTGAAGAAGATCAGTAATGCTATCAGCTAATACTTGTTCTTCCTCTTTTAATTTTTTTATTTTTACTTCTGTTAATTCTAATTGTTCTTGCACCGAACGTATACGTTCAATCTCTGATCCTAATTGACCAAGAGCTTCATCATCTATTTTATTAAATGATTCTGTCGATACATCTTCAAATAATTTTGTTATGTTATTCATATGCTCTCCCATATTTTTCTATTTACTACTTGCAATTTATCTCATAGTCAACTATAAAAATAAAAAATGAGTGAATATAATTTTAAGACAAAGCCTTATGCTCATCAGTTAGAGGCATTGAAACAAGCATATAACAAGGAATACTATGCCTTTTTTATGGAAATGGGCACAGGTAAATCTAAAGTATTGATAGATGAAATTGGTGGATATTTTTTACAAGGTAAGATCGATACAGCATTAATCATTGCACCTAAAGGTGTGTATCGTAACTGGGAACGAGGAGAAATACCTACACATTTACCGAATGAAATACCTCACACGGTTGCTACATGGAAAGCACCAAGTGAAATGACAAAGGACGATAAGAAAAAATTAAAAGATATAATTTATCCCAACGGTAAGTTAAGAATTTTGTTAATGAACATTGAAGCATTGAGTGGAAGTGTTGGGATAAAATATGTGACACAGTTCTTACACAGAAATAGCACACTACTAGCGATTGATGAATCAACAACGATCAAAACACCAACAGCTTCACGCACTAAAAACGCTATAAAAATCAGTAAGTTAGCTAAGATAAGACGCATCATGACAGGTTCTCCTGTTACAAAAAATCCATTGGATGTGTATGCGCAGTTAGAATTTTTAAGTCCTAATATTACACGCCAAAATTATTGGGCGTTTAAATCTCGGTACGCGGTGATGGTACGCAGGAATTTTGGAACACGGTCCACGAACCTAGTTGTAGGTTTTCAACGGCTACCAGAATTAAATACAATTATAGATCAATACTCTTACCGGGTATTAAAGGAGGACTGTTTGGATCTACCAGAAAAAATTTATACAACAAGAACGATATCTCTTACAACAGAGCAAGTGAAAGCGTATGAAGAGATGAGACGTTTTAATATTACAGAGATGGATGGTAAGACAATGACAAGTCTTAGTACCTTGGCAGCACTTATACGTTTACACCAGATAACTTGTGGGCACATAACATTTGATGATGGCACAACAAAAGAAATAAAAAGTAATCGCATGAACGAACTACTTAACATTCTTGATGAAGTAGATGGCAAAGTAATTATTTGGGCGAACTACAGATTTGATATTAAAAATATTCAACAAACATTATCGGAAAAGTTTGGATCAGATTCTGTTGCTACATACTATGGTGATACAAAAGATAAAGATCGCCAGGACATTGTTGAAAAATTTCAAGATAAGAATTCTTCTCTAAAATATTTTGTAGGTAATCCTTCAACAGGTGGTTACGGTTTAACACTAACCGCAGCTCATACTGTTGTATATTATTCTAACTCATATGATTTAGAGAAGAGGATGCAATCAGAAGATAGAGCGCATCGTATTGGCCAAGTAAATAAAGTTACTTACGTTGATATGATAGCTGAAGGTACCGTTGATGAAAAGATTGTGCGTAGTCTTCGTAGTAAGATTGACATCGCAAGTGAGGTGATGGGGGAAGACGTTAAGAACTGGGTTATCGAACCCATTAAGAAAAGAAAGGAGTCCTAATGGACACAAGTAAATATAAATCAGTTGCTACGAAAATGGAAACGTACAACAAAGCAAAGATAATTGCTAGTCATTCACATCGCTCAATCGGAGCGGTGATCTCTATGTTAGTAGATCAAGAATGGCAAAAGCAAAAGCCAACAGTTAAAAAAGAACTAAAGAGTGCAGCATAATGAAATGGATCGCTATTGCGATTGTCATTAGCACGGCAATGGTGATCTATTTCTCTCCCTATCAAAGTTATATGAGAGATTGCTTGGGAGATAAACAATACTGCACCTGGTATTACTATGAAATTACGAAGGAGGAATCGTGGTTAAGAAGAATACTCTTAGAACTAGGCTCATGAAGGAATACGAAAAAGTTTCCAAGGTAGCAACCAG
>WLWE01001772.1_pt1 | contig 15098 bp, 15 predicted proteins | sample 6718301 | NCBI WGS metagenome assembly WLWE01 (sample SAMN12718691, study PRJNA515312) | sponge metagenome | isolation source: marine sponge | host: Mycale hentscheli | place: New Zealand: South Island, Marlborough, Capsize Point | collected 2003-05-01 | reverse complement strand
GCTCAACTCTGACACACGCTGAGGTCACAATGAGGCGGTGTTGGAACAGTTTGCCGAATCCGCAACGGAGCACGCCTGGAGATCTCTTCGGCCCGAAGCCGTTCGACACGTGCTGCACCTGGCAGCCGCGCCCGGGGCGACGGCTCCCTGGCCGTCGTGGGTCCCACCCTCGGCGATCACCGCATGGCAGGGCCAGGGAATCGAATCCCCCTGGGTGCACCAGGTCGACGCGGCGCAGGCCGCCGTGGCCGGCTCGCACGTCGCCATCGCCACGGGAACCGCATCGGGAAAGTCGCTCGCTTACACCATGCCGATCGTTGCCGCCGTCATGGATGAAGACCGATCCGCGCTCTCAGATCCCTGCGCCCTGTATTTAGCACCGACCAAAGCACTGGCGAACGATCAGGCACGCGCCTGGCGTGATCTCGCACTACCCGGAATCCGTGAAGCCGTTGTCGATGGAGATAGCAACGCCGATGAGCGAGCGTGGGCCCGCAGGCACGCCAACGTCGTTCTGACGAATCCCGACATGCTGCACTACTCGCTTCTTCCCGGACACGAACGATGGTCACGGCTGCTACGCAACCTGCGCTACATCGTCATCGACGAAGCGCACGCCTACCGCGGGGTATTCGGAGCTCACGTCAGCCTCGTCCTGCGCCGACTCCGCCGCCTCGCAGAACATCACCGCAGCAGTCCCGTAGTCATTGCAGCGTCCGCAACATCCGGTGCGCCCGAACGATCGGTCGCACGGCTCATCGGAGCACCCGTGACCGCCATCACCGAAGACTCCTCACCCACCCCTGAACGGACGGTCGTTCTGTGGCAATCACCCACAGACGATGGTGCATCGTCCGCGACACGGGACGCCGCGGCGTTGACCTCAGCTGCGGTGCACCAGGGTTGCCAAGTCCTGACATTTCTGCGCAGCAGGCGCGCCGTTGAGTACGTCGCGTCCCTCGTGCGTGAGCAGCATGCCGAGGATGCATCCACGCCCTCGGAGTCAGACGCCATCGCGGCATATCGGGGCGGATTCCTCGCTGAAGAAAGGCGAGCGCTCGAAGACGGTCTGCGCTCGGGCAGCATTCGCGCACTCGCCACCACCAACGCACTCGAACTCGGCATCGACATCGCCGGCATGGATGTGGTCGTTACTACCGGATGGCCCGGGACGCGCTCGTCGCTGTGGCAGCAATTCGGACGAGCGGGTCGCGGTACATCCGCGGCACTCGCAGCGTTCGTTGCCCGAGAAGACCCACTCGACACTTACCTTGTTCAACACCCCGAGGCGCTCACCGCTCAGCCGTTTGAAGAGACGATTTTCGATCCGGGTAACCCGAACGTCCTCGCACCCCATCTCTTGGCGGCTGCCCACGAACTCCCCATCACCAACGACGAGCACGTCTTGCCTGAGAATTCCGGTGAACTCCTCGACGAGCTCGGTGCTCGCGGATTACTGCGCTTGCGACCTACCGGCTGGTACTGGACATCGCGGGAGCGCCCGCACGACATGACCGATCTTCGGGGCGCTGGCGAGACCGTCCGCATCGTTGAGGAAGACACCGGTCGACTACTGGGAACGGTCGATTCCGCATCGGCGCACCGGCACGTGCACCCGGGAGCCGTCTACGTCCACCAAGGTGTTTCTCACACCGTTCAATCGCTGGATGTGCACGATGCTGTCGCGATCGCCCGGACAGAGGAGGTCGAGTACACAACCTTCGCTCGTGACATCAGCGACATTCGCATCATCAGCACCGCCCAGGAATGGCCATCCATGGACGCAACAATGCACATCGGTGAGGTTGCGGTCACGTCACAGACGGTCGCCTACGAGGTTCGAGCCCTCGATGGGACTCTCCTGGCGGTTCACGATCTCGACCTTCCCGAACGAACCCTCCACACCCAAGCCGTGTGGTGGACGCTCGCGGACCGTGCAGTGGCGGAATCGGGTATCGCAGATCTGCCGGGGGCCGTGCACGCGGCAGAGCATGCAGCTATCGGATTGCTGCCCCTGTTCGCATCGTGTGATCGTTGGGATGTCGGTGGAGTGTCGACCATTCGGCACCCGGACACTGGATCCGCAACGATCTTTATCTACGACGGTCTTCCTGGAGGGGCGGGCTTTGCGCATCGCGGTGCACAAGACGCCGGACCATGGCTCGATGCGACCGCATCAGTCGTTGAGAGGTGCGGCTGTAGCGCCGGCTGCCCGTCCTGCGTTCAATCTCCCAAGTGCGGTAACGCAAACGATCCTCTCGACAAGACAGGAGCCATCACGGTGCTCAGGCTTCTTCACAAGGCTCTTTCGTGAGGCTCTGACGCCGCGAGCCTTCTAATACCCCGATCGGGCGCGGCGAGTCACCGTCGGCATCCATGCACTCGCGGTCGTAACAGTGACGGCTACCTCGACGTCGGTACCGTCAAACGCACATTCGGCCAGTGTGGAGCGGTGCAGCCTGGCGACTTGCTGAGCTGCCGAGCATGCCGACGATCGGGCTGCTGCGAGAGCCGCCAGGTCGGCGATCATGGCGGCTTCGGATCGCGCCATGCTCCACGCGCTGACCGCACCTGCGACCGGCAAGATCGCAACCGCACTCACGATAAGCGCGATGGCTGCGACCGACGCGGCCCCCGCCTCATGGTCCGATGGCGCCACGGTGGACTCCCACCTCCCATGGAACCGTTGCGTGGCGTTCGAGGGGGAACGACCAACCACCGAAGAACCCGCTCAAGACTCGTATGTCTCGGCGGGCCGACACCGTCACGCCCTGGGGGGAGGGCGTGACGGTGACGACGATCGAGGGATGCACCGACGAGATGGCATCGCGCACTTCTGATGCGGCAGCGCCGCGGGCGACCAGACGGCTCGCGGAGTGCACAGCGTCGTGAAGTCCGAGACCAACGAGTGCAAGGAAGACAAGACCGACGGTCGACACACCGATCGCAGCCATCACCGGTAGCACGATTGCTGCTTCGGCAACAACGTATCCGTCTTCACGCGAGTAATCGGCATTCATTGTTCGTCCGTGCGCCCCGTGGCCCTACGAACCCAACATCGCCATGAAGGCTCCCTGCACGACCGTCCAAATCAAATCGCGGACGGCTTCGCTCGTGAGCAGTTTGATCAGAACGCCTCCCAGACCAGCGACAGCCACCGTTCCCACGGCGTACTCCGCCGTCGTTAGCCCCTCCTCGTTACCTACCCGTTCGCGCACATCCTTGGCAGTGGTTCCCATTCCCGCGATTGCTCGATGTTTCCGACCCATCCCAACTCTCCCGTTCGCCACACTCCCGCACCCTCACCGTTGCGGAATCGCATCGAATCTCGATGCCTTGGGAACGACCATCGTTGAGCGATGTCCTTACGCGACAGATGCCGACCGCAAACGGTGCGGACGGTGGACAAGGGATGTGGAGAAACTCTCCCTGCCCCTCGGCGCAATATCACCGGAGCAAGTCACCAGCAAAGCCCGCGACCACCGGTACGACGCCGACCAGGAGATACGCGGGTAAGAAACACAGCGCCAACGGGGCGACCGATCGGACACCAGCCGCTCGGGCGCGGGTCTCGACAGCGGCCACGTGTGTCTTGCGCAAGGCCACGGCCGCTGCTTCGAGCGCGTCACTCATGGAGGCCCCTGTCGAGTGTGATCGCACGACCACTCGAGCCACCGGCGCAAATCCGGGGTCGTCGAGCAGAGCAGCCCACGCCTGGTGCGGGTCGGCCCCCCACTGGAGAGCAGACACCACCCGCTCAAGATGACCACGGGTCGGCTGGTCAGACGCTTCCGCTGCGCCTCGAAGCGCCGCCTCGATTGGTGCTCCAGCGGCGAGCGTCGCCGCGAGCACGTCGGCAACGACCGAGGCTTGGAGGGAGATCTCGTCGCTGCGCCCGACATCACTCGACTTTCGCTTACCTTCCTGTCGGCCTCGACCCGCGGGATATCCAGGCGACCCGGTCACACCGGTCACCCGGGAACGGACACGGCTGCCGAGCCCAACCCAGACGGCGACGGACATCAGGAGCACGCCGATCACGGTCATCTATCGGATTCCTGCCTCGATCCGCGACACGATGCGGTGAGACCACCAACTTCCCACGATTGTCAGCCCACCGGCCGCGAGAAACGTGGCTTTCCCGATCCCCGTGTCGACGAACCACGCCAGCGGGTCCGCTCCCAGGATGTACCCCATCGCAATGCCGACAACCGGCAAGAAGGCCAACAACCGAACCGTGGCCCGGGGAGCTGCCAACTCATTCGCCAACGTCGCCTCGACATCCATGGTGGTCTCGATAGACACCGCCAGCCTTTCGATCGAGATCGCAAGACCGGAACCGTGGTTGACACCCACCCGCCAGCACGCAGACAACTGACGCAAGTAGCGCCCGAGTCGAGGATTCTCCGTCGCGTCGCGTGCGAATCCGTCAGCGACGACGTCTCCGAATCGTTCGGCCGCGACAGCCCGAGGCCACAACACTGTCGAGCTTGCGGCCGTGGAGAGCGCGGTCCCCGGATGGGCACCGGATCGCAACTCCGCCACCAGGGCTCGCAGGTCGTAGGCGAAGGCCTGCTCGAGACTCCCTCGTCGCTGACGCCCGCGCCACGACCACACCGAACGTGCACGCGCGAAACGCGCCCGCGCCGACGAGGCTGGTCGGCGATCCCTTACGACATCCACGACCCGTGTCGACGGACCGATGAGCAGGAAGGCAGATGCACCCACGGCGATGGCGCCGACTGCAGCCGCACCGAGGGCCATCACGAAAGATCCTCCACGGGCCCACCTCGACCATAGAGAGCCGAGGTGACACACAGCCCCTGCTCATCGCGAACCTCGTGAACATCACTGACCACGCGATGTCCCGATGGCAGCCGATCGATGTGGACCACGATGTCGATTGCGGCGCTGATCAGCGCATGCGTTGCATCGCGAGGCACACCAGCGGTGAGCCCCAACGCCTCGATCCGCTTCATTGCGTCCATCGGTGAATTGGCGTGAATGGTGCCGCACCCTCCGCGATGCCCGGTGTTCAAGGCAGTGAGCAGATCCATGACTTCTGCTCCACGAACTTCGCCGACGACGATCCGATCGGGTCGCATCCGCAGGGACTGCCGCACGAGATCTCGCATAGTGACCCGTCCGGCTCCTTCGATATTGGCGGGCCGCGATTGCATGCGCACAACGTGCGGGTGTTGAGGTTGCAGTTCCGCGGTGTCCTCGACGATGACGATCCGTTCGCGCGGTGACACTGCCCCGAGAAGCGCTCCGAGCACCGTGGTTTTACCGCTTCCCGTCGCTCCGGTCACCAGAAAGGATGATCGAGACGCGATGATGCGCCGCAACAGCCGCAGGCACGGCTCGTCCACCGTCTGCGTCTGAGCAAGTTGCTCGAGTGTGAATCCACCTCGATGAGGGATGCGCAGGGAAAGACAGGCTCCATCCGTGGCAATGGGCTCGATGACGCCATGCAACCGGGTGCCATCGGGCAATCGAGCGTCTACGAAGGGGGATGCGTCGTCCAGTCGTCGCCCGACTCGACTCGCAAGCCGGGAGGCAACTCGGCGAATGTGGGCGGAATCACTGAAGAGTTGGCCCTTGTTTTCCAGGCCCGACCCCGTGTCGACCCAGACGTGACCATCGCTGGTGACGAGAACGTCGGACACATTCGTCGCGTGCAAAAAGTTCTCCAAGGGACCGGCACCCACGAGCTCGTCATGCACACGCTTGACGATGTGCGGCAAGGTGTTCTCGTCGAGGACGATTCCCTCGTCCCGGAGGGCGCAGACGATGTTCGCCGCTGAGACATCGACTCCCTGATCCAGAAGTCGCTTCCTCACCCGATCGACGATGAACGTTTTCGTACTAGTCGAATCTGCCATGCCATTCGTAATGGCGTCACCCGCGGTGTTCACGCGGCACGTACAGAGGGATCGTTGCCCTCCATCACGACATCGAGAACCCGATCACACGTGGAGGCATACGCCCGCGGGAGCGCGGGCAGTTCTCCTTCGTCTGCTCGAGACGTCATCGATGGGACATAGGGAATGTCCGCAACACACTCCACCCCGAGCGCCTGCTCCACGCCCGCGCGAGAAATTCCCCGCGGACTTGTTGTGAAGACCACCGCCACCGGGGCGACTTTTCCTTGAAGCCATGACAGGTGGTGGGCAGCAGCAGCGGCCGAGCGGACGTGATCCCCCACCAGCAACACTGCCGCATTGCTCGCGGCGATGATTGATGTGAGCAAGTCATCGGGGCATCGCGAGCAATCCACGAAGACGTGATCATGAGAGCGACGGCCGGCCGAGACCACTGAGGTCATCGTGGTCGGGTCGATGCGCGACGGTGAAGTGGACGCGTGCTGAAGGTCGGCTCGGGAACAAGAAAGAACGGAAACGTCACCGAATCGAGGCAATGCGGCATCGAGATGCCCCGCTGGAAGGTGACCACTGACCTGACGGAGATCACACCAACGAGCACCCGCAACATCCTCAGCGCCGACGACCAGGTCGAGGCCACCACCCCATGCGTCCGCATCAACAACGAGCGTGCGCAGGCCGCGCCGATTCGCGGTGACCGCGAGGTTGATGGCGAATGTCGACGTCCCCACGCCACCCGTGCCACCGATAACGGCGGTGACCCTGCCGTCTCGCACCGGACCATCGGCGCACGCGCGAAAGGACTCGATCAACCATCTCTCGCCCTCGGGCAATTCGACAACATGCTCAGCCCCCACTTCGACGGCGAATCGCCACATATCCCGCTGCCGACGCGTCTCGACATCGCGGGTCTCGAGTGGATCGCGGGTATCCGCGTCACCGCCGGCTTCTTCTTGAGCGTGCACGACGATCACGCGGGCACGTTTTCCCGGTAGGTCGTGTCCCATCGACACGTCGGACCCGATCATGACCAACGGCGCGTCTAACCAATAACGCGTCGCGCTCGCTGCATCCGGTGCCACTTGCACCTCGAGAGCGGCGGTGGAAGCAAGACGCACGACTCGATCGATCAATGCCAGCGACGTGGAAATGAGTAGCGGTCGTCGACCGTTGGTGGGAACAGTGAGATGGGTGTTCTGGCTCATGCGACGACTGTGCTGATCGTGCATCCGACGCACAAGATGCCGGCTTGCGCCTGTGGATGGAAAACCGCATCAGTGGGCCGGGAAATGTCCACACGACCGATACGGTGGCGCGGTGGCGCAAGCGGCTTTCTTTGACCTTGACAAGACCATCCTCGCGAAGTCGAGTTCCTTCGCTTTCGCCCGACCCTTCTATCGCGAAGGGTTGATCGGAAGAACCGACGTCGTCAGAAGTGCCTACGCGCAATTCGTCTTTCTCGCATCGGGCGCTGATCACGATCAGATGGAAAACATGCGTGACTACATGTCCGCCCTGGTCACCGGTTGGGAAGTGGAGAAGGTCAAGACCATCGTGGACGAAACCCTTGACGAGATCGTCGATCCCATGGTCTACGAGGAGGCCGTGGAACTCATCGACGAACACCGACGGGCCGGCCGAGACATCATCATCATCTCCTCCTCGGGTACCGAGGTCGTCGAGCCCATCGGGGCTCGACTGGGAGCGGATGTCGCCATCGGTACACAGGTCGCCATCGAGGATGGCCGTTACACGGGCGAGATCCTGTTCTATGCATACGGGCCGGGAAAGGCCGATGCGATGCGCTCCCTGGCCGAGGAGCGTGGCTACGACCTCTCCGAGTGCTATGCCTACTCCGATTCGTCGACAGACCTGCCGATGCTAGAGGCCGTTGGCCATCCCGTCGCGGTCAATCCTGATTCCTCACTTCGCGCCACGGCACTAGAGCGGGACTGGCCTATTCGTGACTTTGCCCGGCCCGTCGATATGTCGAGGACTATTGAAAAAAAGCAAGCCGTTGCCGCCGGTGCCGGCGTGGCACTTGGGGCAGCAGCCCTAGGCCTCGCCTGGTACGCCCGACGTCGCGGCCTGCGCGCCTGATCGAATGGCGTCGAAAAACCAAGAGAAGTACGTCGGAAGATCTCCCACCGCATAGGCCTTCAATGCCCGCGCGCAGGCTGCTCTGCCGGTATGCACCATTCCGACTTCAGGTATCGAGAACAGCGACGGGTCCACTCCGCGATCCGCACACACAAGCCGCACGGTGGCGCGAGCAATCAACCCCGATCCCCACGCGAAGGGGCGCGCGGCCTGGATCTCGCCGTGCACGATGCCCGCCACGACGAGGGCCGACTCTTCTCGAGCGCCGGTCACCAGGTCGCCGAGCAGCGCCAACCGTCCCGCGGCCTCGCGCGCATCCGGTGGCGCTCCCAAGCTCAGCGGATCGTCGACAGCTTCGGAAACCGTTCGCGGTCGCCCGAGTCCGTCCGCAGGCGCATGATCACGGGCGGCGACAGCGTGCAGGTGCGCGAGTACTTGCAATGGTGCCCGCGACCACGTCTCCACCTGACCAGGGACTTCACCCGTCAGTGCCTGCGCCGCGGCGAGCACGCGGCCCATCGGCGAATCGTCCGCCATCGCTATGTCCGCGCCATCGAGAGCCGCAGACGCTTGGGCTCCGTGCACCCGTGACCCCGCCGTGAAGTCGGCGGCCGCCGCTCGCACGTCTCGCCGCCATAGCAGATCATCGATCGATTTCCGGGCCGCTGCCGCACCATCGGCAATGGCGGGCGTCGCAGCCAGTCGCGCGATTACGTCACCTACCGGGTTCGACATGCCGCAACGCTAGTGGCCCGCGTTGGCTCATTCGGCCCTCATGGACGGCTTGAATTTGGTTTAGTGGTGTGCGCGTAGCCACCACACGGCTCCAAGGAAGGAACAAGCGTGAGTAACGACGCTCTGGCAAACCTGCTCAGTGAAGATCGCGTTTTTCCGCCGTCGGCGGATTTCGCAGCCCAAGCCAATGCCTCCTCGGAGATGTACGACGAGGCCGCCGCTGATCGACTGGCCTTCTGGGCCGAGCAGGCTCGCTACCTCACCTGGGAGAGAGAGTTCGACGAGATTCTTGACTGGAGTGACGCACCGTTCGCTCGCTGGTTCAGCGGTGGAACGCTGAACGTCGCCTACAACTGCGTCGATCGCCACGTCGAGAACGGCTTCGGCACTCAAGTGGCGATTCGCTTCGAAGGGGAACCCGGGGATCGGCGTGACATCACCTACGCCGAACTGAAAGACGAGGTCTGCAAAGCGGCCAACGCACTCCTTGAACTCGGCGTCGCCTCGGGTGATCGTGTTGCCATCTACATGCCGATGATTCCGGAGGCGATCGTTGCCATGCTGGCGTGCGCGCGCATCGGCGCAGCACACTCGGTCGTCTTCGCCGGATTCAGCTCGGAGGCGCTTCGCAGCCGTATCGACGACGCCCAAGCTGTCGTGGTCATTACCGCTGACGGGCAGAACCGTCGCGGCTCGGCCATGCCGCTGAAACCCGCTGTCGATGAGGCGGTGTCCCAAACGCCCACCGTCACCAACGTCCTCGTCGTCCGCCGCACCGGCAGTGATGTCGACTGGGACGACAGTCGTGACGTGTGGTGGCACGACATCGTTGATCGTCAGTCACCCGACCACACACCCGAAGCGTTTGACGCCGAGCATCCGCTCTTCATCCTCTATACGTCGGGGACAACGGGTAAGCCGAAAGGAATCCTGCACACCAGCGGCGGGTATCTGACCCAGGCGGCCTTCACTCACCGGAACGTCTTCGACCTCAAGCCCGACGACGACATCTACTGGTGCACCGCGGACATCGGGTGGGTGACGGGTCACTCCTACATCGTGTACGGGCCGCTCGCCAACCGCGTGACGCAAGTTGTGTACGAAGGCACACCCGATACGCCGGGCAAGGACCGTTGGTGGGACATCGTCGAGCGCCACAAGGTCTCGATCTTCTACACCGCCCCCACCGCTATCCGTACGTTCATGAAGTGGGGTGACGAACTCCCCCAATCACACGATTTATCGTCCCTGCGACTCCTCGGGTCGGTTGGCGAGCCAATCAACCCCGAGGCCTGGATGTGGTACCGGGACGTGATCGGCAGCGGCACCTGCCCCATTGTCGATACGTGGTGGCAGACAGAAACCGGAGCAATCATGATCAGCCCCCTTCCCGGCGTGACCGCTTGCAAGCCGGGTTCGGCAATGGGACCCCTTCCAGGTATCGGGATGGCAGTTGTGGACGACAACCAGGTGCCCGTCGGTAACGGCGGAGGTGGTTACCTCGTGCTCACCGAGCCGTGGCCCTCCATGCTTCGGGGCATCTGGGGAGATCCGGAGCGCTTCAAGGAGACGTACTGGTCACGATTCGCCGGGATGTACTTCGCCGGAGACGGCGCGAAACTAGACAACGATGGAGCCATCTGGCTTCTCGGCAGAGTCGACGACGTCATGAATGTCTCCGGTCACCGAATTTCGACGACCGAGGTCGAGTCTGCTCTGGTCTCGCACGAGGCCGTTGCTGAAGCGGCGGTCGTCGGTGCCACGGATGAGACGACAGGTCAAGGAATCGTGGCCTTCGTGATCCTGCGGGGCGGTGTTCCAGAAGAAACGGCCACCGGAGAGCAACTCGTCAAGGATCTCCGGGACCACGTTGCCACGGAGATCGGGCCGATAGCCAAGCCACGTCAGATCATGGTCGTGCCCGAACTTCCCAAGACCCGGTCCGGCAAGATCATGCGCCGCCTTCTGCGGGACGTGGCCGAGCACCGGGACATGGGAGACGTCACTACGTTGGCCGATCCGACCGTCATGAACCTGATCGCCACAGGGCTCGACGCTGGGAGCGACGAAGACTGACCCGATCGGTTGCCTGCCAAGCGCGTGACCTCCCAGGCTCGAACGTCGTCCACACGTCGGGCTCACGAATCGTGGCGCCCTGCGCTCGCAGATAGTCTCAGGTCATGGAGGAGCACAACGTTCTAACCCGACCGTCGCTGCGCGAGCGCGGCTGGATCCTGTCGTACCTGCGGGACGAGACCGTAGGCGGCGTCCTGTTGATCATCGCTGCCGCGATCGCACTGATCTGGGTCAATTCGCCATGGGGCGATGGATACGTCAGCCTGGTCAACTACGAAGTCGGGATCCCTGCCTTGGGCCTCGAACTCAGCCTTGGTGTCTGGGCCGCGGACGCACTGCTCGCGATTTTCTTTTTCGTGGTCGGCCTCGAATTGAAACATGAACTGATCGTCGGGTCGCTCTCTAAGCCCTCACAGGCGGCGGTACCCGCGATCGCCGCGCTCGGCGGGATGGTCGTCCCCGCACTTCTTTACCTCGCCATCAACTCCTCCATGGACGGCGGCTCCACCAAGGGCTGGGGCATTCCGATGGCCACCGATATCGCGTTCGCCCTCGCCGTTCTCGCGGTCTTTGGACGCAAACTGCCTGTTGCACTTCGAGCATTCCTACTCACCCTCGCCGTCGTGGATGATCTCGGCGCCATCGCCGTCATCGCTGTCTTCTACTCGGATAAGTTCTCGCTTCCGTGGTTCGTCGCGGCGCTCGTGATGTTCGTTGCCTACGGCCTCGCCCAACGCTTCCGGTGGACTTCCCCGTGGTTCTACGTTCCGGTCGCGATCGTCGCCTGGTACTTCACGTACAAGTCGGGAGTGCACGCGACGGTGGCCGGTGTCGTTCTCGGACTCCTGACCCGCGTCAAGACCGATCCGGGCGAGTCGGAAGCTCCCGCGGATCGGCTGGCGCACCGAATACATCCGATCAGCGCCGGCATCGCCGTTCCGATTTTTGCTTTCATGGCCGCCGGTGTCGATCTCCGCTCGCTGGGCATCGTCGACGCTCTCACCGCACCGGTCGCCCTTGGCGTCATCGTCGGACTGGTCATCGGCAAACCAGTCGGCGTCCTGCTATTCGCCTGGGTCACCGCGACCTTCACCCGGGCGTCGCTGGCGAAGGGGATCGCCTGGCGAGATGTCTGTGCGATCGGGATTCTCGCCGGTATCGGCTTCACCGTCGCATTGCTGATCGCTGAACTCGGCTACAAGTCCGACTACGAGACCCTCGAGTCGGCCAAGGGTGCGATCTTGGCGGCATCGCTGGTGGCCGCACTCCTGGCCGCAGTTGTCCTCATTTTTCGAGGCAAGCACTACAGCCGGTTGGCTGCCGTCGAGGACATCGACGCGAACAATGACGGCATTCCCGACGTCTACCAGGACACGCGCGACGGTGAAACTGGCAGCACCTCGGGGACGGCAGATCCACCGCAGCGATAGCCTTTCAGGGCACGCCCACGCACGCCACCAGGGAAATCAGCGGGAGGATCCATGGCCGAACGACCCGGCATAGGAGTACTCGTCTCTCACGTCGTTCGTGACGCGAAGGCATTGCTCGCTGCCCAAGTCAGCCTGACGAAGGCTGAAGTTCGCCACGCGGGGCAAGAGGTGGCGGTCGTCTCCATCGCCGGACTCATTGCCGTGGCGGGAGTGTCGATGGCAATGCTGTTCGGGCTCATTGCCCTCGCCTTCGGCCTTGCAGAACTCGGCCTGCCGGTGTGGGCAGGATTCTTGTGCGTGATGGGCCTGCTGCTGCTCACGGCAGTGATCGCCGGAGTTGTGGCCAAGGTCCGCTCCGGGAAGATCACGGGCCTGTCGGTAGCCCAAGCCGAGTGGCAGGAGACAACCAACGCGGTTTCACACGCGATTGGCGTTCCGCCTGCTCCCGGCGCGAGCGGATCCGGTCCCGCTGGTCACAGCACCAACTGACCGCGCGCACGGCTGACGTCACCCTCTTCGTGCCCTCCCTTTTTCATCCATGCCGACATCCAGCGACCGACCGCGTGACAGGCTCGGCCGACCGGTGCCTGCCGGTGATGACCGCGTCTTTCCCTCTGTCCGCGAGCGTGACTTCGTCTCCAGCGACGATGCGTGGTTCGAGGGCATGGACTACCTCGGCCGCGATCTTCCGTTCCACGTCCACGAGGTTTTCGAGCAGCGCTGGCGCTGCGCTCCCGAGTCGGAGCGAAGCACCTGGCAGGCCCTCGCTCAATGGGGGGCAGCGCTCACCCATCACGCGAGAGGCAATGCGATCGGCCAACGCCGCATCGCAGGTCGAGCCCAAACATTGTTGGAGTCGGCTGCCGACGACGGTGAGATTCCCTCGGTGATCGACATGGACGTCGTTCGCCGATCGCTAGCGCAACTCGCATGAGCCGTTCGCCACTCGAGTATCGGCGTTGCCCGCGGCACCGATAGCGGCGCGCACCTCATCGACCGTGAGCGCATACGCCGTCGCCTGGTCCTCGAAACCCGACGCGAACACCATGCCGAAGACTTCACCGAACTCGTCGGTCAATGCGCCTCCGGACATGCCCTGCTCGACCGATCCACGCAGCACATAGACGTCGCGCTCTACTCCGGCCTCGCCGTAGATGGACTCCCCTCGCGCGTTCACTCGTGTTCGCACCCGCACCGGGGTTGCCTCGAACCTCTCGCCACGGGGGAAACCCGCCACCACGGCGGGGTCCTGAGATTCCAACGAGGTTCGAGCCAGACGCGCCGGACGAGCCTGGAGCTTCTGGGTTCGCACCAAGGCGATGTCCACGTCCGGATCGAAGTAGACCACCGTGGCGCGCTGCGCAGACTGTTGTGGTCGAACGCGAACGACCAGATCTTCCACACCAGCGACGACGTGGGCGTTCGTCACGATCAGGTCGGGCTCGATCGCGAACCCCGATCCCGTGACGATCGTTCCGCACGCACTCGCGCTGCCGGTCAGGCGAACGGAAGAGTCGCGGATAACCTCCACCGCCTTCTGGGCCGGCTCGGCGACCGGCGCGTCGACGTCCGGTCCCGGAACAGGACGCAACCCCGCAAAGACTCTCGGTACCGCGGTCTGTCCGACAATGTCACGCAATCCATCGAAGGCCGACAGAGCTGCGTCGGGCAGCACCCGGTCAGTCGTCGTCAAGACCCACGATTCATTGACTTGACGGGTGACATCTGTTCGAGGCAAGAAGGCCACAACGCTGGCAACAACCCACGCCACCAGGGCAAGCGCCATCACATTCAGGACCGCTCCCCCGACGTTGTCAACGAAACGCACAGGCCGCCAGGTCATCGAGGATCGAAGGCGGCGACCCAGGATGGACAGCAGAGCCTGCCCGAGGATGGCGCTGACGAGCACTCCAACGGCGACAACGACTATCTGCCACCAGCTCGAGTCGACGAAACGTTCCACAACGTCCGGCAGCCACAGCACTGCGAGTAAACCGCCACCGAGAAACCCAAGAAACGACAACGCACCCGCGACGAATCCCTGACGCCACCCGACGAGAGCGAAGACGACGAAACCCCCGATGAGCAGCCAGTCGACAATGTTCACGTCATAGCTCGATCGCTACCTCACGGTGCACGTCCCACTCACGGCCCCATCCCGCGTAATCAATGATCCCGTCGAGGACGCCGGCGGTAAAACCCCACACCAACATGTCATTCACCATGAAGCCCGGACCGCGATACCCCGACGGGTGCACCGCTGTGTACCGATGGGCCGGATCCACTAAAGAACTGATGGCTACCCGCTGCACCTGGGATACCTCCGCTGAGTCTTGAACCGCCACCGGCGAGGGTTCATGCCACCACGCGAGAATCGGCGAGACAACGAAGTCGCTGACCGGAACCCACAGATCAGGGAGAGCACCGAAAACAGTCACCCCCGCGGTGTGCAAACCGGTTTCCTCGTTCGCTTCCCGGAGCGCCGTCGATGTCGCGTCCACGTCAACAGGCTCGGCGACACCACCGGGAAAGGCCGGCTGACCGGAGTGAGCGTCGGCTCCACGGGCCCGCTCGATCAGCAGCACGTCGGGGCCGTCTCCAAACAGAACGAGCACTGCGGCATGGCGACCACTGCCGTCGATCGGCACAAAGCGAGTCACGTCCGAGGACTGCACGCCAGGAAGCGCCTGCGCCAAGGGGTTCAACCACGACGGAATCTGTGCGATGGCGTCCCGGTCGGCGAAGCCTTGCGTTCGCCAACTCATCGGCGAATACCCAGGTATCGAATAAGCAATTGATTGAGGTAGGCATCGTCCGGTAGCGACCCGTTATGTCGACCGACAACTACGCCGAACTCGTTCACAAAAAAGGT
>WLWE01001769.1_pt1 | contig 15110 bp, 30 predicted proteins | sample 6718301 | NCBI WGS metagenome assembly WLWE01 (sample SAMN12718691, study PRJNA515312) | sponge metagenome | isolation source: marine sponge | host: Mycale hentscheli | place: New Zealand: South Island, Marlborough, Capsize Point | collected 2003-05-01 | reverse complement strand
GGATCATACCCATATTTCTCATTGCATTGATATCATTATCAGCAGTACCAGGTCTTAAATTAGACTTGATAATTCTTTCTGCGATAAAGATCAATCCAGGAGGAACTGCAAGTTTTCTTCCAGATAATGCAATTGGTATACTTCTGTCATCTACAGCTTGCGAGATTTGAACTAAAAGTGTCTCTAAAGACGTTTCAGATAAATCCGCAGGTGTTGCTAGAATGTTAGAAGCAGTACCGCCACCACCTAGTGGGTGTGAGCCATTCATTAAAGCTTGGCCATCACCACCTACTGATGTAGTAGTTGCATTATTAAAGATGTTTGCACCTTTGATCTCTTTAGTATGTTGCATTGATCTTGCAAGTGCTCTTGCGTATTTAGCGCCTAGAGAACCATACAAGCCATCTTCTTCAGCTTCTTCTGTAATCGCAAAAGCTAAAGCGACAGTTTCATGTACATATCTTGAGACAAAGCCTTCTCTGCCAGAATCATAACTGATCATGGCACCTTCAGCTTTAGTTGGTGCAGCACCGAATCCGATCATTTGTACATCTTCTTCGAATGCTTTCATTGATTGCTCTGTAGAATATAATGATCTCCATTGTTCAGGATATCTATCATATTCCATACCAAACACGGTGTTTAAACCTAGATTGAGCTGTTTGGTAAAAAGTGCTCTGTTTAAAGCCATTTTTTAACTCCTATTGTTAAGGTTATACACCAGCGTTCTGAGTACCATATAGAGATAGATTAATTACTACTTCTACATCAGCGTCAGCGCCTACTGCATTGTTTGGAATATCAATTAATCTCAAGATTCTTAAAACTTTTGCAGTTGTTGCAAGAGTTGAATAATCTAATTCATCAGTTGAATGTCCATATGTTGAATTATACGTTCCAATTGTAACATTAGCTAAAGCTCCTACTGCGGAGTTAGCGAAAGTTCCATTTACTTGGACTGCGTAAGTGATATTTGGATCATCGTACACGTAAGCTTTAATAGGCTCGTTAGCCTTTGCTGTAGTGCCTGTGTTCCAAACTTTTCTGAATTTAACATCACCAGTGTCATTGTCGATGTATTCAACACCATAAAAAACACCAAGGGCTGTTCCGCCCGCTGTGCCTCTTATAACTGTTCCATCGGCTGCCAAAGTAACGAGGTCTCCACTTGCAAGATTAGCTGCGTAGCTATTTGCAATTGCATACTCGCTGGCTCTAATAACACCGCCTGTTAAATGTCTTAATGGTACGAAACCATTTGGTGCATTTACATTTGCCATTTTTATTTACCTTTGTTAGTTATTAACTGCCTTCCGAACTAACTGTAGTTTTAAAAGTCCTTTGGATAGGTTGGCCTGGTGATTCGACTTTGTTCATGTCGTTTTCGACTGATCTCATCAAGTTCTCTGTCATTTGCGCATAGTAGTCATTTCTTTGATCTAACATTTCTTGCGGCATTTCACAAAGTACCATTCCTTCTATTCCAATATGCCCAGCAAATTTGCCATGTTCTATCGTTGGAAAATGTTGGCCGTCTTTGATAGTTTTAACATCTCTAGGTGCCCAACCTTCTCTCAACCGTTTAGCTACATTCGTAGGTGTCTCCTGTCCCAATACCATTGTTGCTACCCAACGTTGAGCATAACCAGGTCTTGGTTCAGGCGCTTCTAATAAGTTACTCGGTCGCCATTTTGAAGCTAGTTTAGATTTCTCTATTCTAGTTTCGTTATTTATTTTATTATCTTTATTCATAATGTCAGGCTCCTTTCTATTGTCCTGTATCGCTAAAGCTTTTTACTTCTTTAGCAAAGCGTTTTAGTGCTGCTTCATCTGTAATATCTATACCAAAGTTTTTAGCAGTGGCAAGATCATCACTAGTGAGCTTAACTCTATTACTAGGTGTTCCTTTTTTACGAGAAACTCCAGCAACTGGAGATTGCACTCTATTGTTTTTTTGTACTACATTTTGTTCTGTTTTGGAAGTGTTTTCTTGTGATTTATTAAAATAAGAAAGACCGCTTGATTTTAATCTTTTGGTCATCTCATCATAATATCCCGGGTCATGCACATCCCAACCTTCTTCTGTTAATTCAGCATCAATTCCATAAGCCATAGCTGTTTCTTTTCTATAACCAGGTTTATTAAACCATGCAGAATTTTCTTTAACCCATTCTGTTGCTAAAGGCGGAGCTTTTTTTTCAGTTTTTTCTTTAGTATTAGGTACTTGTGCAGCATAATCTTCAGTTTTAGTCATTTGACTACGAATTTCTGCCATATTTTCATACAGTTTAACTTGTTTATCTGTATTACCTTCTTCTATTGCTGATTTTAATTCATTAGAAACATTAGAAAGTTGATTACTTAACGATTTATTAGCAATATCGTATGTCTTTTTTTCCATTTTAGACATTCTTTCTTCCATTTCTACTAATTTTTGTTCAGCTTCTGCTCTTTTAGCTACTTCTTTCTGAATTCTTTTACGAACTTTAAGAGAATAAGGCATATCCTCTGAATATTCAGGAACTTGCTTTGGTTTTTTTTCTTCTAACTTAATTTCTCTTTCGTTTTCGTAAGTTTTATCTATTTCTTTCTCTTTAGAGGGTTCTTCTTGAACTAAATCATCTAAAGGATTAGGAGTTACACTTACTTCCTTTTCTTTTTCTGTTTCTTCAAGCACAACTTCTAATTCTTCATTCTTGTTTTCTTTTTCTTCGATCATAGTTTCTCCTATGTTGGCATTAACTTTTGTTAATGTATATTATAGTTGCTGAGTTACAATATCTGGACTTTCCAGAGTTGCAATAATCTCATCATCATTTAATAACACCATTTTTACATTTTGTACAGAAACTCTTGCTCCTGCATATCTACCAAAAATAACCCAATCTCCTACTTTACACCAAGGTTTTTTTCTATCGCTATAACATTCATCGCCCATAGCTATTATTTGACCTACACTATTTAGGTATGTTTGATTATCTTTGTTAGAATCCGTTAAAATTATCCCACCTTTAGTTTTTTCTACTACTCCTTGAGGTCTTAATAAAATTCTATAACCGACAGGTTGTGGAACTTTATCTGGTGTTGGCACATCATTATCTGTAGCCCAAGCTTCATTACTATTCATCGTCAATATCTCCTTGTTTATATTTTTCAATTGTTTCATTTATTATTTCAAAAGCTTTATCTAAACCTTGACCGTATCCATAGATACGTTTGAATTCAGATATATTTTCTACACCTTTATTTAATAAATTTTGTGATAAGTCTTGTTTATGATCTTTTATTTTTTTTTTAATTGCCTGTATTAGACGTTCCATCAGTTCCTTTCTTAAAAAAATCTAATGTATCATTAAAATTTTTTCGTAAACCATTAGAAGCAATTGCAAATAAATGTGGTTTAACTGTTTTTATAGAAATTTTTTTATTTTCTAAAAATTTTTTAGCTTGTCTTATTTGATCTGGTTTAACTGCCATTGATATTTTTTGCTATTTTATTTTTATTAACACCTTTTTTAATAACATAAGATTGTGTTCCATTAGCACCTGTGTTAACTTCTTTTTTTAAATTTTTAGATAATTCTTTTTGTTTATTTTCTTTATTTATATTAGCTATATGATCTAAAACTTTTTTAGTCATTCCTTTTGTGGCCATATACTTAATCTCTTTTCTTTTCTTGTCTTGCAACTTTACTTGCAACTTCTACTATCTTCGCTTTAGATTCAGCATCTTTTCTTGCGTTTTGTTTTTCGCTTTCTTTAACACCTTGCATAAATCTAGCTTTTCTTATATTTAATTCTTCGCTTTTTAATGCAAGTTGAGCTTGATCTTTTTGTTGTTCAGCTTGTTGTTTTTGTTCTTCAGGAGAAGGTGGCATACTTCCCATTAAATTTTGTGCTGCTTGTGCTGCAGTTGCTGCTATTCTATTTTCTTCTTCTATACTAATTTCTTGTGATGGTTCTTCATCAAATTCTCTATTAAAATCACCTGAAGAAATAGGATTACCAGGAGGTACTTGAGCTTGCATTTGTTGTTGATATAAAAATGCCATATGTTGACCTATATGAGCTAACATTGCAGGGTATAGTCTTTCTTTAGCTTCAGGGTTTCCACCAAATCTAGGATCATTAATAAATTGTGAATGTACTTGTATATGTGCTTGATGATCTTGATCTTCAAATACTTGAATTGGTTTACCATTAAGTAAAGCCATATTTTCTGACACTGGATCACGTCTAGGTGTATCTTCATCTTCTATCATTAAGTCAAGATAATCAGGAATATTAAGAGCTTGTAAAAATCTTCTTGTTGCTTCTTTTACATCTATTATATCTGGTGAAGCTTGTGCTAATTGCATACCGGTTTGAGCTAAAGCAATTCTTTGTGCTTGAGAAAAAATATTAGGATCAGAAACTGGAACTACACTAATAGAAGCTGTAAAATCTTTTCTTCTAATTTTTTTATTTTCACCAATAACTTCAAAAGAATATTCATCATCTAAATATTCTCCATTTAATTCATAAATTAATTTAAATTCTCTACCTTGAGCTTGATGAATTCTTTTGTGTATTGCAGAATATACTTTAGAGCCTTGTTCTATTAAAGCAATAGTAGTACCAACTGGACCTGACCCTGCAGAATCACCAATCATTGCATCTGCTATTGATGCAAAACGTCTCCCGGACTCGGTTAAGACACCAAGTAATTGTAAGAGAGTAGGCGATGGTTCTTTGAAAGGGAGAGGGATAAAACTCTTTCGTAGATCATCACCATAAGCTTCAACTTCAACCCATTCACCAGGAGAAACAGTAATGTCTCCACCTTCTATTCTGGCTCCTTTAGCTCTAAATCCTCCATTGAGGTTAGCAAAGGCAGCTGAATCTAGTAGTGCTCTTAAAGCACCAGTGCTGGCATGTTGAAGTCCGCCGATCATTTGAATAAGGCCGAAGCCATAAAAGCCCAAGCCCGGAAGATATTTATAATGTATAAAATAAGTTCTTTTTCTTCTTAATGAATCTTCTTCTTTCCAATTACGTCTTATAGATAAAACTCTTTGTGAATCTAAATCTATTGTAACAATATAAGGTAAAGCTAATTCGTTTTTATCTTCGCCTAAATCTAAATTAGTATGTACTTCTAATACAGTATGTATTTTATCTGCCATACTAGGTGTCATACCTTCTAATCTTTGTAAAGTTTGGTCAACCATATCTCCATCATTAGAACCTGGAGTTGTTTCTGCTTTACTTAACGGAATATCTTTGTAATAACCCGATACTTGATGTTTTCTAATATCGTTTCTAGTTAATTTCATTACTTGAGTATATCTTTCTGCTGTTTCTAAATCTGTATTCTCCATTGATATTACAAATTCTTCTGCTGGTACAAATTTGGAACAAATTCTATCTAAAGTATTATCAAAATAAACTTTTTTAAAAGCACTACCCGCAAGTGCTAAATAAAATAACATTTGATCTAATTCATTAAAGTAATCTGGTATCTCTTGTGTAATTTGAAAGTTCATAAAGTCTTGAACTCTTTGAGATTGATCTAATTTTTTATCTGTAACTTTTCCTATGACTTGTGTTTTAACTGGTCCACCAGCAGGAAAAATTTCAGCAATAGCTCTAGCTTGAAACTGTGTTGCTGCTTCTGCAAGCAATGGATGATGAACACCTGAAGCTCCCGGGAAAGGGTCTTGTCTATCTTCTACAACTACACCTAACATTCTTAAACCTTTTGAATATTGGTCTTCCCAATTTTTTCGAGAGCTTTTATCATCTTCATAAGCCCGGACTAATTCTTTTCCTATGAGATTGATTTCTTGTTCAGGTAATTCTTCAGCTAAATTAGAATAATGATTACTTTCAAAAACTTCTTCTGCTTTTTCAGTTTGGTCTTGATCAATATCTACATTTACTTTTTGACCATCTTCGTTTGTAAATTGTAGTTTTTTTTTATCTAATTCAACTTCCATTATTTTTTCTTCTTCTTTTTTGCTATTTTACTTCCATACTTTTTAGACCAGCTTTTTGCTATCTTCGGATTATTTTTCCAAAGATACCTTCTTTGTTTTTCTGATCTAAAAGGCACTAGCTTTTAGCAGTTTTAGCAGACGCCTTTAATGCTTTAGCAGAAACAGTTCCTTTACCAGGTCTACTGGTGCCAGCTTTTTTCCTTTTGTTCATATTATAATACAAACCTTTTTTTGCGATGCGTCCACTTTTAGTTTTGTGATAACCTTTTTTCATAAGTTTCCCAAATCCTTCTCTGTTAATCACCTACTTTTTTTTCTTAAAACCGTAAGTGCCTTTTGGTTTACGTGTAGCTTTCGCTACTTTTCTTCGACCAGCCATAGACATTTTTTTACCAGATTGTTTTCCTCTAGTCATTCCTAGCTGTTCATCTTTTCTTGCGTTATATCCTTGTTTTTTCATAGCAGTATACCTCCTGGTTCATACCATACTTTCCTAATTAGAGATATAAAACAAAAATTTAGATTATTCTAGTATTAATTTTTTAATTGATAATGACCCATCAATGTTACTTTCTAGCTCTGCCATGGATTTTATACACTGATATTTAACACTACCACCAGCTTTTAAACCACGTTTTGCAACTCTAGCACCTTTTAAACATTCTCCCATAGATGTTTGAATACGAGCTTCTTTAATTTCGCCATTAATTATCATAAGTAAAGCTACTACTAATTCAGTCATTAATGTGCACTCTTTCCATTTGCTCTTACTTTATCTTTTAAATCTTCTACATCATTTAACGCTTTTTCTAATTGAGCTTTTAGAAATTCTATATTGACTTTATTTGTCATATTTTGTTCTTGAGTTATTTCTAACTTTTCTGTTGTTTTATATAAATCTTCTATCAACATGTATTGTTCTTGGTCTGTAGGCAGTTGTTCAGATTTTTTTAATAGATCAGCTTGAAATAATTCTCTAGAAGTTTCTAGACTTGTAAGTCTTGCTGTTATTTCTGTATATGCAAAAACACCAGCTACAACACCAGCAATGATCATTAACATATTTTTAACAGGCATGCTTACAGATGTATTTTCAGATATTTTCATTTAGGCTCCGGTAATTTAAAATCTTTTGGTGGTAACATTATATTTTTGGTACCCATAAAAGTTTTATCTTTGTTTTCTGGTTTATTTTTATACTCATCAGTTAAATCATCCCAAGCACTACCTTCTGGTCGTTCTTGTTTTTCATCATTTATAACTATACCAGAACATTTCATAACTAACAGATGAAAATTAGGATTATACTTTAAAGTAGGATTTCTATTAACTTTTCCGCACATTTTCATAAGTTCTAGTTGTTGTTTAAGCTCCATATTTTCTTGTTGTAGATTTTTAAATCTATCTGTACAAGCTGACCCTAAATATTTTCTATAAGTTAATCTTATACTTCGATCATCATTAAAATTGTCATAATCATTAGAAGGACTGTAACTCCTATGATTATAGTCGGAATCTCTTTGTTCCACGGAGACATCAAAAGATCCAGTACTACAAGTATTAGTACCGTCATTAAGATATTCATTTCTAGGATAAGCTGGCTCCATAAAACATAATACAACAAACAAAATAACTAACATTCCTGTAAAGTAATAATTCATCTTGCTGCACTCCATTCATAAATCCTTAATTATTTAAATTATTATTAATATCTTTTATATCGTAAGTATGTTCTCTAACTTGATCAGCTAGAGTTCTATATAAATTTTCTGCCATCTGCCAAGTTGCTTCAGCAGAAGATAGTCTTGTATTAATATTTGTAATATTTTTTTCTGCTTGTTTTAAATCTCGTTGTAAATTAGTAATAGCTGATTGATTAGAATTAATAGTGTCTGTAAGATTAACAATATATCTAACACCAGTAAATGTTCCAACTATAACTGACGCAACTACTGGAACCATTACAATATTTTTTTTAAGTAAGTCTACAAGATTCATATTTTCCTATTTTTAGGAAAACAATATATAACAAAAGTTAATAAGCGTCTAGCACTTCCATCTACGTCTAGCTTGTCTTATTCTAGAATTAGGATCGTTTCTTGTTTTAGCAGAGCTTCTTTTTAATTGACCAGCTGATCTTGCACAATAAGATTTTCTACGTTTAGCTGCTTTACTTCCAGCTTTAACTTTACCAGTAACTGCTGTCTTTAATTTAGAACCAGGATTAGCTCGTCTATATGCAGCAACACCTTTACGTGTCATTCCTGCTCCTGATTTAGTTTTTCTATAATTACCACCTTTACCAGTAGTTTTTCTTATAGGATTTTCTCTACGCCTTCTAGGTCTGATTCTGGTTCTGGCCATATGGATTTAATCCTTCTTGTGCATCAAGTAATCCTGTGTATTCTTGATTAGTAATTGGTTGTTGTTCTGTATTTCCTAAATCATCTACTTCATATGGTTCAGGAGCGTTATAAGTCATATAATCTATAACAGGTTGTTCTTCTTGTTCTTGAAAATTACTTAAAGCACTTCCTGAAAAATTCATAGGTGGCATAGCTTGTGCTGGAATAGGTGGTGTTTGAGCTGAAACATTTTGATTAAAAAAATTATTAAATTCTAATAAATCTTGAGAAAGAGTAGTTTCGAAATTTACTGGAGCACTTGGTTTGTCGAAATCCCATTGAAACATATTATCTACCTTGTCCTTTATAACGTGTTTGTTTTTTTTGACGTTTCTCTTGTTTATTTTTATTTTTCTTATGTGCTCCGGGTCCTCGTTTTTTTGGCTTATCTCTTGGTATGAAGTGTGTAAACTTCTGCTTGGCCATTAATCTTTATTCTTTTTTTTATTAATATCTATTTTAATAATTTTAGCAGATTTCTTTTTTAATAATGCAGCTGCTCCAGGATAATCTTTCGCTTTACCTTTATAAAGTAATCCACCTTTATAAGAACTAGATACATTAGCATCAACTGTTTTACCTTCTTCGTCAAAAGATTTTTCAGCTTTAGTTGCTACAAAATCGTTATCGTCATTTTCTTTTCTTGACATTTTTTTTTACCTTTTTCTTTTTTTTTCTTAACATAGCAAAATCTATACTTGATAGTTTACCGTCTTTATTTTTATCTAGTTTTTTTCTTTTGCCTTTTAACATTCTTTTTAACCTTTCTTTTTTTAGGCGCTGACATTCTAGAGTTTTGTAATCTACCTAGACCGGAGCCTGCGCCAGCAGTCATTTTCATTATTAACTTCTTTTAATTTTTTTTATAAAAGCCATGTTGTCACCATGAAAATCAGAATTGCCTTTAGTCTTGTCCTGAATAGTATTTGCAGCAGATGGATCTTGATGAGGTGGATGAGCTTGTGGCCCAAAACCTGCAGCAGCTCCACTTGAATTATACTGAACAGGAGTTCTAGTAGTTTTTTGTGTAGTTGTCATTAATAGATTCCTCCAGTTATATTTATTTTACCAATGAAATTTTCCATTTCATTTTCTCGTCTTGTTTGTTCTTTTACTACTTCGTCACCTGGATCTTGCATAGCTTTTTTAATCATAGCAGCTGGCTCGATAGCAGATGGAAACTTTTCGTAAAATCTTTTATTAGCTGCTTTAACATCTTTAACTGAAAAGTTTTCAGTATTGTGATTACTAATAGCTTGCCTCGTAAATGGATTCTTACTCATTTAAGTCCTCCGTTGTACTTAATTTTCTATTTAGTATACCTTGAAAACACGACTGTGTAAAGGTAGGAAGTAACATTTCGCTTATAGGTGATTTACTGTGGCCAGTAGACCATGAAAGACAAGGTACTCCCTTCTCGTCCCATGCTACTAGAGCATATCCTTTTATATCTACTTTATCACTTATCTTGATACATGCATCATGAAAAGCACTAATTACTTCTTCGTCTTGACGTTTTTCTACTTCTTTAGAAGTAGGTGGTCTTTTCTTAATAGGTCTATACCTATCAAGAGTAATAATGTTTGTCTTTTTTAATGTATCTTTCTTGTTCATAATCTTCATCATCCGGGTCATCAGGGTGCGTTACTAAAAAGCCATCACGAATACGCAATAAAGCTTGAATACAAGTATCGTGTATATCATCATGTTTTCCATATGGAAAAGCACCTGATTCATCTATTACACTTTTAGTCCAATCTTCGTCCATTGTAAAGACTAACCCGCCTTCAAACATTGGAGCTACAGAGTGAGTTCTAGAAACTTTATCTCTTTCTGGATTATAAGTAACTACAGGCACTCCTGATCTACGCATATCTTGAATTAAACTTTGACCTGAAGCTCGTTGTTCTATAAGTACTTGATCGGGTCTCCATTCTTCGTAACTATCTTGTGCACGTTTTCTTAAATCTGGATATTCTAATCTTTCTTTCCATGCGTCTAATAATATTGCTGCAGCGTAAGGTCGATTACTTTCGTCACGAGCATTAAATACTCCCCACGTTGTACAAGCAGAGAAGTCAGCAGAAGCTTTTGTAGAAAACGCAGTATCATAAGATTGTACTACATATGATAGTGTAGGGATTTTATCTTCTTCATATATATTCCACCATTCTCTTTTAATAATGGATCCTTCATCATTGCTAGGTTGCTGTTGATAAAGAGCTTGCCATACACGTTGACCTACTGTATCTTTTATTTTTTCTAAATCTTCTTTTGAATAAGCTTCAGGCCATAACGCATTACCTTTATTATCTATCGCTGGTAAATCTAAAACTTTCCAATCTTCTTTACTCTCTGATAATATGTGTCCTGCTAAATCGTCTTGGTGCCATCGTGTTTGAATAATAATTATTTTACCACCTGGTTGAAGTCTAGTGTAAGCTACAGACTTATACCATTCTACTAAATTTTTTCTTTGTGTCTCGGACTCTGCGTCCTCTCTACCTTTTATAGGATCATCAATAATTAATAAATGCGCACCTCTACCTGTAATAGCTCCACCTGCACCAACCGCAGAATAAGTTCCACCTTGCATTGTATGAAATCGTTTAGCTGAACTAGAATCAGCACGTAGACCTACTTGTGGAAAGACACTATTAAAATCTGGACTAGCTATCTGGTTACGAACTTTACGACCAAAGTCATCAGCAAGTTCTTGAGCATAAGTAGATTGAATTACAAATTCATTTGGATTATTACCTAGATACCATGCTGGAAAGAACTCGCTACATAACATAGACTTTCCATGTCTTGGCGGCATAAATACTGCTAATCTATTTATCTCTCCTTTTTCTAGAGCTTGCAAATTTTTTGCAATCAATTGTATATGAGCTGGATCCTTGTATCCCGGGTAAATATGTTTTGCATAATCTAATAAACTATCTCTAGATTTAGAAGTCGATAGTATCTTATTTAAATGCTCTATTACTTCTGCAGCTCGTGGATCCTTAGTCTTTTTGAATATCTGTATAGCTGACTTTAATCTTTCCTTGATCTGTGTTTTTTGCATTTTGTTTACCTGCTCCTACAGAACCACTTTTTTGATACTCTAAAAATTTTTCTTCTAACTTAATAAATGGTTTAACTTCTTTTCTAGTAATCTTTTTCCAGTGTTCTGAACTTTGTCCTATTTTATCTAGAAACCAAGATAGCTTACTTGCGTCCGCAAATCTAGAGTTAACCATTTTTATATGATGTAAATCACCTTCTTGATCAGGGTTCCCCTCTTTGTATATTCTTCCTTTAAAGACATCGTCATTATTATTACCAGTTATATCAGCTCTATCATGTAAAACATCTATATCCACGTCTTGCATTACATCTAACATGTAAGCAATCTCTGAGACCCACGCATCATTTTGTCCATGTAAACTTATATGATCTAGACATCTAAACCAATCATAGGGCATAATTGGAAAGATACTATAAGGATGTCCTGTTTGTTCTCGAACTTTAAGAAGTTTAAATTGGCCATCAAACTTATTTATTTCTAAATCCCAGTGTTTAGTTTTCATTATAGCATCATCATTAAAGAACATGATCCACAGTCCTTGTGCATATGAAGCTAACGAGTTATTATATAAATGTAAGTTTTCGTAACCTTGTCTTTGAAATTTTATTACTGATCTAGCTGGATGTTTAAAATCTTTAAGATAATCTATTGTCTCTGGATCATCGTCATCTACTCCAAAAAGTAATTGAATTTTTGTAGGATCAGATGCATTATCTAATAATGATTCTACACATTTTTTTAATAAGGGAACTCTCTTCCTTGTAGGAAGTAAAATTGATACTGTCATTCCTCGTTCTAATTTGTTTATGATACTATATAAACAAAATTGTTTTGCCCACCATCACCCCTGCTTCGAGTAAGTCTCCCTACCATTGAAGCAACACCTAATTTTTTTCTTCTATCTCATAGAAAAATTTATCCGTATCCTCGGTCCGCCAATCCTTATTCTCTACATTCCATTCGTTTGTTTGGACTTTGTAGTCAGGGATTTCGTTTCTCGTAGTGAACGAATTAATGTTCCATAATAGTCTGTTATTAGGTTGAGCAGCAAAATTACCGTTGTCAAGCTCCAATATATGAGCGCACTTATGCTCCTGAGGAATTTCAGAATGATCTGTGTCAAGTAGATTGGGATCAGGGTGACACCAGTCAATGGTAAACAGATACTCACCATGATAAAATTTTTTATCCTTACCAATATATTTTCCTCGTTGTCCGATTAAAAAAGAAAAATGATTAACGCTATGATGGTAATCAAAGCTATTCCACAGCTGAAGAAAGTCGTTTGACATATCTGGCACTTCTTTCCGTTCCATACCTTTAGAAAAGAAGGCACATATTGGCAAACGCCAAAAGCAAGCGCCATTTTCCAACATGATATTAAAGAGGAGACCACGACCCTGTATACTTGTAAGACCAAAGATAACACAGTCCTCGCTTTCTCCATTATGTTTTCGTAAATCATATAAATACTCCTTGCGTACTTTACAATAAATTGGTGGAAGGCTACTATTTAAAAATGACATTGTAAAGATATAAAATAAAAAAATTTTTTTTACTACAAAATTTATACACATTTAAGCCATTCATCACTCTTTCTATCTCTTTCTCCCTTAAAGAGTAGATTTTCTTTTTAAACTTTATACGATTTTATTTTATCAAACTTAATACGAATTAAAAAACTAGATAAATGATGAGAGAAAAAAAGAAAAAAAAAGAGAGAGAGTTTAAAAACTCTCTCTCTAATCTTATTTAGTTATTAAAGACTATTAACTAATTTAGTAAAGTAATTCTGATTTTCTATAATTTCAGAACTAACTTTATTTTCACTAATATATTTTTTATTACTCTCTAATAAATCTAAATATAAATTCTTTTTAGATTTATTTATATATTGAGGAAAATCAACTAATAGATTAACTTTCTTAAATCTATTATTGAAAGTCGTATCGTAATCAAAATCAATTTTACGATAGTTATTATTATAAGCTAATTCTATATTCGTTGAGAATTTAGCTTTTTCATAAACTAAAAAAGACTTTGATTTATCTCTTTTAGTATTAGTTAATCTGAATAAAATTTTATTCTGACTTATCTCTCTATGAGATAAACTAATTTTATTCTCTACTATTTTTTCGTTAGATTTACTTTTTATCATTTTAGTCTACTTTCTATTTCTCTTAAAAACTCTTTTAATTATTAAAAGATATAATTTTTAAAAGATAAAAATATAATACTTATTTTAAAAGAAATTAAAACTATTATTTTCTGTTGTATTCGTTTTATTGTTGTTCTCTTTTTGTTCTTATTATAGACTAATAATACTACCTACACTAGAATAGTATAAAAAGTTAATAAGACTAAAAAGCTAATCGGTAATTTAAATAATAATATCATAGTTATACTTTCTTAATTAATTAATAAAATTAATTAATATATTTTTAATATCCTATTTAAACTTTTTTTTAATTCCTAGGATTTTTTTTTATATATTCTTGATCCTTGTTGCACAACGCTGATCACCTAGGCACAAGCATCACGTGCAGGCGGCGGCGTGTTATTGTATGTTGTGTTCTTTTTCTATCTTGTCTAGGTATGTCGACAAGTCATCATCGTTCATAGCGTCTAGTGTAGAGTGTTGTACTTCTTTCTTCTCAACAAGGAACCCCAACAATTGCGACTTTAGCCTTATCGCATTGACTGCTGCGGAATACTGCTTCTTGCCACAAGCATCAGCATACACTTTATCGAGCTTCTCTACCTCTTTTGACACAGACTCACTTGTCAAGCGCCTAGCATCAACCCTCAACCTATCTATATATTGGATAATCTTATCCTTCTTTAAGTTGCGGGCAGCTTGTACATGAGCTGACGTTTCAGAATAACCTGCGTCAACAGCACTGGTTCTCTTACCTTTTCCTGCAGCAATACCCTCACAGAACTTCTTTTCCATTGAGGATAAGGTCGCCTCGTTTGTTTGATGTATCTGGTCTATTGTTATCGCCATATTTATCCTAATATAGCGATTTATTTATGATTGTAAATCTAGATTATTTCCACATTAAAGTTTGATATTAGCTTTAATCATTCTATTTTTATCTTTTGTTGATATCTTATAATATACTTTTGCACTAACAGGGAATCTACCTGATTCGTCTAAAGTAGGGTCAACAATGTAAGTTCCATTAAACTCAAAACCTAACATACCATCAACAACTTGTAGTATTTTAGGAGAATGTTGTATTTTATTAAATTTATAATCTTTAGGCAATACTGCTTTAGGATTATGTGATTTAACATCTATATATTTATTAGCTGCCATTATCTCTCGCTTTCTTTATGTTATTATCTAACTTAACTTGTGCGTCAACTCGTTGTATATTAGCATCAATCTCTTTACGATCATTTCTATAAATACGATCAATTTCACACATACAACTTGCTTCGCCACTAACACCTTCGACCTTATCGAATGTAGCAATAGATTTATTATCTAATTCTACTTTCCATTGAGTGTCGTATTCTACGATGTCGTAACCTCTATATATATTTTTTATCATACATTTTCTTCTATTTTAGTTATAGTAAAAGTAGCATCAAAAGTAGTTTGTATAGCACTTGTCATTTGAGTAAGTCTATCATAAAAAGTACCAT
>WLWE01001768.1_pt1 | contig 15117 bp, 13 predicted proteins | sample 6718301 | NCBI WGS metagenome assembly WLWE01 (sample SAMN12718691, study PRJNA515312) | sponge metagenome | isolation source: marine sponge | host: Mycale hentscheli | place: New Zealand: South Island, Marlborough, Capsize Point | collected 2003-05-01 | reverse complement strand
AGAATTTATTTACATGGCCTTCGCATCATCACCTTTAGTTGGTTCAAATGATATACCAGGAAACGCAAAATAGATTATGACAACAAAGATAAAAACACCAGGAATAACAGACGCAAACGTCACAACAGTTAAACTAGATTTAATATCTACTTCTAGTACACCTGGCGTTACAGTCAAAGGTGATGGTACAACTGATGGATACTTACAATTAAATTGTTCGCAGAATTCCCATGGTATTAAGCTGAAATCTCCGCCGCATTCGGCCGGTCAAAGTTATACTCTAACTTTTCCACAATCTATTACTAATGGTTATTTTTTAAAAACAGATGGTTCAGGTAACTTATCTTTTGCAGCAGCAGACAGTTCTGATACCGCTCCAACAATCTCTAGCTTCACACCTACTACAGTTGAAGGTGGAGTTAATGCATCTATTGTAATAACAGGAACTAATTATGCCTCTACACCTAGAGTTGAGTTTCAATCTAACACAGATGGATCTATTCAACACGCAGCAACAGTACAATTTGATAGTGCTACACAATTAACAGTAGGAACGGGAACAGGTTTAGTTAACGGTACAAATTATTTTATTATTATAACTAATCCTAACGGACAATCTGTTAGATCAACAAGTCAATTATCTACATCAGCAGCTCCAGTATGGACAACTTCAGCTGGATCTTTAGGTACAGTAGCTGGTAATTTTTCAGGAACAGTTGCAACAGTAGCAGCAACAGGTGATTCTATTGTTTACAGTGAAACAACAAATGTATTAACAAACGCATCTTTAGCAAATTGTGCTTTAAATTCAAGCACAGGTGTGATAACAACTACAGACTTTGCTGGTTCTGCATCAACCGCACAAACTTTTACGTTCACACTTCGTGCGACAGATTCACAATCACAAACAACAGATAGAGAGTTTAGTTTAACTAGCTCTTATGGTTTAACAGCAGGAATACAACTTAACTAGGAATATATTATGGCGTCATCATCACTAACTAGAACAGTATCAAGTACAGGAAATATATATAAAGGAACTTTATCTATGTGGTTTAAAAGAAATGCTCCAGATCAAGAAGAATATCTTTTTGAAAATTATGAAACAAGTGGTAATAGATTTTTGGTAAGGCTTATATCTAGTGGTCAATTAAATATGGAAACTTTACAAGGGAGTTCTACGGTCATGCAAATAAACACTTTAAATCAATTTTTTGATGTGGGAAGTTGGTATCACATAGTAATAGGTATTGATAGTACACTGGCTACAGCAGCTGATAGAGTTAAAGTATATATTAATGGTCTTCAACAAACATCTTATACCGACGAAACTCAACCACCACAAAATCAAAATATGAGTATCAACGAAGGTAATCCTACTTATGTAACTATTGGGAGAAGGTATGGAGCTTCTAATTATTTTGATGGATATATGGCTTCAACTATATGGATTGATGGAACTCAATATGCTGCAAGTGATTTTGGAGCTTTTGATTCTACGTCAGGTGAATGGACACCAAATGGAAATCCTACAGTAAGTTATGGAACTAATGGTTTTAAACTTACATTTGAAGACACATCTAATTTAGGAGATGATACATCAGGTAATACAAATGATCTTGCAACATCAGGAACACCTATACCTACTCCTGATTGTCCTTCTAACAACTTTCCTAAATATAATAATCTTATTAGACAAGCAAGTATAAGTAATTTAAATTTACAACAAGGTAATTTATATAGTGGTGGAAATGGAGCAAATAATTGGAGATCAGTTTTCATGACAATAGCAGCTAAAACTGGAAAATATTATTGTGAAATGAAATGTATAGGTACAGATGGTTCAAGTCAAAATTATGGTGTTTCTGATGTAAACTCATTTAACACTGCACCAAATGATAGTTTTGATTTTGCAAGTCAACCAAGAGGATATGGACTTAATCCTAATGGAAATAAAGTAAATAATGGTGGAGCAGTGAGCACAGGCAGTACTTATACAACTAATGATATTATTAGTATGGCACTAGATCTTGATAATGGAAAAATTTATTTTGCTAAAAATGGAACGTGGTATCTTTCAGGAGATCCAACATCAGGATCAACTGGAACAGGTTCTTTTTTTGATATTACAACAGGATATTTTTATTCTCCAACAGTTGCTATTTATGGAGCTGCTGATAATATGTCTTTTAATTTTGGTAATGGATACTTTAGAACAACTGCTGTAACATCTGCTGGTACGCCAGGAACAACTACAGGTATTTTTGAGTATGATGTACCAACGGGTTATCAACCGTGGTCAACGAAAGGAATTAACGTATAATGGCTTTTTCAACAATTTCAAAATCATCGGATTATTTTAATACTAAACTTTATACAGGTACAGGCTCAGAAAATGCTATCACAGGAATAGGATTTCAACCTGATTGGACTTGGATAAAAAGTAGAAATGCAACTTACGACCATACTTTATATGATGCTGTAAGAGGTGCAACCAAACAACTTTATTCAAATCAAACTAATGGTCAATACACAGAAGCACAGGGTTTAAAATCGTTTGATAGTGATGGATTTACAAATGGAACAGATGCAAAAGGTAATAATAATGGTTCAACATACGCATCTTGGAACTGGAAAGCTAATGGTTCGGGTTCATCTAACAGTGATGGAACAATAACATCTACTGTGTCTGTAAATACTACAGCAGGAATGAGTATTGTTAAATGGGCAGGAAATTCAACTGCTGGTGCAACAGTTGGTCATGGACTAGGTGCAGCTCCAAGTTTTATGATTATAAAAAATTTAGGCACGACTACTCAATGGCTTACTTGGTGGGATTTTTTTGCTAATACAGAAATGATGTATTTAAATTTAACAAATGCAAAAGGCACAGGACAAACATATTTAAATTCTACAACACCAACAAGTAGCGTAATTACATTAGGTGCTGGAGCAGATGAAAATCAAAATGATATGATTGCTTATTGTTTTACAGAAAAACTTGGTTACAGTAAATTTGGAACCTACACAGGAAATGGAGTTGCTGATGGTACATTTGTTTACTTAGGATTTAAACCTGCTTTTATTATTATAAAAAGACAAGACCAATCAACTAACTGGGTTATGTATGATAATAAAAGAGATCCAAGCAATAGAGTATCAAAAGTTTTATTACCTGATAACTCAGCAGCAGAAACATCAGGTTCACAATATATAGATTTTTTATGTAATGGATTTAAATTAAGAAACAGTGGTAATAATACTAACGATGGTTCTCCATATGTTTATATGGCCTTTGGTCAACCCATTGTATCAACAAATAATAATATAGCCACGGCTTTTTAAAATGTTATTAGGTATTAATGCATTTGCTGAAGCTCCGTTTTCAGCTACGAATTTAGATTTAGGCAATGTAAAAGTTGTCGTAACAGGTAATCAACTTACTATCAGTATTGGTAATGTTGATATTGCTGCAACATCGATCATTGAATTTGTTAATGGTGATGATTTAAATGTTAATATTGGAACTGTCACTATTACAGGAGACGCAAGTTTTGAATTAACAGGTAGTGATTTAACTGTTGGAACAGGCGATGTAACAGTAACTGCTGGAGCACAAGCAGACGTTACAGGAAACGCCATGACTTTAACAACAGGCACAGTAACAATTACAGCTGATGCTAGTGTTAGCCCAACAGGAACACCAATTACCTTGGCAAGTGGCACAATAAATGCTATTGTATGGCAAAACATTGACCCAGATGCTGATGGTGTTTGGACACCAATAGATACGGATTTATAATATGGCTTCAACATACTCAACGGATATATCATTAGAGAAAATAACAACTGGTGAAAAAGCTGGTTTATGGGGCACAATCACTAATACCAATCTAGAAATTTTAGAACAAGCAGCTACAGGATACACAACTGTAGATATGGCTTCAGGTAATGTTACTTTAAGTTTAGCTGATGGTACGACAGCTAACGGTAAAAATTTATATTTAAAATTAACAGGTACTTTAGCAGGAGACAGAACTTTAACTATGCCTGCTACGACAACAGGTGGTACCGCAACTAGAGTTTTTATAGTTGAAGATGCAACTGTAAGAGGCACATCAAATAGAACTTTAAGTGTACTAACAACAGGATCATCTGCTTCTGTACCAGTACCTACAGGTTCAAAAATATTATTAGTATCTGATGGCACAAATACAACAATTGGTATCATGCAAAAAGGATACAATTCAATCTCTGACTCTAATGCACCTTATTTAGCAGTAGCTGGAGATCAATTAATTTGTAGCACGAACGTTAACCCATTTACAGTTAACTTACCTGCATCACCTAGCGTAGGAGATGAAGTAACTATTATAGATGCGTTAGCTACATTTAGTTCTAACAATTTAACAATCAATCCAAATGGTTCTAACCTTAATAGTGCAGCAGGTAATTTAGTTTTAAGTACTGCTGGTCAAGCTATTACACTAGTTTATCTTAATGCTACTAGAGGTTGGAGTTACAAAAATACCTAGGAGCTAATCAATGGCTCTAACTCAAATTAAATTTGCCCCAGGAATAGACAAACAAGATACCTCTGTAGGTGCTGTAGGTCGTTGGACTGATTCTGATAATGTAAGATTTAGATATGGTCTACCTGAAAAAATAGGTGGTTGGTCTTCTCTTTTAAGTTCGACTATTGTTGGTGTAAGTAGAAAAATGTTTCCTTTTGTAGATAATGCAGGAAACAGATACGTAGCTATTGGTACAGATAAATTTTTACTTTTATATTTTGAAGGACAACTATTTGATATTACACCTTTTCAAAGTGACAACGCTGGAACTCAAATACAATATTTAACTTCTAGTATTGCTACTACAAATACTTCAACAACTATAACTGTTACAACTAAAAATGGTGGAGCACCTGTTTCTCATGGATTATCTGTGGGTGATATGGTTGTCTTTAATAATTTTGCAGCAGGTTCAAGCGGAATAACACCAAGCGATTTAGAAGATAAAATTGTACAAGTTATTTCAGTACCAAGTTTAACTACCTTTACTGCAACAATACCAAACGCAGCTAGTGCTACTTCATCTGATGGCACAGTTGATATACAACCTTATGAAGTTGTAGGTCCTGCTGAACAAGAGTATGGTTATGGTTTTGGTATTTCTACATTTGGTGGAGTTGTTACAGGTGGATCGGATACAGGTTGGGGAGTTGCAGTAGCAGCTTCAACACAAACTCTAGAACCAGGACTTTGGTCTTTTGATTCTTTTGGTGAAGTCTTAATAGCAACTATCGGTAATGGTAAAACTTTTACATGGAATGGTGGAGCAACAGATCCTACATCACAAAGAGCATCGGTATCTACACCTAGTACAGATGGTTCGTTGACCGGGGCTAACTCTCCTTTTGCAACTTTAATTGGAACTAACAGTGATGGAGCAGCGGTTGGTAATCCTACAAAATCTAGATTAACTTTAGTATCTCCTACAACAAGACACTTAATACATTTTGGTACAGAAGAAACAATTGGAGATGCATCAAGTCAAGACGATTTGTTAATTAGGTTTTCTGATTCAGAACAACTAAACAAATTTACTACACTAGCTACAAACACAGCTGGTTCATTTAGACTACAAGACGGAACTAAAATTGTATCTGCGCTAGTCGCTAAAGAAACAATTCTTATTTGGACTGACAATGCTTTGTATACAATGAAATTTGTTGGAGCTCCTTTTACATTTGGCTTTGAACAAGTAGGCACAAACTGTGGATTAATTGGTAAGAACGCAGTTACAGAAATAGATGGTGTTGCCTACTGGATGTCTAATAATGGTTTCTTTGGTTTTGATGGTACAGTTAAAACACTAGCATGTAGTGTTGAAGATTATGTATTTGATGATATTGATACAACTAAAGGTCAACAAGTATGTGCTGGTCTTAATAATTTATTTACAGAAGTAACTTGGTGGTATCCAACATCTAGTTCTAATTTTAATAATAGATATGTAAGTTATAACTATGGAACAACAAATATGCAGGTGCCAATGGGTAATTGGTATACCGGCACTAATGCAAATGCAATTAGAACAACTTGGATTGACTCATTAGTTTATCCATTACCTTATGCAACTTCTTATAGTTCAAGCGGTACAGGTACTTTTCCTTCCGTTGTGGGCTTAACAGGTTTAGGTAATAGTACATTATTCGAGCACGAAACGGGAACCGATCAAGTCAATCCTGATGGTTCAACTACAGCGCTAACTTCTTTTATACAATCCTATGATTTTTCATTACAAACAGATCAAGGTGCAGCTGAATATTTTTTAGCTATGCGTAGGTTTTTACCTAACTTTAAAACATTAACAGGCAATGCAAATGTAACTATATCAGTAGCTGACTATCCAGCAGATCCTAATACTAATACAGCTTTAAGTCCCTTTACAATTAATTCAACTACGACTAAAGTAGATACAAGAGCACGTGGTAGATATGCTGCGATTAAAATTGAGAACACAGGATCAGGTGAAGCGTGGAGATTTGGTACGTTTCAAGCTGACTTGCAACCAGACGGGAGAAGATAATGCCTAAAATAAATATAAGAATTCCAGAACCTAAACAAGAATACGAAGTAGATAACCAAAGACAAATTAACAGATCAATAGCTGTTATTGTGGAACAATTAAATTCTACATTTTTAACAGAACAAAAAGAAAATCAAGAAAGGTTTACGTGGTTCTATGGCTAATATTTACAAAAATGAAAAAGTAAGTTTAACGACAACAGCACTAACTGTATTATATACAGTGCCAGCAAATTCACGTTCTATTGTTAAATCACTTAACGTAGCAGAAGATGCAGGTGGTGCAGCAGTTGTTAAAGTTACTTTAGTTAACGCTGGAGGCACTAGTTTTGTAGTTGATAACGATGTGGATTTATCCGCTAATCAAACAGAACAAGTATTAACAGAACCTTTAGTTATGGAAGAGAGTGAAGTATTAAAGGTTGAATGCACAAGCGGTGCAGTTGATGTAGTTGCATCTATATTAGAAATGAACAGAGAGGATAGATAGTGCCATTTACAGAACAAAAAGCTAGTATAAGATATGAGATGATTAACGGTACTAAAACACCAGTTTTAACACCTGAAACAGAAGTTACTTTAACTAATATGAAAACAGGTCAAGAGTACTTTTCCGATGCAGAAGCGTTGGCAGATGTACAAAATAAAGATACTGATACTAAAGCAGAAGATATTCGAAGAGACGTAAAAATCATTGTAGAACACGTGCCTTTGGGTAATGAGACAAAATTATAATTGATTGACGGGAGGCATAAAAACAAGTAAAATATAAGATTACTGGCTATAACAAGACTAGCCAACTTGCATTTCACTTAAATAACACATTAAATATTATGGGACTTTTAAAAAAAATATTCAGACCAGTTCGTAAGATAGCAAAAAAAATTATACCTAAAGAAATTAGGCCAGCATTACCTTATATAGCAGCGTTTTATGGTGGACCAGCAATGGCTGGTTCTAACACTTTTTTAAGTGGTATAGGTAATGCAACTTTAAAAAATGCTATTTCAAAAGGTTTAATTGCAGGAGCTACGGCAGCAGCTACTGATGATGATGCAAATATTTTAAGAACAGCAGCATTAGCTGCAGCACCAGATGCAATCTCTGGAGGATTAGGAAATGTAGCAGGAAGAATAGATCCTAATCTTATAGCTGATTCAGATAGTTTTGTTCAAATAGGTGATACGGCTGCAAAAACAGCAGGTGCATTATCTAGAGCATCTGAAGGAATTAAAGCAGCGGGTGCATTAAAAACAATTGGTACACAAACAGCAATAGATTCAGCTGCTAAATTTGCAGAACTTAATCAAGCAGAAATAGATAAATATAATCAAAGTTTATTATCACAAGGTATGAAAAGTAAAGCAGACAGAAGAAGTGCTATTTTTCAAATTTATATGAACACAGGAGCTTATGCAGAAGATGATGTTAATTCAATGTTAGATAGATATGGATATGCAACTGGTGGTATCATTGGTTTTGCTAATGGTGGAAGAAGCATGCGGGGCACTCCAATATATACAGCGTCAATGAAGAAATTTTTTGGTATTAACGATGAAGATGGAGAAGAAGAAGTTAAAGAGAAAATTAAATTAAAAGTAGGAGAGACTAAAGAAGTTAAAGGAGGAGAAGAAAAACAACCTATTCAAATAAGTTTTGAAGGAGAAGAACAAGAACCTAATTATTCTGAAATGATAAGCCAAGCATTATCAGGTGTAGACGCAGCTTTTGGAAGACCACTATTACAGTCTCGTGAGCCTATGAGAATGGGTTTTGCTAGAGGTGGTGAAGTAGAAATAGAAGAACAAGTAGATGATTTAGGTATTATAGATTTAATGAGAGATCAAGGTGTTGAGTATGGTGAGCAAGTATCTAACGCTCAAAACGATGAGCTTTTAGAAAAACTTTTTGAAGAATTTTTAGATTTAGGTTTTTCACCAGAAGATGCAGCTAAAAAAGCAAGAGAAGCTTTTGATAATATGAGTCAAAGACAAGGTATAGAAGGAACACAAGTAGCATCAGGATATAAAACTGACATAGAAGATATGTATGATCAATATGTTTTTGAAATGGAAGAACAAGGACTACAACCAATGTCTTTTTCAGAATTTTTAGCACAAGCTAGATCTGGAATGGCTTATGGTGGTAGTATACATCATGCTAGAAGAATGGAAGATGGCGGTTTAATGAACAAAAATTTATTGAATACTGGTATGGATAAAGATATGAGAGGTGGAGGATTTATACCTGAAGGAACAAAAGAAAAAGCAGATGACGTTCCTGCAAGATTAAGTAAGAACGAATTTGTAATGACAGCCGATGCAGTTAGAGCTGCAGGTGGTGGTAGTGTTAACGAAGGTGCAAAACGTATGTATGATACAATGCACCGACTAGAGGCAAAAGTATAATGGCAATAACAGAAACTAGGCAGTATAGAGAACCCTTTGTAGAAGCAGCCGGTCTAGGCGTAACTAACGAAGGTTTAAAATTATTAGGTACAGCGTTACCTACCTCAACTTATACAGGTAGACAATTTGTACAAGGTCAATCAGCTTTAGAACAACAAGCAGCAACAGCTGCAGCAGGTTTAGATTCTTTAGTAGGACCAACAGCTTATCAACAATTTCAAAGTCCTTATCAACAAGAAGTAATTGATGCATCGCTTGCAGCTTTACAAAGAGAACAAACTGGTGGATTAAATGCATTAAGAGATCAAGCAGTAGGAGCTGGAGCTTTTGGTGGTAGTAGAATGGCAGCAGCTGAAGGAGTATTTCAAGCAGACGCTGCAACACAAAGAGCATTATTAGAATCACAATTAAGACAACAAGGATTTCAACAAGCACAACAACAAGCTGGTTCACAGTTACAACAGCAACAAGGTTTAGGTCAATTCCAAAGTCAAATAGGTGCTGGTCAAAGACAACTTGGTCAAGCTCAATTAGCAGCAGATCAAGAAGCAGCTAGAGAAACAGCATTTGCTGATTACACAAGACTAGGATTAATTGGTCCACAACTTGCATCAGTAATTGGTGGATTCCCAGCAGCAACACAAGTTCAATCAACACCTCCTCCTAGCACAACACAACAATTATTAGGATTAGGTATTGGTGGCGCTGGATTAATTGGTGCTGTAAGAGGAGCATTTAGTTAATGAGTAGAATTTTAAGAAGACCAATGTTTAGAGGTGGTAAAGTTTCTAGTTATGGAACTGGAATAGCTTCTGGTTTAGCTAATGGTGGCATGCCAAATAAAAGAGGATTGGTAGATGGTCCAGGTGGTTATGCAGGAATTGGTGAAGAAGTATTAAGTATGAGAGAAGAAATTTTAAAAGGTATTCCACAACAAAGAGGATTAAGTACAAGTGATTATTTAAGAATAGCTAGTGCTGGTTTAGATATATTAGGAAGACCATCAGAAGGCGGTGGAATTTCAGGAGCGCTTGCTACAGCATCACAACCTTTAGCAAAATTAGGAACAGATATCGCTGGTTCTATGGATACAAGAGGAAAATCTAGAGCAGATTTAGCAACATCTCTTACAGGCGCAGGTTTAGATTACAAAGTAGGAATGGCCAAAGCTAATAAGAAAACAGCTACAGAAGTTTCATTAGATGTAGTTGATAAATTTTATGATAAAAAAATTGCAGACACAAAAGACGCAACAGAAATAGCAACAATTAATGCTAAAAGAGATGAAGTTAAATTAGATATAGCTAGAGGCGGTAACAAAGCTTCTAAATTTAGAATTTTAAATCCTCAAACAATCGTAGCAGTTACTGAAACAGTTCAAGATAGTTTAGGCGATGATGCAACTTTAGAAGAAATTAACGCAGCAGTTGTAGATTACTTATTAAAATTAGTAGGTGATTTTGATGCAGGATTAGCTGAAGGTGGATCAGTTACAGAAGATATGAATATGATGACAGCTACACCGGCTGGAGTAACAGATGTTAATGTGCAAGAAACAGAGACAGTAACAAATCCTCAACCTACACAAGTAAGTTATGATGAATTAAGAGCTCGATTACCCCAAGAAATAACTGATGACATCGTAAATCTTTTAGCTACAAGTTATGAAGCGTTAGCAGACTTTGCTCAAATTGCTACGCAATCAGATGTAGATAATTTTAATAGTAAGTACGGAGTTGAATTAGTATTACCACAGGAGGCATAAAATGGCTGATAGGTCTTTGTCACCGCAATTGGTTAAAGAAATAATTCAAAACCAAAATACCAAAAACAACGTATTAGAAAAAAAGTCTAACGAACGAAAAGTAAAAGTAGTTCCAGGCGACGCCATAGATAATTTAAGAGCTGATCCAAAGAATTTTGGATTTACTTTAGCTTTAGATATTTATAACAAAAGACAAAAAGAAAAAGGTGAAGAACCTATCTTTGAACAAGATCTAGGGCCTAACGAAACTACAGCAGGTAGAGAAGTTCAAGCAGCAATAGCAGGCGGTAGTACTAGAATTATAAAAGGTTTATCAGAAATTATTACTATTCCTACAGATTATGCTTTTGATACTAATTTTACAAAAGAATTAGATAAAGTTACCGAAGAGTTTGTAGCTGATCATGGAAGTCCTAAAACTTTAACAGGAGACATTGCTAGAATTGCTATTCAATATGGTGTGCCTAGTACCGTTACATTAAAATTAGTTAATCAAATTCCTAAATTAGGTAATATAGCTAAAAGTTATGGTGCATTTAGAGCTAGCTTAAGTAAAATTAAAAATAAATTTTTAAGAAGATCAGCAAAACTTGGTACAAGTATAGCCAGAAGATCTGGTCAATCAGGATTGGCTTTAGGGATGGCTGATGCTTTAGTAGCGGAACCTTCTAGACCTGCAATTTTTTATGACAGAGTTGAGGAAGAGGGTAAGACAGGAAGAGATTTAGCTGCAGCTAGATTTATAAACAAATTAAAGTTTGGTGCAGAAGGAACTACAGTTGGGGCCGGTTTTTCTTTAGCAGGTAAAGCTTTACCTGTTGGTGCTAGATATGGTTTATATAAACCAGGCACTTACGTATTGGGTATTGGTGCTAAAGTTATAGACAAACCTTTGTCCGGCGCTTCTAGATTAATTGGTAAAATTCCAGGTATACAAGTACCATTTCAAATAGCTAATAAGGTTGGACAAAAAGTAGTAGGTGATCTTGGAACGCGGATCGTACTACCTGCTTTTGGTGCACCTCTTAAAACTACATGGAGTGCTACTCTTCCAGAATTTAAAAACTGGAGAACTTTTTCTGTAACAAGTGCTAAACCTTTGGAGGCAGCATTAAAAAATTTAGATAATAAATTAGCATATGTAAGATCATTAGGTAGAGAAACAGGAACACAGTATTCTTTAAACACAGCAGCAAGACAAGAAATTAAAAGAGCTGCAAGAAGAACAGAAAAATTATTAGAGAGTATAGAAAAAAGATCTTATAAATTAGCTAAATCATTTGAAGGTAAATATAACACAGCAAAAACTTCACCAGCTAGTATGGACTATTACTTAGATGGAGTATTAGAATATTTAAAAGGACAAAGAAATTTAAGCTCTTTACCTAAAGATTTAAGAGTTACTTCACAAGCTTTAAATAAAGATTTATTAGAAATTAAAAAAACATTTGGTGATCTATTGCCATCTGGAGATTTAAAAGATGCTGTATTAAAAAATTTAAAAGGTTACATGAGAAAGTCTTTTGCTATCTTTGAAAATCCTGGTTATGCAGTACCAGAAACATCACCATTATTTAAGAAAGCTAAACAGTATGCTCTTAATTTAATTAATGGAAAAGGTGGTGGACAATTTAGAGTAGAAGCCAGAAAAGTTTATGGTGGTCCAGGTGTATCAGCAGGAAGAGCTAGAGAACTTCAAGCTGAATCTATGGTTAAAGAAGTATTAAGATTAGGAAAACAAGATATGTTTGATCCTATACAAAACTTAAACAAAATAGGTGAGTCTTTAAAAATTAAAAACTTTATAGCTACAGGAGAAGAATTACCTACAGTTATTAAAAATTTATTAGGACAACAAAACACTTTAAAATCATCAGTGCTTACAACAACTTCCTCTATGGTAACTCAATCAACTAATAAAATGTTGTTTGATAGATTAGCAACTGAATTAACTAAAGCTAGAATTTTATTTAAAACTGAAGAAGCTGCTAAGAGAGCAGGTATCACAAACCCTGCGGTTGTATCTGGAGCCAGAGGATTAGGAGAAATGAAAACTTTATTACAAGATGTTAAAAAACCTTTGTATGGAGCTAGTGATATTGTAGAAGCTTTAACAAGTACTAAAGGACCACTAGATGCTTGGCTACAAAGTGGAGTATATAAAAATTTATTACAACTAAAAACAGGAGTACAATATGGTAAGACCGTATTATCTCCAGAAACACAAGTTAGAAACTTTTATTCTGCAGCAATGTTTCCACTGGCTAGAGGAGTTATAGGAGGTAGAGCATCTGTAACTGAATCAATTGGTATGGTTGTTGATGATATTTTTAGAGCAGGTAAAGGTAATGCTCAAGCAGAGCTAAGATTATTAGATAATATAAACGAAGGAATTAAGTATGGTGTATTAGATGAAAACATTGTGGCATCAGAACTTCAAGCAGTCTTAAGAGAAGTAAGAAATGGTAAGATTGCTTCCGTTGAAGGACTAGCTAAATTTTTAGAAAAAAATCCATTTACAGAAAAAGCTGCAAGACTATATGCTGGAGGTGATAACGTTTGGAAATGGTACACTTACAATTGGTATAAGTCATTTGTAAAAGATATATTTAAAGGAGATCTTAATACTGCACGAGCATGGTTTAAAGAAATAGCAGGTAGAGATTTATTATCTAAAAGTTTATCAGGACAAAAAGTAGATATAGATGAAGCCATAAGACAAGCAGCTTCGTGGTATACAAGAAACACCATTCCAACATACAGTAAAGTTCCAATAGCTATTCAAGCTTTAAGAAGAACACCATTTGGTAACTTCGTATCTTTCCCTGCGGAAATGTTAAGAACAACATTTAACAATTTTGCTATTTCTATGAAAGAAGCGTCATCTGCTAATCCGGAATTAAGGGCAATGGGTATTAGAGGTCTGTTAGGTTTATACACAACTTTAGGTGGTGCATCTTATGCAGTTAAAGGACTATATAATTCTGTAACCGGAATAGATGATGACATGATGAATTTATACAAATTATATTTTGCACCAGAATATATGAAAAATTCTAATTTACTTGGTTTAAGCAAGCCAGAAAAAGGAAATTTTAAAGTTGTAAATTTATCTGATTTTATACCACAATCAGTAGTGGTAGAACCTCTTGAAGCGGTGTTTGCAAAAATAAGAGAAGGAAAAGCTTTAGGTGATGTAGATGCATTAGAAGTTATATTTGGTCCTCAAGGTCCTGTAAGAACTTTCTTTGAATCTTACTTAAGTACACCTATTGGATTTGAACCTTTTATAGATGTAGGTAGAGGTAGAACAGATACAGGTAAAATTATTTGGAGTTCTACAGATTCTTTAGAAGATAAATGGAATAAGTCATGGAAACATATTTTAAGTACATTAGAACCAGGTATCATTACATCAAGTCAAAAATTTTATGATTCAATTGTAAAACAACCAACACCTTCAGGAGTGTTAAGAGAAACAGGAGATGTACTAGTAGGTGCTTCTACAGGATTAAAACCTTTTAATGCATCTATTGCTGAAGCTTTAGATTATAAAGTATCTGATTTTAGTAGAATTAGAACTGATGTATTTAAAGGAGAAAAACTTTACAAATTTAATAATATCTACACGAGAGGTGGAGATGTTATCGTAGATGAGTTTGTAGATATTCAAAGAGAAGCATTTAGATTACAAAAAGAAATTTATGGAGCTGTTAAAGCAGCGGAAGCGTGGGGTATGTCTAAGCGTGATATTAGAAAAGTTTTTAAAGCAAGATCCGGGTTAAGTAACAGACAAATTAATGACATAATGAGAGGTCGATTTACTCCTGTTAATTATTCTCAATCTTTGTTTGAGAAAAAAGTAGATATCTTAAAGAAAAGAGAAAAAGAACAAGGTTTTGATTATGAACTAAACAAAAACTTTGTATATCCTAAACGAGGTTTAAATAGAGTTATTAGAAAATTAAAAAGAGATAAATTAGATGAAGAATTTTACTATGATAAACCAGTAAAAAATGATCTAAGAGGATTCTTAGATCAACAGCCAATTAATCAAGGAGTGGCATCTATAAATACTACACCGCCTCCTGTTCCTCCTTTACCGGCTCAACCACAACCGGTTGCTGTAGCCGCGGCTACTCCAAAAGTTAATCCAAATACTTTATTGACAAGAAGTGAATCTGCGTTATTGTCACCAACCGAACAACAAATAAGGTTAAATCAAAGAACATAATGAGTCTAAAACCTAAAACAACAAGAGAACACATTTTATCCCTGTATGGACACATATCAGGAGTTAAGAAAAATTTATCCCACGTACATGAAGATGTAGAAAAATTGGGCGGCAAGG
>WLWE01001765.1_pt1 | contig 15140 bp, 8 predicted proteins | sample 6718301 | NCBI WGS metagenome assembly WLWE01 (sample SAMN12718691, study PRJNA515312) | sponge metagenome | isolation source: marine sponge | host: Mycale hentscheli | place: New Zealand: South Island, Marlborough, Capsize Point | collected 2003-05-01 | reverse complement strand
GGCGAATTCCTTCAGCCGTACGTCGTCAAGGTTACAATGACCGACTTGACGAGTCGTTAGGCGCACGAGATCGTGGCCGCAAATCGGCTCAATCATTTAAGTCTCGTCGTGCCGAATCTAAAGGCGCTCGGAAACCTAAAGGATCTTACGGTTTCGGCAAACGCTAGCAAAGGGAATGTATGCCTTCAGGGAAAGCTACGACAATAGAAAAATGGGCCGACTATCTAGCGATGCGTCGACAAGGGATTTCTCTATACGGAGCATCAAAACAATGCGGGCTGTCTTACCACGCTTGCCGAGACGCAGAAAGCGGAAAAGCCCCACGTAACTATCTTGCAGCGGAAGAAGCATTAGGGAAAACTATTCAACCAGAAGTTCCCCTTTATGACGTTCTTTCTCCTGAAGCACAAAACGCTTACGACAACATTGAAGTTTTTGCTAAAAGATATTTTGGAATCATTCTTCAGCCTTGGCAAATTGAGGCTACGGAACGAATCATGGATCTTCTCAACACAGACTTTGAAGAGTACGCAGTAATTAATGCCCCACCGGGGTCAGGTAAGTCAACTTTCTTTGCTAAGGTGTTGCCTGCATGGGCAACCGTGCGTAACCGAGCCATCCGTGGGATGATCGGTTCATCCACGCAACGACTGGCTGAATGGTATTGCCGCAGGCTGCGCGCCGAGTTAGATCGAGCGCATCCCGTAAAAGCCGAGCTGAACGATGTTCGACTCGGTTTGGCGGTTGACGCTGAAGCCACGTTGCAAGATGACTTTGGAATGTTCAAACCCGACTCTTCAGAAATTTGGCGAGCCGAAGCATTCACAGTGCTACAACAAGATGACGCTCCTTTATCACAGAAGGAGCCAACATGGTCAGCTTTCGGAATGGACTCCGGGTTTCTCGGTGGTCGTTTCGATTTGGTGATTTGGGACGACGTTTACGATCCTCGCAAGATGCGGTCGTCGGAAGCCCGTGAAGATATGCGTCGCTGGTGGGACGAAGTAGCTGAAACTCGGTTAGAGCCGGGTGGGCTCTTAATCTTACAAGGGCAACGTATGTCTGCAGATGACATCTACAGGTATGCACTGGACAAAGTCGCTCCACCCGACGAAATAGAGTTAGAGGAATTTGATCCAGAAGATGCACCAGAAGATTGGCGTAAATATCATCACATCAGTTATAAAGCGCACTACGAAGAACTTTGTTCAGGCGATCACAAAGCTCCAGGCACACCCTGGCCCGAAGGGTGTTTACTTTACCCTCGAAGATTACCCTGGCGAAAACTGCGACACATTAAAGCGCAAACTCCAGACAGATTTGAAGTCCTGTATCAGCAATCGGACGTAAACCCTGCAGCAGTCCTAGTTGACCCTTTATGGGTAAGTGGCGGTCTTGGCAAAGACGGCGTTGATTATGTGGGTTGTTGGGACAACGACCGTGACCTTTGGGAAATACCTGCGGGTGTTTCCGGTGACTTGTTTGTTGTAGCAACTGCCGACCCTTCGCCGTCTCGGTTCTGGGCGTTGCAATGCTGGGCGTACAACCCTGAAACACAATTTAGGTATTTGTTAGAATCGTATCGTCGGAAGATGGATGCGCCATCGTTCCTTGATTGGAACCATAGCGAACAACGTTTTAGCGGAGTTGCTGAAGATTGGTGGCAAATTACTAACGATATGGGTCGCCCTTTAACGCATTGGATTATTGAAGCAAATGCCGCTCAAAAATTTATTCTCCAATACGATCATTTCAAACGTTGGGCGTCGATGCGTGGCGTGGAGTTGGTGCCTCATTACACGCACTCAAGAAACAAAGGCGACCCCAAGTACGGAGTGCAAATGCTCGCTCCGTTATGGCGCGTTGGCCGAGTGCGTTTGCCCGGAAAACAACGGACAGAAGCCCGCCCGCATTCCCTTCTTTTAGTGAACGAAGTAACACGTTGGAACCCGGAAGGCACGGGTGCCCGCACAGATGACTGTGTTATGGCACAATGGTTTCTGGAACATAATTTAGAAAAGTTGTACATCCCCCCTAACGATGGGAGCAAACAGTGGCGGCCATCATGGATTTCAGGGCAAGATATAGAAGGGGACCATGCTTATACGAGGTTGTTTAAGTGAAATCAGTTGATGAGATAGTCGCCATATACGGGTCACGATCACAAGCGACCGACCAAATAAAAAGTCGGATGCGTACTTTGCGTGATTACTATAACGGCGACGTAATTGTTCCGCTACCCGAACTTAACTCAGATGAACAATCTGCGGTAGCTAACTTGCTAGCCCAAGGACTTGACCAAACCGCTATGCGGATTGCGTCCACTCGTCCTGACATTTACTGTCCACCACTTGACCCGGCTCGGAAACGATCCAGAGATAACTCAGACATTAAACGTAAAGCGTTGTTTGGTTGGTGGGAAAACAGTCGCATGGATTTGCAACTAGCGAAACGTGCAAGATATCTCATTGGCTATTCCAACACTGTTACCCAGCTTCGTTGGAACGATGAAACTGGATGCCCCGAATGGCATCTTCGTGACCCACTCACTGCTTACCCTGCAACACTTCTTGGTGTAGACGATATGCGTCCTCGTGACTGCATCTTTGCTTACGAACGACCACTTGGCTGGTTACACAACAACTACCCTGAAGCAGGTCAAATATTTCAATCTGACAGCGACGCAGGTCCAGACACCGGCATTGAACTCATCGAATATGTTGGTCCTGACGAAACAGTACTAATTGCAATGCGAGGCCCAGTGAACACTGGGTTGTTTGCTACATCTACTTACGGTTCCGACGACAACATCGTAGTTGAACTTGAAAGAGTGCAGAACCGGTTAGAACAAACCCCGGTAGTAATAGCTCAACGCATATCACTTGATTCAGCACAAGGACAGTTCGATGGCATCCTTGGCATGTACCAAATGCAAGCCCGATTGATGGCACTCGAAGTTATCGCTGTACAAAAAGGTGTGTTCCCTGACACTTGGCTTGTAGGTCGAGCCGGGGAAACCCCACAAATCGTGAACCCTGCTGACGGACTCACTGGCGAAGTCGGTGTGATTCGTGGCGGCGATTTGCGTGACATGCAGATGCAACCCGGTTACATGACTAACCCTGCGATTGACAGGTTAGAACGAGCGCAACGTTTAACGGCTGGCATTCCACCAGAGTTTGGTGGCGAGTCTTCAACCAATATTCGTACCGGACGCCGAGGCGACGCAGTTCTTTCTGCCGCTGTTGACTTCCCGGTACAAGAAGCGCAACGCATTATGGCTCGGTCATTGCAAGAAGAAAACAAACTTGCGATTGATATGTCTAAACAATATGCAGGCAACAAAGGCCGCACGTTCTATGTGACCACGAAAAATGCTAAAGGCCCAGTTGAATACACACCTAACGCAAACTTTGACTCTAGCGATAACGTTGTCACTTACTCACAAGCTGGTGCTGACGTAAACAATCTTGTCATAGGGGGAGGACAACGAGTAGGTATGGGCACTATGTCTAAACGTTCGTTTATGGCAATCGACCCTCTTGTCGAAGACCCAGAATTTGAACACGATTCAGTAATTGCAGAACAACTAGAAGCAGCGTTACTTTCTTCTATCCAACAGCAAGCAGCGCAAGGCACTATTCCTCCCGCTGATCTTGCACGTATCATGGATCTTGTTGCTAACAACCAGTTGGAATTAGCGCAAGCTGTGGAACGAGTGCAGAAAGAAGCACAAGAACGTCAAGCGGAACAAGTTGATGCTGCTGCTCCTGAAGCTCAACCTGGTTTAGCTGCTCCGGGTATGGGTGCTGAATCTAGATCTGTTGCGGCTCCTCCTGGTGGCGGTGGTGGTTTAGGTCAACTGCTTGGAGCGTTGTAATGCCACGTAAAGGGAAAGGCTCAAAAGTGCTGCGGCCAGTGTTAATAGAAAAAAATGCTACGGATTGCGCTATTTGCGGTTATCCAAAACAATGGAAAGTTCATAATCATGGCTGACGCAGGCTATAGAGGTCAAGCATACGGAAAAGCAAAAGAGCAAGAAGAAGCTCTTTCTGCTGTCCCAATGGAAATGGGGGCTACTCCTCCTAGGCCAGTGATACCTGGGGGGGAAGGGGACATGACTCGACCAAGCCAATATCCACAGCAGTCAGTAATGGCTCCTGCTTCTATTGCCCCAAGAAGTATGCCTGCTCAAACAAGCGAAAACGTAGCACGAATTTTGCCGTCTTTGTTGCCGTTAGCTTCTTCTCCTTACGCTGCTCCTTCTACTCGACGTATTGTCCGAGCTATGCAGGCAATGGTTCCTAGACAGGATCAGTAACCGTGGGCCTTGGAAATCTTTGGGACGGCGTTGTAAAAGTAAGTAAAGGCCTTTTTAACACTGGTGTTCAAAGTGTTGATTTTGTTAATGACATAATTAAAGAAGCGTTACCTGGGCGTGACGACTATGAGGGGGAAGGTATTATCGACACCGTTTGGGGGTCGTTTAACGACAACATCCTGGGTGAAGGCGGGGCAATGCAATCCGCTATTGGGCCCGAAGGTGTCGGCGGCACAATTATCGGTGGGATTCCTGAATCTGTACGCCAGCCAATGAAAAGCGTTATTGACCCTACGTTCAAGGCTGTTCAAGTTGCGTACAAACAAGCAATAGATCGTCCTTTTGGAACCGCAATGACGATGGCTTCTCTTGCTGATAGTTCTGGTGAAGGCACTCACAATGACCAATACTTTGAAGGTGGTTTTAGCAACTGGTTTAATACTGACACTTGGGGTAAAGCCTACGAAATATCTAACACTCAGTCTTTAGGTCAGGCTATTTCTCTTGCGGCAGGTACAGAAGACATTCTTAACAAACAAGAAGTAGACAAGTACGAGGGCACTTCAATACACAGGGTTGCGTCAGGAACAATAGACGCCGTATACAACATTGTGTTTGACCCTCTTTACCAAGTAGGCGTCCCTGTCGCTGCGCTGAATAAACGTATCCAAACGGCTCGCACATTTGCTAACCCAGAAAAATTTGTTAATAGCGGAGGCTTTCTTCGTTTCAACAAACAAATAACTGAACTTGTTGACAACATGATGTCTACTCGCAGCGAAGCTGCACAAGAAGCGGTAAGTACTTTAAGTGCAGGTTTGCGTGTGGGAGCGGACGAAGCTAAAAAAACTTTAGAAAAAGGTCTTGATGAAGCCGGAAACAAATTAGATGATGACGCAATTTTTGAACTTCGAGGAATAGTTGATGAAGCAGATCGTTTAGAAAACGCAGCGTCTGGTCCTGTTGGTTTTAGCGAAGGTTATTACAAAGGAGTGCCAACAGCCGATGATGTCACTCTTATAGACGATTTAGCGTCTCAAATTGCAAAGAAATACGAAGGCATAAAAGGTTTTACTGGTGATGTGGCTTACGGTATAGCTGCTGCCCCAACACTTGAAGCACGTCAACTCTTTGTTCGTTTAGGAATGGGTGACGGCAAAGCCTATCAAATTATCAAAAACTCTGCTAATGAGTGGGTGAACTTGATGCAAGAAGGCGGTCTTGTTGACCGGATGATTGCTACTCAAAATCAAATAGATAATTTGCAAGAGACTTACCAGCGAGGCACTCCGTTAGGAAAACAACTTAGAGAAAACTTAGATCAAAAAATTGTGGCTTTAGAAAAAGAAGCTGCCGATTTGTTCACTTCTCTACCTCAATCCCAACTGGGGGTTGGAGTATTTAACGCAGCTTTTTCTGTCAAGCAACAACGATTAGCTGCCATAGCTCCTCAATTCGCTGACGAAGTCAGCGTTGATGCTGCTAACGCTGCGTGGGACGCCATAAACGATACGCCATCTTTAATTTCTTCAGTAGCTGACGAAATCGTTGGTCCTCTCAGGCTAGAACGCCCAGGCAATAATCGTATGATCTGGGCTTCCTTAAGGGAAGCCCCAAAGGTAAGCGTTTCAAAAAACTTAGGGTACGGCATGACTTCTTACGTGAGCGACTTGCCAATCCTGGGTACAGCGTCAACACGAGTAGTCAATTTGTTCCGAGAAAAAACAGCTCAAGGAATGATGATTTGGGATGATGTTGACCAAAGTTACAAACAATTCCAACGCATGTTGCGTGACGCAAGTCGAGTCACCCATAAAGGTAAATCTCTTGTTGACGAAGCAGGCGTCAATGTTGACGAAGCGTTAGGTAAGTGGGTTAATTCTTCTCAACCTCAACGCAAAGCCATGTTTGAAAAGATTGTTAATGATCTTAACGATGGTGTTGTAAAAATATATAAAGATGAACTTATTGATGGGGTTGATGCAGGAACTTTACAAACTCGTCCTTTGAACAAAGAAAGAATGAGAGAAGCCTTAAACGAGGCTGAAGGTTCGTTGCGTGGTGCCGCCGAAAATTCCAGAGTGTATGGAAACCGAGATCTCCAGTTTGACATGGGAGACACTGATTTCAACATTACCCGACGACACATAGAAAATTTGACGCCTCAACAACTTCGCCAAGCCTCTATTGTCCCTCGGTATGACGCAATATCAACAGTGATGAAGCACAACGCTATCCGTAAATACATGGGTAGAGCTGCTAACGCAGGCGACGAATTGATGATGGCATGGAAAAAGTCTGTGCTGTTGCGTCCAGCGTGGCCTATTCGTGTTCTGTCTGACGAGTTGTTGCGTTCGGCTGCTGCTTTAGGTGGTATGCACACAATGAGAGGAACCCTTGAAGGTTTTAATGATCTTCGTACTGCCTGGTTCAAAAAAAATGGGAAAGACCCGATGGCTCCGGTCATGGCAAAAATGAGAGATGATCTAAAAGTTGGGGATGAAATATCTGACGGCGACTTGTATCTTCAGTATTCAGAAAAGTATGGGGAAAAAGCAGTAGCCAAACTAACACGAAAAACCATAGCTGAGACTTATGGCAACAGACGTATTTTTAAGAGAAATATCGCTGCTTCTTCTTTAGCGTTATTTGCTTTAGGACCGGCAGGAGTTTTAGCTTCTGCGAGTCTTTACACTCTTTATGCGCGACGCACAATGACTGCTTTAGCCCGTCGAGAAGTTGCTACTACTTTCGCTAGTGAAGTGAGAGGAGTCGCCGTAAGGCAATTTGATGAAAAAGTCGCTGCAATACGTGAAGCTGTTGAGCGTGCTGACAATCCTTTAAGCCCTGCAAAAGCTAAAGAAGAACTTGATAAGTTAAAAGGAGCTAGAGCCTCTTTAGAAACGCAAAGCCGCACTCTTATCCAGCAATTAGATCAGACTGTTCTAAAGACCCCTCGACGTAAAGACGCAGACCTTACTGAAAAGTTTGATTTGCCAGCAGAATACTCAGGAATGCTAACTAACTTTGATCGAGTTGGGGAGTTAATGCACGAAGCCCGTGTGGGGGGGTACTACATGGGGGGTTACGGATTTGCTAACGAATTTGGTGATACGCCGTTTGCCGTTCAAATGAACAAACAAATGTTGTCTTCTAGTAAATCGACAAAGGGCGCATACGAAGTTGTCTCGAGAACTGGAGCAACTGCTCGCAAAGAAGAGTTTTTCTCTGATTACCGAATATACAAATACGATCAAAACAAAAAAGCTTTTGTTGATGCTTACGACGAAACGTTAAACCGGCAATTCAAACCTCATTTGCTTGACGACACAATGCCCAGAGAGTTTCAGACGTTTACTCAACTTTTCTGGCAAGGCAAATCAGATGCTGAAATTATTGCGTGGCTAACAAGCAAAAAAGCAGACAATTTGCGTGAAGCAATGCCTCGACACTTTGGCAAAGAACAGAATCTAGATCAGTGGGTAGCTCATGTGCGAGAGCAAATGAACGATCTTGTTCCTGACATTCCTTCTTTTGCTGCAGCAAGAAAAAAACTTGCTGAAGGTAAAGACATTAAATGGACTGAAGACATTGTTCCTATCCTGAACAGCAACTATGGGGGAATAGATAATGGCATTAACGCAGTCCGCAAAATGGGATTTGAAGAGTTTGGGTATGTCCACGGAGCGACTAGCGCTTTAGGAGATGCAATAGGAACCGGACGACTTACTCGTAAATTCGTTGCAATGGTTGATAGTTGGATGGATTCGTTAGGCACGATGACTGTTGACAATCTTTCACGCAGCGTCGTGTTCTCAGGCACTTATAGAAACGAACTTGCTCGTTTAATGCAAACTTACAGAAAGAGCGACGGCAGTTATCAAATAACTAGCGCAGAACTAAAGAGCATGGAAAACGCTGCACGCCGTGTCGCTTTAGATGACACCCGTAACTTGCTTTACGATTTAGCAGAACGTACTCGGTTTGGCGAAATGGTTGGCACAATCATGCCATTCTACAGTGCTTGGCAAGAAGTAATTACCCGATGGTCTGGGCTTGCAGTTCAAAACCCTGTATTCGTGGCAAGAGGCATCCGATATTTCCAAGCTATTAAAGGTGAAGACGAAGAAGGCAACTCTAATTTTGTTATTCGTATGCCAGAAGGTTTACTCGGAACCGAAATTGCGGGACAAAAAGTATTTGGGAAACTAGGAACTCTTGGATTTACTTCTTTGAAATTGTCGCCTGATTCAATTTCAATGATTTCTGCTGGTTTGCCAGGGTTCGGTCCAATCGTCGCAATGGGGGCAAGCGAAGCTGTTGTAGCTCAACCGTCGTTGCAAGAATCTTTAGATTGGCTGTTGCCTTACGGTGCGTCGGAAGGCGAAACTCTTTTTGGTCGTTTACGTCAACAAGTTGAACCGACTTTTCTGCGTCGTCTTGAAGGCGCATATTTTGATACAGCAGAACGCCAAAAAATGTTGGCTCAAGTATCTATCGATTTAGCTGCTCAGTATGACGGCAACGGCATAAAAATTAACACCCCTGAATTAGAAAAACAATTTGTAGATGAAGCAATCCGACGGACTGAAGACATCTTAAAAGTCCGGGCTCTAGCTGGTTTAGGAGTACCGTTTGCTTTCCAAGTGCAGTCACCATACCACTCAGTAATTGAAGGATATCGACAAGTTACAGAAGACAAAGGTTTTGATGCTGCAACAACTTGGCTGCTAGAAAACCATCCTGAGTTGTGGGCAATTACAGCTCGGCGCACAATGGTCCAAGGCGTAGCGTCTGCCACTTTAGAAGGCGATTCAAAATATCGGGAACACAAAGATTTCGCTGACGCCCATCCAGAAATAGGGGACTTTGTTGTCGGCAAGATTGGTGCTGACGATGTGCAGTTTGAGTTTAACTACGCTGTCTACAAATCTGAAATAGCTGATGGTCGCAGAGTTCGTGCAACGCCACAAGAAATTCTGCGTAAGCCTGAAGAAAACAAAGGCTGGGCTGAATGGCGTGAAGCAAGAAATCTTGTGTATGAAGAACTGTCACGTCGCGAAGAAGCTGGCGGTTCAGCCAGTTTAGGGGCAAAAACAAACAACGATTTACAGATGCTGTTAGATCGAGTAAAGATTCAAGTAGCTGAAAACAACTCTGGTTGGTGGGTGGCGTACAACGAAAGCTACGATCAGCTTCGACAGGCCAAAGTCATGGATGGTTTCCGTGCTCTGATTAAGTCTGAAGATTTTGAGTATCGTCCTGAACTTCCATTGCTTGACGAATACTTTGAAGCTCGTGAAGTTATTGAAAAAGAATTAGAGCGTCGAGGTAATGCTAGCGGCGAAGCAGATGCGTATTCTCTAGGGTACCGCTCTAACGCAGACCTTAAACAGTTATGGGATGCTATAAGAGTAAAGTTGCGTAACAACAATGACTTTATAGAAATTTTTGATCGGTACTTTGAAAATGATGATATTGATAAAAAGACATGGGTAAGCAGGTCTAGCTATGAGTGAGTTGACGATAGCGGAGTTATTCGCCTCGGTAGGGATGGGAGCTAACACCGATATTCTTAATGGGCAAACTGTTGTTTTAGGCGAAGGCCCAGTTACTTACGAAACTGAGATGGTTGAAAGCGTACAAGGCCAAGGCCCTGCACGCTTTGAACAGGAAGTTGAAGTAGCAGGCGACAAATTCACTGAAGACGATTTACGAGAATACGTCGTCAACCTTCAACCCGACGAGTTGCTCACGTTACAACAATCATTGTTTTCTAACGGCTACTACGGAACCATTGAAAGCATCACCGAAATAGAAGACCCCATCAAAACAGGTCGGGCGTTGCAAAGCGCTGCCCGTGATTCTGCTCTCGCTTACGAACAAGGCGTAAGCCCAGGTATGGAAAGCGTCCCTACTTTAGAAGGTCGATTTGCTGAGTTCACGCTTGAAGACTTGGATGCAGCTAAAGACGAATACTTGCAGCAAGAAGCGCAACCTACGATTCGTGTGATGCCGTCTTCTGCGGTTGATCGAATGGTTGAAGAAACTTGGCGCAAACTTCTTGGCCGTAAACCTACAGCGGAGGAACGTCGAGCTGCGTTTGGTGCGGTTCGTGCAGCCCAGGTTGCTGGTGGTAACGCTATGCAGGGAGGCGGGGTTGTTGAGTCGGTTGACGTGACTGGCATTTTGGAGGGTCAAGCTGAAACTGCTGATCCGGCTAGGGCTGGAGCGATGTCGTTGTCGAGTAGTGCGGCGACTCTTAAGCGAGTGTTGGGATTTAAGTAATGGCAGAGGAAGAAAACAATACAGGTTCGTCTTTTGGAGAATCTTTTGCTCCTGTAGTTAATGCTTTAGAAAGCGCATATGACGCTTGGATAAGGGCAGATAAGCGATATACCGATTCTGTAAATAAACAATTTAGTGAAGCTTTTGCTTTAGTTACTGACGCTGGTTTAACGGTTGCTGATGTTGTTAAAGGAAGAACGGCGGCAACTTTAGGAATTGGTCAAGGCGTATTTAACTGGATTAAGAATCAAGCGTCTGATTTGTTAGAAGGCGAGGATACTTCTGGTAGTGGCAGCGCCCAGAACTTAAGACAACTTGAAGCTCTCTACGACGAAGCTAAAGAAGATTTAGAAAAACGTAAAACAACTGATGAGCGTTTAGGGGGAGTAGAACTTCGGGAACGTCAAACTCCGTTTTTACAGGAGCTAGATCTTTTAGACGGAGAACTTTTAGATCATCAACAAGCATTACAAGATGCTCAAAGCCGTATCGACAATTCAGTAAAAGAAGTTCGTTCTTTAACAAACCAGAAAAAACAGGCTGAGGCTTGGCAACGAGAAGCTCTTCCTTCGTTCTTTATTCCGGCTTCTGATAGCGAAAAAGCAGAATTAGTAAAAACATGGAATGACGCAGCAAGAGATCTTTTTGGGTTCAGTCTGGTTGATGAAGCTGAGTATCTTACTTCGGGACGTTCTTTAGGTTCTGAAGTTGGAAACATTAGAGATCTTTTCCAAGAAGAACTTGCCAGACTTGATGACGAAATATCTTCACAAGAAACTTTTACTGTTGATAGTAGGGATGAGTTTACTGAAATTGAAAGAGATATTGCGTCTACTGAACGTGACATAAACTCAACTAATTTTGAATTAGAGAATCTTTCTGAAACTGGCACACAAGCTATTGATGATCGTTTAGATCAAGCCCCGGATCTTGAAGGGTTGTCATCACGGGAAAAACAAAAAGCGATTGTTTCTTGGATGATAGGCGGCGAAGAAAGCGGTCTTTCTTACAAGAGCGAGATAGAAGAACTTCTTGAAGATGAAACAGTCTTTAAGGCACCGTTACGCAAACTTGTAGATGATGCTGAAAAGATACAGCAAAGGGAACGGTTTGTAGGCAATCGAAGGTTAGAGGCAGACCCGGACGTAACTGTTTCTCCTGAAGCTCGCCGTCGAGCGGCGGTAACAGACCGAGAACGCGAAGTTGAAGATCCAGCAGAAGCGTTCTCTCCTGAAGCAGTACGGCGACAAGCAGCCCAAGATCGTCGGGATCGAGCGACGGAACGTTCAGATCGTTTGGCTAATGATCCTGGTCAAAGAGCGGGAAGAAGAAGGGAACGTGATCCGAATAGGTCAGGCCAGTTTGGTGGGGGGCGTGCGGATGTGTTCGCTGAAGACACCGAACCGTTTTCCCCTGAAGCGATGCGGTCAAGGCGTTCTGTTAGGTCGGACGCTTCTGAAGAAACAAATGTTTTTGATGAGGGTATGGGGGCTCTTGATTCGTTTGTTCGAGGTGAAGAAGAAGAAGTTGAGATCGTTGAAGAAGGTGGCGACGACGGCACCCCAAGTGCTGACGAATCTGCAGGCGGCGGAGAAAATGGCGGAGTCATAGAGGAAGACGCTGATGCTGATGTTGACGTTGATCTTACGTCTGATGCGACAGCCACATTTATTCTCGAAAACTTTGGGTTAACCACTTTCTTCCTTGACCGTGACGACATGCTGATCGAAGATCCCGAAACGGGAGAGCCGATTAACGTCCTCAAATATATTGAGAAGACAGGCAAAACAAACGACGAAGAAGTTTTAGGTCTGATTTCCCAAACCGAGTGGTACCAGAACACTGGACCTACCGCCCGTGCGTTTGAACGAGAATGGTCTATAGCTGGTGAGGCCGGACGAACAGAACTGTTGGACGCTACTTCTGACCTAATTAGTCGTGAAGCTAAGAAGATTGGTTTAACCCTCGAGCCTGAACAGCTTGAGGCTTTGGCTTTCAACGCCAAGATGATGGGGATGGATGATTATGAAATCCGTCAAGAGTTCGTAGATAACTGGGAGTTGTCGTTTGATTCGGAAGCAGTGCAGTCAGGGAGTATTGCTGCGTTGCGTAACAAAGTGAATCAAACTGCAGGAAAATATATGCTTCTTCTTGATGATAGTGCTTTAGCGGGCGCTGCTGAGTCATTGTATTTGGGGGAGACTACGTTGGAGGGGCTTGAAGCGGGTTTCCGTAATCAAGCTATTGGGCAGATGCCTGAGTTGGGGAATCTTATTAAGCAGGGGTATACCCCCGAAATGTATTTCTCGTCTTACAAGCAGCAAGCTGAACGGTTGTTGGAACGCAAAATCGATTTCTTAGGTGATGATCGCAATATGTTTATCAACATTATGGGCGGTCAAACTGATGATACTTATATTCAGAAGCCTTTGACGTTGACTCAGGCGAACCGGTATTTCCGTGGTTTGGATGAGTGGAAGTATACGAGGAACGCTAACCAGGAGGCGCGTGGTATGGCGGATCAGATTGGTCGGATGTTTGGGGCGGTGGCCTGATGGTTGTTGAAAACCCAGAAGATCTTGCTGCGAACTTGGCTGGTTTGTCTCGTTCGCAGATACGTGAGCAGGTGAAAACAGACCAGCGTGAGCTTAACGCTAAGAACGCAGGCAAAGTCGATGCTGATGGAAACAAGTTTGTTCCTTTGGTTGTGGACGGTATCGCTGGTCCTTTGACTAGAGCTGCTAACGAGTTTGTTGCTGTTGAGGGCACTCCTGAGGGCACTCCTGAGGGCACTCCTGAGGGCACTCCTGAGGGCGGTGCTGATGGAGAAACTCCAAAAGAAACTGCGGCAGAAAAAAAATTACGTGAAGATAACGAAAAGTTACGAAAAGATACCGAAGCGTTGCGAAAGGACCTTGACGCTGAACGCCAAAAAGCTCTTAACTCTAAGTTAAAAAACGAAGCACTCCAGTTAGCTAACCAAGAAAACAGCATGGATGTTTTAGCGGACTTAGTGCAACGTTACGGGCTTCCCAGCACTATCACTGACTTCCTTTCCGAACAAATGATTGAAGGCGAATCAGAACTAGGCATAGCCCAAAAAATTAGGGCACGTCCCGAATACGCTGCCAGGTTCCCTGGGATGGCGATACGTCGAGGGCTTAACCTTCCCACTATCAGCGAAGCCGAATACATCGGGTTGGAACGCAGTTACCGGTCAATTATGCGCGCAGCAGATTTGCCTGCCAATTTCCATGACAAACCAGACGATTTCACAAACCTGATTTCGGGTGATGTGTCAGCTCAAGAGTTTCAGCAGCGGGTGACGTTAGCTGAAGCAGCGAGAGACACCGCTAACCAAGACATCATTACTGAACTTCAAGACAACTATGGTCTTACTACAGGCGATATTACTGCTTACTATCTTGACCCTAAAGCAGCAGAGAATGTGTTTGAGGAACGTCGTGTGTATGAGGCGGCAGGACTTTCTGTTGCTGCTATGCAGTCAATCGGGCAGGGGCTTGAAGTAGATACGGCTAAAGCATTGCAACGTGAAAACATTCAGCGTCGAGAAATCCAGTCAAGGCTTGGTCAACGAGCCGGTCTTACAGAAGGTCTTATTGGTAGCGAAGGGATGACTGGTACCGATATTGCGGAAGCAGAATTTGGGTTAGACCGTGATGAAGCAACCAGGTTGCGTCGTCTAAGAGAAGAACGGTTGGCTCCTATGATGGGGCGTGGGTCTTCTTTGGTGACTGGTTCAGGGATCGCAGGTTTGGGTGAAGCCACATAGGCTTGCATTTATTTGCAACAGTAATGTATCCTGAAGAACGTTGATTGGCCCTTTCGGGGAGAGCTACCAACAAAACCTCCATCTTCGGTACCACCGCCAAGATGCGTACAGGTCAGGTGAGCGACAAATGACAGACAACGATTCCGTCGAAAGTGACGAACTCGAAGTTGACAGTCCATCCGAGTCAAAACCGAATTGGCGACGGGAACTCGAAGGTAGAGCAACCGAAGCTGAAGCAAAGCTCGCTCAGTACGAACGGCGGGACGCTTTCCGGTCAGCAGGATTAAACCCTGATGACGCTAAGGTAAGCTACTTTGTTAAAGGTTACGAAGGCGAATTGACTCCCGACGCTATCGCAGCGGAAGCTACGGCAGCAGGGTTTTTAGGTGACACACCGTCATCTACGCCAGAAGCACCACATCGGTACGATGCTGAACTCATGGCCGAAAAGCGTATAGCTTTGGCAGGTGAGGGAGGCGACCCGGTAAGCAACCCTGATTTAGACGCAAAAATTAAAGCAACAAATTCCCCAGAGGAACTGAAAGCTTTAATGGAGTCTGAGGGTTTCCTGTGGAACGCAACTACCTGAGTTAGCCACTGACACGGAGTCCCTCTCCCCTTAGGACTTCATCATGGCATTTACAGGAACCGGACAGGTATCTTCCTCAACCGGTGCATTTGAGCAGATGGCGTATTTCGCCCTTCGCTCTAACCCTTTATACGAAATGATCGCAGACG
>WLWE01001763.1_pt1 | contig 15164 bp, 32 predicted proteins | sample 6718301 | NCBI WGS metagenome assembly WLWE01 (sample SAMN12718691, study PRJNA515312) | sponge metagenome | isolation source: marine sponge | host: Mycale hentscheli | place: New Zealand: South Island, Marlborough, Capsize Point | collected 2003-05-01 | reverse complement strand
TTCTTTTTCATCAAGCTTAGAACGAGCCTCACGAACATGATATAACAATTTTTCTGCGGTGTTTGCATCCAAATTGTCAGATTCCGTTATCGTTTTATATAGATGTAGCTCTTGCGATAGAATTGTTTTTGGAGCAAAGAACTCTTTTAGTATGCCAACAATGGTGTTCTTTTTTCCCTCATTCTGTGAAACAACCGATTTTGTCATTTCCCTTATAAGAGCTTCATACAAAAAAGCTGTGTTTCTTTTTTTATTGTGTTTTACTTGCATTAGGGTACGTTCTAGGATCTATCATCTACCTGGTATTAGCTATCATCTTGATGTTAAAGTGCATACATTCATATACTGATAGTATGACCGCAGTATATGAGTCGTAGCAGTCAATTAATGCCAAACAAGGAAATAACCATAAATCAAAGAAACTATTTGATAAAAACAGTATCAAAATATGCTCCTAAAAATCGTAAAGAGCAACTTTTAACTAATTTACATCAATGGTTGAATCAACATGAGCTGATTGAATGAGTCAAATGATAATAATATTCGATATGAGTGATTGTGAATTACTTATAGATCTAGAGGCTATGAGAGCCTATAACGAGTCCTGGGGTAGTAAGACCCTATTGACACCAAACGGAGCGTAAAAACAATGGAATGGAACGAAAATACAACAACGAACGACAAAGCGGAGATCACATTTGTGAATTATCTTGAAACCCGTAAAGCTGAAGGAGAGTTTAACTTCTCTTTCACTAATGCTACCTTTAACGGTAGTGCGGGTATGAATAATGATTCTGAATGTATTACTCTAATAGACGGTGAAACCGATACAGGGGTTACATTTTGGTGTACTCCTCACCCCGATGGATTAAATCAAGATCCATCAAAAACTGACGGAGCGAAAGTAGGTAACGCATTAAGGAGAGCATTTGGCGGTTCTGATTGGAATGAAGTTTTTACTAATGCTTCAGCTAATGGCGGTAGATTGTCAATCTCTAAGAACGACTACCCCGCTTCACCTACTGGATGGGCATGGCTTTTCCAGGTTAAGGCTTAGATTATTTATCTAAATGATCGTAACTAACTAGGGGGGTATAATACCCCTTAGTTAGCCCCTCTTATTTTCTTAAAGATAATTACAGCAGTAGTTAGATATATCGTAAGTGCTGTTAGTGCTGTTACTGCTTCAACTCTATGTGGTGAGACTTTACTATATGTATAATCGTACATTCTTTCACCTGCTGACATAATCGCTAACCCTGCACCCTCGATTACATCAAGGGTAGCACTAGCTACATCTAAGGCTACATTTGAAATATCATCTACTAATTCAGCCCCACCTTCAAGAGCCTCATTAAGTAAATCTTCAGCTGCATTAACCGTACCTTCGGTAATATCACTTTGAGTCTCGGATATTACATTTCCAAACTTATCGTATAGAGTTGTAAGTGCATATGATCCAGGGATAAGAGCATAAGTAACATAGTAAGACTTTCTTAGTAAACTCATTATATGCCCCCTACAAGACTCTTTTGAGCCTTCAAAGATACATTTAGACCTATGAGTACGATAGCGCATACTGGTACGCTCAAAATAGCTCCTTTTACCATTCCTTCAGTTGTCCAGCCTAGTTTAATCAAACTATCTTCAGCTTTGTCAATAAGTGTCTTATCTTCTTCGACTATCTCTTTACCGATTACTGCTATCGTGATCCCACCTAATACAGCCACACCGCCAACGATACCGACTAATTGACCTATACCGCCTATCATACTCTCAACTCCCCCGGTATATACCCACAACGCCACCTACGCCTTTGGATAAGATTCTTTGACTTTGGGTTTGACTTCCAAGATCCTTTAATTTTAGCAGTTCTTGAACAGTAACTTCTTTGTCTTGTTGAACCTGGTTTACCTACCTTAACTTTAGATGATACAGTTTGCATCTTCCCGGTATAAGGATTTCTAACTTTAGGCATAAAATCACTTCTTGATAAATCCTAAAATCCCACCTAGAACAACTAAACCAATTAACATGAATCTTTGATCGTCTGTTAATCCTATACTTTGAGTATCAATATCGGAAGTATCTGTTGAAGTGTCGGGTATTTCCTCTTCCTCTTCTGAATCATCGGGTGTACCAGGTGGGGGTTTTGGGGGTTTTTGTTCTTCTATTAATACATCATTAATGTCATTATCAGATAAACCGAATTGATTTCTTAAAATATTGTATGCTTCTCGATAGTTAATTTTATTTTGAACATAAGCATCAACAACTTGACCGATTGAACCGTAACCAAAGTTACCACCACCACCGCCACCGCCACCGATAGAGGATCTACCGAAGTTAGAGTTATTGTATGTATCTAAAACGCCCATTTTAATTCACCTAATAATCCCAAAATAATCTAAAGAAACTATCAGTTTTTGTAACTCTAGTTTTTGACTTAAACCTATTTCCGGTTTGTTTATCTTTTTCTTTTTTTGATTTACTAATATATTCTTTAGAAAATGGGAACGGACTCACATCCAATAAAATTGATTTCTTAGCCATCAATAAAACCCCCTTGATTTCTTAGCCCTTTTTGAGCCTGTTGAGCGTTTTCTACGACTTCTTCTCTTAGAAGTTTTAGCGGCTGCTTCCGCTTGTTTTTTCGTCTTATACGTTGTTTTAAGCGTCTTTCCTGTTACATAACTTACGACTTTATAGCCGCCTCTTACTTTCTTTACTGGCATTATTTACAATCTCCTTTTGTAGCGTAGTACCTTCGCACCTGAGCTTTAGTAAACTTGCGACCCGATGGGCTACGATAAGTATTCCTACCGATCTTAACGAATGGCATAATCAATCCCTCAATACGAAATAACCGATAACTAACAAAACAAGAATACTTTCATTACTCAAATCATACCCCCCTCTATGCCGACATCAATACCGAGGCTTGCACCTACGATAGCTATTATTACTTTTACACCGTTTACGATTACATCTAATCGAGCCATTAAGTCAATATGCTTCATTTCTAAACTTGTTAGACGATCCTGTATTTCTTGAACATCATCTTCAAGGCGAACGATTCTTTCGTGATTTTGTTTTACCGTCATTTTATCACTCCGGTATCTCATATTCATTCCAGGCATCCGCCGCCTCGTTTGAATCTGTAAAGTTTTGAGGCAAGTCTCTTAAAAATTGTCTATAATCAATCCATTCTTGAGAAGGTGTTTGGTCGGACATAAACCGCCAATCTGATAATTCTAAATGTTCTTGTCTAATCATTTTAACCTCATCCCAAGTAACATTACGAAAAGTTTCAGAAAGTAATTCTTTACCCGCATAAACTTGTTCACTTCTTGATATTATCATAAAATCACCTAATATTTAACTCCTAACCTACAAGCTCCACCCGTATTACCGCTAGGTAATAAATTAGTTCTTGTAATTGAAGCTGAAGTCGTATAGGTACTACCTAAATCAACAAGAATAACACCGTAATCCGTACCTGCTATGCTACTTGCTTGACCTGTTACGAATTGTGTTTGAGATTGTGCTTCGGCTCTTAAAGTAGGACTACCGATAGCGTTTGTCGCTACCCACGCATACCAATATTGAGTACCTTCTGTAAGGCTAATAGTAGCCGATATAGTAGTTTGGGTTTTATTACCTGTTGAAGAACAATCAATAGTCGCTTTCCCTATTAAATCATCGGGTACGCCCCCATTATCATTATAAATTGATACTTCAATATCTGTATCGGCACTTGCTGTTGAAACTACTGCAAGAAAAGCCGTTATATCACCTGTTTCGGGTGCAATAAAGGGTCTAAATGATTGTCTTGAATACCCACTTCTAGTTGAAGAAGTTGTTGTTAATTGTCCTATTGAAGTAAATCCTACACCTCTTGAAAGAAAGTAAGTAGTATAACCTGTGTAAATATTCCCGTTAGGGTTTCTCGCTTGATTATAACTTGAACCACCACCACTAACCGTTGCCCAAGAAACAGCCGCACCCGATCCACCCGAAGTTAATACTTGACCGGATGTACCCGAAGCAGTACCACCAACTAAGATTTCACCACTAGAACCGAATCTTAACCGTTCCGTACCTGCTGTTGAAAATCCTATTGTATCAGCAGAAGGTTGAAAGAAACCCGTATTTGTATCTGTTGCGAATCCGTTTGGGAATGCTGCTGTTGCTGCATTAAATAGAGCCTTTTTGTTAAATTGAACTGATCCTAATGAACCTATGAAAAGGTAATTTTGACCCCCTGCTGCGATACCCATATTAGAAGCACCGGATAGATATATTCCTGTATCTGTATCAGCACTAAAGGAATAACTCGGTGCGCCCGATGAACCGCTATCGGCTTCAATTGGGAATGTAATACCGCCCCCGCTACCATTTGAAGCGGCTGTTATTCGCCCTTTAGCATCAACGGTAATATCAGCCGTTGTGTAACTACCTGGCGTTACTGCTGTATCATCTAATGAAATGGTTGGTGTTGTAGTCCCATCGGTAACGCTGATCGGTGAAGTGCCTGTAACTGATGTAACCCCACTAACTACCGTTGCTTCAACTGTTAGAGTACCACCCGCCCCAGTATCAGTAAATGAAATACCCGTACCTGCTGTTAAGACTCTTTCATCAGTTAAACCCGCATCAGTACCTAAAGTAAGATAAGATGCTTGAGGTGTTGTATAATTAGGTATATTTAGAGTATCAGCCGCAAAGGTGGCGACTCCCGTACTACCCGTTGTTGTAAGTGTTATTGCGTCTTGTTTAGCGTCAAATGTATTAAAATTAGCAGCAGTCAAAACACCAGTAGCAGCACCCGAAGCATTACCGATTGAAATTGAAGGTGTAGTTGTAGGATTTGTTATTGTGATAAATGCTTGAGAAGTACCTACGCTTGTAACAGTGCCACCACCACCACCACCGCTACCCGATGTGTCAATAGTAGCAGTTGATCCCGATATTGTTAAATCTCCATTAGTTACCTTAATTGTAGTAATTGGCCTACCCGAAGTAGTACCATCAACGGTTTCAACTCTAAGTGGTGGTTGTACGGGTGATGACATTTATTCACCTTTCATTAGCTACCCATATTTGCACTTCGCCAGCCCCACCTTGAGAAGCAAACCATAAACCCGCGTCTTGTGATAAGAAACCGACACCGTTTGATTGGTCGAATACTAGCGTTACCCCTGCATCTATAACGAAGTAATTAACGCCCGTTGCGAGGGTTACATCATACTGATCGTAACCAACCCATAAATCGAAGTTACCTGCATTCTTGATAAGTAATTTACCGTTAGTGGTATTCGTAACATTAAGCATAGTCGGTAAATTCTCGGCTAAAGTAGCTCTAAGAATCCGACCCGACATATAACTCAACTTTTTACGTTTTTACTTACTTACTTATGCTTGAGCATCAGATACAGACAAAATAGCCTTACTTACTGATGTAGGAACGCTTTGTGTTTGAACCGCACCTGGTTGAGGTTGTCCTACTATGCTTGAAACTATAACTGGTGTGAAAGTGAATGTTTCAGCAGCAGTAGTCGTAATTTGCATACGTAGATCGTCTTGTAGAGATAGATTAAACAATGGTACGAATAAGTTACCTAGAGACTTCTGACTGAATGTAAGTAGTCCGTTAGCAACCGCTGCCGCAGGTTGAGCAAAGAGAATACCGTTTCTAATATCCCCGCCTAACATACGCCAATAATCTGTATCAATTGAGTAATCTGATTGTGAAATTACTCTAGCTGAAGTCATTGTATCAGCAGCCGATCCACCTTGAATCATTACACCTGCTAATACACCTGGTACGTTCTGAGGTACTCGAACAACTACTTGCTCAGTAACTCCACCTGCCGCACCTGCTGTTAGATATGAAGTAGCAGCACCGATAGTAACTGTATTCTGCATAGCAGGGTTGTATCTCATCCACCATTCGATAGAAGCACCAGTAAAAGCACCACCTAAAGCGGAATACTGAATTGTGTATTCTAATCGTGAAATACCCGCAGCTATATTTCTTCCAACAGGCACACGAATAAAATAATCTCTAGCAGTTGTTGAAGAGTTTACGTCTTGTGATCTTCCGCTACCCATAGCATTCATGAAAACAGAAGTTGCCGAAGCACCTGTTGTAGCATTAGAACCGAAGTTATTTCTAAAGTCAAAGAATGTTTCACCGTTTAGAACAATTCTAAGAGCTGCTATGATTGAACCTGTATCTGATGCAAGATCGCCAACAGCATTCATAGTACCTTGAATACGGATAATAATTTCATCTACTGCACCGCCAGGTACGTTGAAACCTGCGTTATAAGTTGCCCCTGCTGCTCCTGGCACATTGACCGTTGAAGTCTCAACTAAAGTATATCGCAAACTCATTATCTCACTTCCTCGAAATTGCTTCTTGCACTTGATCCGCTACTGGTTGTAGTAGTACGAAGCCAACGGTTATTCCCGCCGCAAACGCAAAGTAAGATAGTAAAGAGTCGCCTGTTAATTTAGGTAGCATTCCAGCCATCTTAATTCAGTCTCCCTTTTACTTTTTCTTCTAGTGTTTGCCCTGCAAAAATATAGGTTGAAAGCCCATTACTTATGCTGGTAACAAAGACTACAGTTGCTGATAGGCTAATTCCTTGAAACATTGGTTGTAGTATCATATTTCTCAACCGCCCGTTTCTATCTAGGGTATATAATAAGTTTTGAAGTTGTGCATACAAACTCTATTAAACCCTATATCTATTACCAATTAATATGAAGAAACCTAGATGTTGTGATAGACCCATGTTAAGGGCTTCATCAAGGTTAAAATTACCTGGTGATTCACGACCTACTTCAAGAGTCCCTTATCATCCGGTTGGATGGTATTGCCCCGAATGTGGTGATCTTAAATCTCTAACGGTGGGTATAAAGACGCCTTTGTTGTAGTTACATCAAACCATACACTAGAATAAGGGGTGTTGGCTAATTGTTCAACATATGGTTGAGGATCGAAGCCATAACGCTTAATAGAATCAGTCCAATGTTGTTTGAAAGGTAAATTAAACAATATGATATATGAGGTTGAACCTTCCAGGTCTTTTGAATAAATAATAGAATGAGCAACCGCCACATATCTAATTCCTCTACTTCTACCCGTTAAGGCTAATCTTCTAAAAGCCGGACTTATTGATTTACGGGATTCGATAAATACTTGTGAATCATCAATTACAATAGTCGCCGAGAAACCTTCATTTTCTCTTTCAATAGCGAATAATAAATCAATAATATAATCAGCTTCGGAGTCAAGATAGTCAATATCGGGATATACGACAGCAACACGATTCTTACGAAGATGTTTTTCAAGTTGGTCGGTTCGTATGGGTCTATGCTCTTTTTTATCAGATAATATCATTTCATGTTTAGGGCATACAAAGACCATTCGGTAATTAGGATCTTTATTCCTTTTCATAAACTCGGTTATAGTATGTTTTAGATAATATGATTTACCGCTACCAGGTCGCCCTACGATTTGAGTAGTAAGGCGGCTTTTGTAATCCGGTTTGTATAAATCGTCAAGCATTGACATGACTATTCCTCATTAAGTGTAATGAAAGGTGCGATTAATATTATACAATCGTGGCCTCTACCCGATGACGACATTTTTGATATAATTAACGGTGATTTCTTACCGAATGCTAGATTTACTTCACCTTTAACTTTAGTTAAACCGTATTTTATATCTTTTAAGAATTGGGCTAGATAAAGAGAGGATTTTGCGTTATCTGCTAACCTTTCGTTAGACTTTGATAGTTTAGATTCTGAATTAATATAAAAATAACCGTTATTTTTCGTAGCAATTTTACTTAATTCGGTTCGTTTTATTGTTATTATATCTCTAATGTCAATAGAATTATTAATATTTTCTAACATTCTATCCATATTTTTCTTATCTGTTTTTATATCACTTGAAAAACGATATTCAGCTTCTTGTGTATCGGGAAATATATTTGGGTTAAAATAAAAAAGCATTGTATGCTGTGGATTAAAATAATACATTTTTATTCCTCTTCCTCAATTTTATATAAATGTGAAATGTCTAACTTCGTTTGTCCTTCTCTAGAATCTATCGGTTCTTCCTTTTTTGATTTACCCCAAGAAAAGAAGCCGCTTATGAAATCACTCATTAGAACCACCCTCAAATAATTGGGCTTCTTCTTTAGCCTTAATTCTTTTCCCAATAATAGGTAATCTTCTTAAGAATCTTCCAAAAGCACCGCCTACCCTACCTTTGAAGGGTGATTTTTCACTTTCCTGGTGAATCTTATACAAAGGTACGCCAAACCAATGAGCATTAGCTACAACTGCAATCGTACCCGTACCCACCATATCAGAAACAGAAACCCCCGAATCCTCTAAGGCTTCGTTAGTTACTTCACTTATCCAGTTATAATCAGAATCACTATGTACGATAGCCGTTGCTTTAGGATCTTCTAACATAGCCCTACGATAACCCGTCATTAGATGATCGCCCGTTCTGTAACCTACTGTAAGTATTGATTTGTTCATTGACTTTTTAGCTGCTGCTTCTTTTTTAGATAGTTTACCTTTAGCAACAGCAGCAGGTTTGATAGTTTTCAAAATAGTCGGTACGGTTTCAGTCGGTGAAACTTCGTCTACAATATCTCCATAATCATAACTCGCCCAGGTAGGGGTATCATCTTGAACCTCTTCTTGAGTTTCTTCTACTTTAGGTTCTTCTTGCTCTAATAATTTCTTTGATCTCTTCCATGCACCCGATCTTGACTTGTATTCTTTACCATCAGTTGATAACCACCTTTTACCATCTTCCGTTTCAATCTCCGTTGTTAAATCTTCATCACTCATTCTTCTTCATCTCCTAAATTATTCTTAACTTCTATTTGCATTATGTCGGTAGGGTCAAAAGGTAATTGAGGGTTAAAATCTCCTTCACCTATTGGCGGGAATAGTAATTCGTGTGCTTCAATTTGAACCATTCCTAAATCTACCATCTTATCAAGAGCCACATGATAAGGCACTTTACCGCCTTTGTGATCCTTAACTATTTGCTCTATTGTCATTCCTCTTCCTCTTTTACTCTAAATGCAATTACTACGTCATCATTTTGATATACAATATTATATTTCTTTTCGTCTTTTACTTCTTCTTTTTCACTCATTTATATTACCCCCGTTTAGATATGACAATAGTATGGGATCTATTGTGTATGAATGTTCAATCATTTCAAGACCGCCCCGTTTACAGTTTGAGCCGACATATCAGCAAAGAACCTTTGAAGTATAGGATTTCCAAAAGTCATAGCCTTTGAGATTTCCAAAGACTCGGAAATGGTTGAGTCTTTTCGTGCTTCCGCATAATGATGAATAAAGAGAAAAGCTGCGAATATAAGTGTGGGTATCTGACCTTTAGGGATAAAACCTAACACCGTTAATCTATCCATGAGCCTCCTTGAAGTAGCAGCCGAAGAGGAAATGATTTCATCAACAAGTGTTAATACTTCTTCATCCGAACCGATACCCACAAGTTTCCGAATTAGTTTCCTTTTATTAGGTTTCCTTAAAACAATACAGACCCGGTGATAACTTTTCGATACGATCACTTGAACGGATAATACCACTTAATTCAAAGGGTGTTACCTGGTAATGTTTATGTTTACCTAAATGGTAAATAATGTCTCTAACCTGCATTTGCCCGTTCTTAATAAGACATTTTTCAATCTCAAGCTTAATCTTTAATCTACGTTTTTTTCTTTTAGTCATCTAATTCCTCAAGGGGTGATTTTTTACCAAAGTGTCTTTTACTCACTTTAGATTGAATGTGTTTAGATCCTAAAGGAAGGTTTCTTCTCATGGCGGTTCGATACTGGATGACGTTTCTTGAGAATTGCTCTTTTGTCAAGTCTCCCGCTTGAGGGACTAACTGACCCGCCTCATCAGTCAAGGAAACACCCTTATGACGAATCTTAATTTTCTTCTTTTCATCGGTAATAAATACATAGGCTTTCGGTTCATATCCGATGAAGTTTGTAGGTTCTTCAATTTCATAATCCCATTGGCCAAGTTTGTTTCCTAATTCGATTTCCTTTAATACATCGGGTAACTTATCAGCATTGAAGAATATTGAGTCTGTATCGCAATAGTACGCACCATCACCCGCAGCTAATATGGCTTTGTTTAATGATACTCTCGCATATGAAGTAGTGAAGGATGCGAAGCCGAACCAAGTTGAAGAAGGTTTTTTGTCTCCGTTTATGGCTACTAAAAACGGTAGTGATCCTCTTCTACCGTCATAATAGTCGAAGTGATATTCATTTAATTTACCTGCTTCAATAATTGCTTCTATCTCTTCATCATTATCAATTCTCTTAGCAATATCTTTCATTCCAAACCGACCATAGAGGGCATTCAAAATCAATTTAATCCATAATTGAGAAGGGTCGTTATTCTTACGCATTTCAACCCTTAAGTTATAGAAAAACTCTACAAACTCTTTGAAAGGTCTTATGGCTTTTGAATAATGTAATTCTTTTAATTCTGTTACCTGGTAGCCTAAATCTAAAGCGTGTTTAATCTCCGGTTCACATACCCACCCTGTAAAGGTTGTTTCAGTCCAACACCTACGCCCTTCATCGGTTGTAGTAGCTAAAAACGGTGGACTATCTTTACCACCTTCTAAAGTTAGATTAGCCCAAATGCAAATATCGGGATCTCGTAACAATTTTCTAAAGTTTGACATAAACGGTTTACAATAGGTCGCCCCCATCATATCGGGAAATACTTGTTCAACCATTTCAGAAGGATACATTGAGTTTCTATCAAGACTTATAGTGTTTGGATAGAGTTTCATAGGTTCACCTATTACTTGGACTCTACCGCCAACATAAGCCGACTCTAAAGCGTCATTAAACAAATTGTTACAGAATGCAATATCTACCTTTTTATTTTGTTTGTTAATTGTAAACCAATTACTAGGCCAATACTTAGCACACCATACACGATAAGCCATAGAAGCCGTAGTAAGGGGTAATTCAAGATCGTGTGGTGAATTAGTCCATTCTTTGTAAGTATCTTCAAGAGACTTGATAGCTTCAGATAAAATACGACAATCTTGAATACAGTAATCAATATCTTCTTGAGTTATACCTTTAGATTCATCACCTATCATATATTTCATAGGTGTTTTACCTTTTGGATAACCTAACGCTTCACCAATTTTAGAGAGAGAAACTTGAACAAGAGTTTTGTAATCTCGGTACTCTATGTTATCTATTGTCGCCACCAAGATTCGACCCTTAGAATCAATCTTATCAGCCTGTTTGATTTCATCAATTGTAAACAAGCCGAGGTAATCATATTTCCATCCGTTATGAGCATATACTAAAACTCTCGCATCCTTTTGACTAATTCCATTAATTTCCATGTACTCTTTTCGTTTTTCTTGAATCCATTGTTTACAATCTTCAAATGTATAAAAGACGTACTGCTCTAAAGTGTCAACATTTTGAACAACACCAAATGCAAGTTTCCTAGCGTCTAAGCCCCACGTTTCTATATCTAATGTGAATCTTAACGAAAGTTTCTTCTTAGTCGGCATTATCCTTCTTATGAAATGTGATTTACTCATTTTTGTTCACCCTTTTTTACATAGTAACCCATGTCTAAACCTACATTACCAAATGAAAAGTCATTATCAATAAGATCCTCTTTATCTTCATCGGGAATAGAACCTTTACTAAATATTGCTTTAGTTACAAAGGTTGAAGATTTACCGTCAATTGGTCTTGACTCAAATAAGGTTCTCATTCTCTTATTCCATATATGATAAAGATCTTCTTTATTATCTAAATAACCAAAAGTAGTAGCTAAAGGAAATTGACCCGTTAGGGAGTTAATAGGATATACACCTTCTAAGGTAAAAGCCGAGCCGGAATAAGAAACATATTCACCTCTAATTACACCCCTTCTTTTACCAAATATCTTTTTACCAATTCCTTCTATCGCCCCAGGTAGCCACACATCAAACTTAGAATCTTGAAAGTCGCTTTTTACTAATACTGGTTTTACATAACGTGTTATGTCGGTATCGAAATTATCACCTGTAATTTCTTGACCTTTAACCCTGTTTCGCCATGAACGATCTATCTTCTTTACTTGCTCTTTATTTCTTAAGTTTCTAGCTGATGGGCTGTTTCGATCCGTTGTTATGATTCTATCAACAGAACGAATTATGTTAGAGTCTTTACCTTTGTAACCGAGTAATTTACCTATTCTTAACTTCTCTTTACCTTTGGTTCTACCTGGTGGGCGAGTTGCTATCATTTGTTTAATACGGGTTCTCGCTCTCTCTTGTTGAATGTCGGTTGGTTTAGTCATCTTCTAACCCCCGCCATAGCGGTAAAGCATCACCGTCAATATCATTCAAATATACGTTCCTGTTATAGTTTATACCAACTTCAAGTAAAGTACCACCACCTGCGGTTAAATCACCTATGTGATCTCCTTCTTTGGTTGTAGTTAGGACTATTCTTCTTACTAACTCATAAGGTAATTGATTAAACCAATTTGCATAACCTTTTGAAACATTTTTTCGTAAGTTTATTTCCCACCAATCGTAAAGAGCAACACCTTTTGAACCGTTAGCTATTTTCTCTTTAATTCTCTTGTCGTTGGGGTTTTTGTAAGGTTGAATAACCGCTTTATTATTTACTTCGGGTTTACCTTTAGTAAACCATAGAACGACCCTTGAGGCTCTTGTAAATCTTGACTTAGAATGTCCGGTATTTGTGTTATATACCCAGGTAATCCATTGATTCAGAACCCAACCTGTCATTTCTATGTTTACCAGGTATCTTGAAATTATCTCCGGTCTATGAACAATAAACATTGAAGCATTATCTTGAGAATTAGAATACATCTTTTCACAAGCTGATATGATAAATTGACCGTAATCGTAAAATGACAAATTATCTTTTACTTTAGATGAGTATTTGAAATTGATATTGTAAGGGGGATCGAATAACCATGTCGTTATTTTATTATTAGGTGAAGCGTCTTTCAAATCGCCTATCTGAAATTGGTTCATTGTTTACATCTCCTAAAAATACATAAGATTGAGGGAAATGGTGCGGGTTTATGTTTTCGACCATCGGGATGAATAAACTTTAACCTACCTTTTATGAATCTTACATCAGCTTTGTTATTAATAAAATCGTGAAAGTATCTAGTATCGGTTCTAGCAGGTATAAGTAAAACTATTTGGGATCCTAAAAGCCATTCATTATGACATTTTTCAACCCATAATTTAATTTGACTATATGGCGGATTTACAAAACATACTTTATCTCTCGACCATGATATTTCTAAACCGTCAAATGAATAATCAAAGTCTTTCGGACATGGGTCGAATAATTCACCAAACTCATTTTCAATATCTTCTAATAAGTTAAGAGGGGTCATCCAATTATCAAAACCTTTAGATTCATAAGAACCGTTTCTAAATGTCATTGAATACCCTCTATTATCGCTTTGGCTACTGGTGGACAAACAACATTTCCGATTAAAGTCCATCTTGACTTTTGAGTTTTAACTATTGATAAATCGAAGTTAGGATTAAAACCTTGAAGAATCAAAGTTTCTTCAATTGTTAAAGATCTTATTTTAATTGGTTTTTCTTCATGGTTAAATATTCTAGCCCCTACTTGATTACCAGAACCACATATAGTTTTAGAAGGTTCAAGAATGGTTCTATCTTGACTTCTTTTAGAATTAGAACCTAACGCTTCTAATTTTATTAATCTTAAAGTAGGTAATTCATTTTCTAAATGGGGTAACGCCTCGATTACTGAAACCCATTCTTCTTTGCTATGTGAAGGATTAGCTAACCACCCTTCACCTGCAATACATCGCCTTCGAGTTTGTGGAACGCCATAATCAGCACTATTCAAAATAACCGAAGGCGTACCTTCCGGTAATCTTTTTCTCATAGGTACTACATTTTCCATAGACCAAGAATCGGGATTTAATTTATCAACCAGGTCTAAGAAATGTAAAATTAAAGGTATTCCCTTTGAAGGGTCGGTACTGGAAGCGTTTGAAAGTGCTTGACATGGTGGTGAACCGTGAAGATGGATATGATGATTAGGGTATTTGTCAATATATTGTTTAATTAATTTCCAATCAGAAGCAGAACCTAATTTTAATTGTAAACATGGTATGCCGGGATGATTTAATTTGTGAACCTTTACCGCTTCATCCCAAAAATCACAAGATAAAATAACCGTAGCACCTGCTTCAACAGCACCTTGAGTAAATCCACCCATACCGCAATATAAATCAATAACAGCGATTGGTTTCTTCATTTTACCACCTTGATATTTTTTCAATAATACCATGTCTATAACATGAAGTGCAATTATATTTATACAAAACAAAATCTCTAGTTGATGATATTTGATAATGTTTAGAATGACTTGAACATTTACACTCTTTAACTACTAAAATCATTTGAATCTCTCCTTTGAGTCAAATAAAGCGTTTAGAGGGATGTTTTGAGTATTTGCGATAGTTTGCATAGCCTCACGGACTCTTTCGTTGAGATCCGCTATTCTATCACCACTAGATAAGTTAAAGGCACTAATAAAAAAGTCTAATTTTCGTTCCAGGTCTTTAACTCTCTTTTCAAGATCTCTTATTTTCTTATCAGACATTAATTATCCCTCAATTCTTTAGCTTCTTTTATTTCATTATTAAGCCACTTATGGAACGGGTTATTGATACCTTCCTCTTGAAAGTGCATATAAGCTAACAAAGCAGCCCTAACACCTTCAAAATAACCTTCGTGATAGTCTTTATCACTCATGTTCTCACAACCCGCCCACAATGCTTACATCTTTGTGTTGAAAAATCAACCATATGTTTCTTTTCCCAATCGGTACGCCAACATAGACAACGATCATTCATTCAAGCACCTCTTGTAATCTTTGTAAACATTCATTTCTAGATCCTGAAACTTTCAAACCTAATTGTTTAAGATGACATTTAATTTCATACGTTTTAGTGTGTGCATAATGGTCGGCTGCTTGACTCATAATAGAGCGTACACTAATTACCTTATGAACCTATGTGTAT
>WLWE01001757.1_pt1 | contig 15213 bp, 5 predicted proteins | sample 6718301 | NCBI WGS metagenome assembly WLWE01 (sample SAMN12718691, study PRJNA515312) | sponge metagenome | isolation source: marine sponge | host: Mycale hentscheli | place: New Zealand: South Island, Marlborough, Capsize Point | collected 2003-05-01 | reverse complement strand
TATGGAGGTGATGAATTGATAACAGCTCAAAAAGAGGGTGAACCCATCTTTAAGATAAATGAACAATTAAGTTACCTCAATGAGGAGATACCTGCAGATACTGACCCAACAATACAATATAACTATTTAGAGGACTTTTTTACATTTAGATGGAAGAAAGTATATACTGTTAGACAATATATCCCTAGATATCAACCCAATAAAAACGATGATAATAAAAACTTCATTGGGTTTAAGAATATATCTGATGCTGTAGGTGTTAATAAAATACCTTTTAATAGGTTATTCACCAAAATAAATCCAATATATAGGATTTTATGTTTTATTCTAACAATATTTGCTTTTATTGTTGGGTTTATTAATACAATTATACAAATATTAAATAATTTAATTAGTAATATATGTGAGATTAGAATACCATTTCCTTGTTTTGATGTTGGTAGAAGTGCGGGTGCTTGCACACAGGTTAAATATAAATTTAACGGTAATAAATGGAATTCAGGTGAAGAGAAATGGGAGGATGAAAATATATCCGGAAATATAAGTAAAGATTTCGCATTTACTACAACAAACTCACAATATGTCACAGTAGAAAATACAGAAAATGGTCCTGTTGAAAGTTGTTGGGTTAAAGATGTCGATGGTAAGCAAGAAATTGCTAAAAATGATAAACTTAATATTAGAATAAGGTATGGTGATGATGATAAGAGTCAAAATGGATTGCCAACACACCCTTCGGAAGGTACTTGGTTTGGTGTATATCCTGGTACAACAATAAAACAAGATGGTAAGGCTGATTGGTGGTATGATAGTAGTACGTGTAGAGATGCCGCTAGAGATGGTGGCACTATACCTGCCAATTGTAAAAGGGTAAAATATGACAAAGATGAATATATAGATAATGATTTAGCTTGCGTAAGACCAGAAGGTTATACGGGATTTGCAGTAAAGATTACATTATTTGGTTTAATTAAACCCAGTTGTCTTAAAGTATTATTTAATCTAAAGTCGATATGTCCTGTTAAAGGATTGTGTAATAAATGTACTAATGATGATGAATGTGGTAATCCTCTTGAATGTGATGTTCCAGATTATGCAAAAGAATTTAGGTACAAATGGGAAAGACCAGATAAAACTGAACAAGGTAAATGTTTAGATAGAGCGGTATTCATAACCCCCTCTACACTACCAACAGAGTGCGAAAGTTTAGGTTTAGAAATAAACAAAAAATATTTTGCAAAAGATAAAAGTGAAAGAGGTAAAACATTCACTGGTTGTGATGTACTTGATGAATTAGAAAAAGAATCCCCTACAGATAGTGAAATTGTAGCTGCAAATGATAAGGCTTCTGATGACGCATTTGCGGATTTAGATGCTGAAAAAATAAACGTTTTTAAGTGTGATACTTTAAGTGATTGTGCATGTAAAAAAGGTGGTAAAATAGAAGATGTAACAATAGGATGTTTAAGGGCATTAGGATACGGTACAGAAACCAACACTAGATCGGGCAAAAATTGTATGGTTGGTGATGGTGAAGGAAAAGGAATAAACCAATATTGTTGTAATGGTTGTAGGGAATGCAATCAAAATGGTAAATGTGAAGAAGGAGAGTCTGGTGATTGTAAAAAAGAATGTGTGAAGGATTGTTTAGCGGGTTGTTGTGAAAAAATACCTTTAATTAAACTTAGTTGTCCTGAAGAAGGTAAACCACCAATAAAACCACAATTATTTGAGATTGGTAGATGTACAGCAGATAAAATAGTGTTTTGTGAAAGTTGTAAGGGTCCGTATTTTAACCCTATTTCTGATTGGGTTGCTTGTAGGTTAGAGTCTGTTGCAACATTTTTTAGTATGTTAGATTTTGAGTTCTATAATGATTGGATGAATGGGTCTTTATATTTCCCACTAATTAAAAGGAACCTTAAAATTAAGAGGGCAAAAAAGGCAGCCAAAGGTAAATCATTAAAAAGAGGTCAAGGTCAAATACAAAAAGATGTTTTCTGTGATTATGATTGTGATGGTGGGGTTAAAGGTAATCCTTTTATAGATAAACCGGATTACCAACACCCTGATAAAGAAACACTTTATTCTGTTAAGTTAAGAGGTGGTGGTGTAGTAGATTTTACCTTTGAAGGTTGTAAAGTTACCTTACCTAAAAGAATTAGTGGTAAACAATGGTATGATACTGTTGATAAAGTGTATAGAACTATTGAATTTAAAGGTAATTATGTTGATGATATATCAAAAGGTTGTACATTTACATTAAGTGAGTATTGTGAATCTGATGGTGTCACTTGTGGTAATGATGTCAAACTTACTGGAACTGATAAGAAAATAATAATTAAAGAGAAAAAAATTCCTGGTGAACATGGTAAACCTAAATACATTAAATCCGGTGAGGGAAGTGATGTAGCTGGAAAAAGAATTAGTATATGGGAGAATGTTGGTGGGCATGGTCACCATAAAAATAAATGTAAAAAGAATTATTTCATTGAAAAAGAAGAGTATACTAAAACAGATTTAAGTGATTGTATGTCAATAAATAGATTGGGACTGTCTGGTGATACTGGTATTGCTGGTGTATCTATTGCTAGTAGTATTGGTGACCCTATTGAATGTGAAATGTCCTGTTCTGGTCAAGGTGCAATGGCTTGTAGTAGGAATTGTGCTTGTGATAGTAAAAAATACAATTTAGAACCTAACTATAGAGGTGTTATAAAATGGGAAGAAGATGAATTATATTATGTCTCAATAAAAGATGAGAGAGACAGTGAAGAAGATAAATCAGAAGAACCTGAGTCTAATACTGGATTTGAAGGTGAAGGTAATTTTGATCAATTACACTACAAGAAAAATATGTTCTTCCCAACCAATATAACAGAATTAGGTAGTTCAGTTTTTTGTGATATTGATGAGGCACCATTTATAATAGATGATTTAGAACCAACCTCATATAAAGTTAGTGAAGAGGGGTTAAAAGTATCAACTAAGGGAATACCAAACGGAGTTGATGTAAAATATAGGTTACAAGAAAAAGAAGGTAATATCAATTTAAGATCTTATGTTGATTTTGGTTGTACAGGTGTAAAATGTATGAATGTTAGATCATCAGTTGTACAATCACAAGTAGGTACTGAATTATTTGATACAAACGATACTGGATTAGAGTGTGGTTCATGTAAATCTTATGTCGATGTTGATACAGACATTAGGCAATACTTCTGTCAAAGGTTTAGTACATTTGTACCAAACACCACAACAACTAACTTTAATATAGGAGAAGAAGAATTTACTGCCGATGCAATTAGTGATATGAAGGTTAATTATATTAGACCTGGTGGTTCACAAGGTGAAAATTATTATGAACCATATAATGATATTAGGGGTGTATGTGATACTTTTGAAGGAGCTAACGCTATTGTAGATGGTGGAACAGATAGTATTGATGTTATTAATATTGATAATGAGGTAAATGACAATGAATTCATTACACCGGGTGATAAGTGTGGTTATTTAACTAGAGATGGTAGTGGTTTAGATTTTAAAAATGTTAAGTATTTTTACGCAATGGATTTAACAGAAGAACATACTAAAAAGGAACTAAAAAGTTTCCCTTTTGAAGAATCTAAATTAGGTTCAGAGTATAATGGAAGTATAGATATTGCAGAAAACCCAATATTAGTAAATGATGATGAAGGTATTTCATTGTTTAGTACACAAACACCTTATTTCTTTTACTTTGGTTTAGTTCCTGGTAAAACGGCATTGAATAAAGTGGTTGGTAAGTTTTTCGCAGATAAAATTGATGCAGAAACTTTGGAAACGATTAGTAATGGAGGTACAAATGAAACAATTGTACCACCTAATAGTAATAAAACCACATCACCACAATCAATTATAGGAAGTTGTGTAAATAGTTAATAAGATATGGACGATAAAACAAAAATATTATTGAGTGGTGAGAAATCAGCGTTGGCAACCAACAAAAACTCTCAGATGGATATTAATATAATATCTAAAACTAGACCCGTATCTGAAAACACAATATCAGAAATTATATCACAAGATACTCAATTTGATTTAGAAAGAAGCGAGAGTAGTATATATAGATTTTATGGTAATATTAAATCATTAGTTAGTAATGTGTTATTTAATGATAATCTAAAGATTTATCAAAGAAATGAAGAAGATGGAGAAGGAAATATCATAGAAGATGGAGAAGGAAATCCTGTAAAAATAACAAATAGTGAAAAAACTGATGCTAATCAAGTTATTGAAAAAGATGGTTGGTTTGGTTATTTTGATGATGACGCAGAAACTGCGCAGGAATATGTTAGAGATGCTAATAATTACAATGATAATAAAAGTAGTTTATGTGAGTTGATACATTTTAGTCCTGGACCTAACAGATTAAATTTTGATGATTCAGATGGAGAACAAAATTATGTATTAAAAATAACATACCCATATGAAACACAAGATGATATTCAATTAGTTAATGGGGCTGATGTTTTTTTAAAAGATGGTATAAATATTATAGGTGTAGAGGAAAGGGTAATGAATGAAAGAAGTTATTCTTCTTTTAGATGTGTTATAAATCATGGATTAAAAAAAGGTGATATTGTGACATTATATAAAACGGGTACTTTATCTGATCAACAATATCAGGTGGTGGAATTAGGTGATCAAACAAATAACCAAAGAGATAGGTATTTTGTTTTGGATATATCTAAAACTGACTCTGATACTTATATAGACACACAAGAAACCACATTTAAAAGAACTAAAGATGGTGTACCTTCTGAGTATTATGTAAGAAAATATAAAAGTATAACAACTGGGATTAGAGATTATGATTTATTTCCAGCGTCTTTTGCGGAGAGTTATTTTGGTGATGAAGAAGTTGCCTATAACTTCACAACTGATATAGATGTTAGTGGGTTAAAAGACAATTTGGGTAGACCTTTATCTGAATTATTTTTAACCATTGTTAAAGTAGATACGGACACAAGTAATGATTTTAAAGATCAGTATTGGAAAGATTTAACTGAAAATAATACTAATATTCCAGAGGATATCAGAGACAGATTTTGGACAAAAATTAAAGGTGGGTTTTTAACTGAAAACGATACATCAGTAAATTATAATGTTAGGGCTATTAGTGCAGATGAGTATGAACAAACACATTTTGGTGATGGTGATCCAACTGATGATGTTATAGATGAAAGTAATGAAGATTTTGTGGGTGACATATCTGAATACAACTCAGTTGAGTTAAGTGAAAGAATATTGGAACCTGTATATCATAGAATAAATACAGTTTACAGAGAATATAGAAAAAATATATTAAATCTATTGTCAACAGACGGTGAATATGAGGTAGATGATTTAAGAGAGGGTTATATTTATAGACCTCATTATAGAATTAAAATTAGAGAATTTTCTACTTATATAGAAACAGGTGATGAAAGTCAGGTAATAGGTATACCAGACTATGCAATCATTGACTATGGATATGAAGATAAAAATGGTGTTGATGTAAATGTATATAAGTGGAGAGATTTATTAGATGTTGGGTTTTATGATGAAACAGGTAGAGGGTTAGATTACCCATTTAAGAGTGGGTCACATTATATGTATTTAGATATTAGATTCTTTTTACAAAGGCAAGATCCACCTTTTAGGGTATATGAAAATGAAATTGACTTAACTTTAAATCAAGATGAGGAATTATTTGAATATTTAGTTAAGTCACCTAATTATATGAGATTTAGAATAGATGTAAGTTCAGAATTGCCAGAAGAAGATATAATAAATATTGATGATGAAAATGTAGCTTCAGTTACGGTAACAGTTTCTGAGGCTGAAGGTAATTATCCATTAGGAGATAGACTAATAAATGGTGAAGACTTAGAAGTACCAAATATAGTAACAATAAAATTAAATGATGTTTGTTAATAGAAGAAAAATAAGGTTAGATACTTTAACTACTGCGACTACAATAGATATTCCATTAACTATTGATGCTATACCATCAGATAATACTGATTTGGTTAACAATAGATTTGTAGATGGTGAGGTACAAAAGGCAGTTAACCCTATTATTGATTATAAGAAGGTTAGATTTAAACCAGCAACTGTTCAAGGTGATGATTGGACAATTGTACCTGAAATAAAAATTAAATTAGAGTTTTTTAATAAAGAAAATCCACCGGTATATAATCGTTTTTATAGTTCTTTAGGTTTTACTAGTGACGATTTATTTTGTAGGTCTAATAGAGTGATGAAAAGTTTTTTAACACTTAATTATTATAAATCAACCAACCCAACAGATAATACGTTATTAACGTCATCTAATATTTTTACACAAATAGGTGATGATCAGAAGGATGTATATGGTAATGTATTAAAAAATAATGAATGTCCGATTAGTTTTGAATTAGGTGATCCAACACTTAAACCAGAAATGGTGCACGAGGGGTTTCATATCTATTGGTATGAAGAATTGGTTAAAACATCTCCTAATAATGAATATGTGTTTTATTTAAGTCCGACATATCAAAATGCAGATAATGGGGAAGTTTCAGTTATGACACCAGTTAAGTCACAATTGAGTGGTAGTAGGTCCGCAAATAATACGAGAGATTTAGGTGGAGAAGATGGTACACAATATATTAAAGTAATATTAAAATATGATGACACCGATGGTAAGTTTAAATATACTATTGATTCACTAAATGACAGACAATTAATTACCAATGGTGGAGGAATAGATTGGAATAATGATGAATTAAACCATATACCTACATTAACATTATATCAATTACAACCAACAGTAAAATCTAATTAATTATGGAGTATATAAAAAGAAAAAGATTATTAGAGAATTACACATTAAGGGGTAATAGTAGTAACTATGGTGAGATTTTAGGTATAAAAACTGATAATTTAGGAAACCCAATAACAAATGATTTAGGTGATGAAGTAAAAAATACTATTGATATAGATATTTTTATAACACAAAATTATGAAGATATGGGTATGTTCTCTTATGAAACGTATATACCATACGTGGAAGAATATAATGGGTTAGAGGAGAATTTTAACTTATTAGGTGAAAAATCAAAACAAACTCAATTAGATACTCCACAAGATTTTAACCCTGCAATAGATGGTAGACACCCTAATATAAATCCTGAAGGGTATAATCAAGAAGCGACTACAATTATAGGTGAAACAGATGATAGATATTTGTCAAATGTTAAATCATATAAAATTGAGACTACCTATGATCATACTTTAAATATGGCTAAAGATATTTATACCACTTTTGATGGTATAATATCTAATAATAGTCAAATAGGAATTGAATATGTTATAGGTGGTGCAGTTAATGATTCGGGAGAAAGAGAAACTAATACAGGTATTAAATATAACACTTTATATAACCAATATGTTAGTAAAGCAGATGATAGTGGTAAAGTAGATAGATGGAAAAAAACGACTTATGAATACACCACATATGGGTTATTATTGTCGAATATTAATTATATGGAAGCAAACACAGAACTTGGTGCAACAACTAAATTAGAAGAATACTTTAATGTAGTTAGCCCACCAGAAGTTAGAGATAGAGTATTTATTAATAGAGGTGGTGAAGATATATTTGAGAGACACTCAATTATGTCAGAAATTAAAACCAGAAATGATATTGATGAATATAGAGATAAATATTTTTAAAAAAAATTATAAGATATGAGTACAGGTAATTATGGGACAATAAGGCCCGCAGATGTTTCAGTAGATGATGTAGAGATGTATTATCATAAAACGGTAAGTAGAGATGATCTTAGTGACACTATTTTAAAACGATTAGAACCTTCAGAGGTGTTAGTTAAGGTTGATAACCCTAAAAATACAGGAGAAATATTTGGTGGTTTATATACATTAAAGTTACCAACAGACAAATTTGGTAGTAAAGGTATTTATACAATTATTATTAGACCTAAACAAATTAGGACTACTATAGTAGATTGTGGTGTATTAGCATCTAATAGTGATGTTGTAGGTATGGTATTAGATTATAGTGATATTGAGTTACCTGATAAGAAATCATTTGAAAATGGTCAGTTAGTGGGGTATAGAATAGAGTATCTAAACCCTAACAGTTCATCAGGTGAAAAGAAGATTAATAACCTATTTAGAGTAGTTACATCAAATAATAGAGCAGAAGCGGTGAGTGAAAACCTATCTAATAGTTCACAAAAATCTATTAGATATAGATTTAATGATAACTCTTCGTTAGTGTTTTGTACATTAACACCTTCATCTGCACCATCTGTTAAACCTAACGCCTTACCATATATCGGACAACCGGGACAAAGTGTTATTATTACAAATACATTTTTTAACCCAATTATGTTGGAAGTTGAAATGGTTGAACATGATGACGAAACCTTAGCATACGCTCTTTATGGTAACCAATCAAAATCTCTGGAAGATGGTATTTATAGTATATATAACTTTGAAAACGCGATATATCGTCAATACAACTTATATGAGGTTAAAGATCAATTCACTGGTAAACCATTATATGAGATTAGAGAAGAAAAAGACAATATTGACTTCACTAAAGATTTTGAAGATATAACGGAGTTTTAAACTAAAATACTAAATGGCAGGGGAAGACGACAGAATTAAAGTTGCTGGATATGCTCAAAGAGTATTCTTTGACGATGGTATTGAATATAGAAATTTCAGTCCAGACTTAGTTGGTAGGCAACTAACTAGTAGAGGTGGTACCCCATTATTTACAATGGGTAACTTTGCTGTCACGACAAATATTGACCCTAAATCAAATAAAAGTTTTAATCAAGGTACATTTTCAGAGTTCTTAACTATAGATGATGTTACAGAAGATGATAGTTCAATATTAACTATTGAGAAGAATATTAAAACTCAATTAAACTTAGATATTACCGACCCATTACAATATGTGTGGTATGGTTCTTTTGTTGAGTTTAATAGAGTTTCATTAGAAGATATACAAAGTAGATGGGCTGCTGCAATTTATGTGGATAATAAAGTTGGTTCAGTTACTGGTAATAGTGTAACTAATTATAGTTATGATAGTTTAAATGGTGAGTCAACATTTAAAGTTAACTCAAAGTATTTCTACAATCCATTTTCAGTTAAATATACTACAGATTCTGCAAATGTTTTTGAGTCAGAAGATATAAGTGATTTAAGAAATTTAACACTTAATTATGGTAAATATGTCTTAGAAAATGGTGGTAGAAGTTATAAAGTAGTTGATTTTACTGGTTCAACACAAAAAACAAACTCTGAGATAAGAATAAAAGTAAAAGGGAATCCATTTAATACATTAACTAATGTTGATGGTTCTTTTTTAAGTGGTGAAGGATCATTTCAGTATTTTATTAAACCTAATCAAACTGAAATAGAGTTATTTTTCTCATCACTAACAGAATATCAGAGAAATATATTAAATAGAGAAACATACCCAATATACAAATCAACATTTAGATACCCTGTTAATGGGTTAGATGGGACAATTGTATATCAAGAACAGACAGTTAATTTCCCCTTAACAAAAGACGGGTATAACCTTAATTTTTTCGATGGGTTATACTTGTCTTTTTTAGATAACCTTAATACAATTACTGAGTTATTTGATAATAATCAAACTAACTTAATGATTAGAAAATATACTGCGGAAGTAATTAATAGTTTTGATACTATACCTAGGGGAGATGGTGATGATTTAACAAACAATGGTCAGAAAATGACTAATGTGTTAAATATATATGGTAGGGAGTTTGATGAAGTTAAAAAATACATTACAGGTATTAAATACGCTCACGTTGTAACTTATGGTAAAAAGAACAATACGCCCGATATTTTAATTAAGGATTTAGCGAATATGTTAGGTTTTGAGGGGTTTGAATTATTAAACAAGTTAGATATTAATAGAATATTCTTACCTGATGAGGGTGTAGAAGGTTTTAGTGGACAATCTAAAAATTATTCCAACAAAGAAGTAGAAACAGAAGTTTATAGAAGAATTATTCTAAATATTGCTTGGTTATGGAAGTCAAAAGGAACTAGAAAGGCAGTGGAATATCTGTTTAGAATGATGGGAGCACCAGAATCTGTTGTGGTATTTGACGAACATGTATATGTTGCAGATAAACCAGTAAATATTGAAGAAATAAAGAGATTATTATATGTTTATAATAATGGTGTAGTGGATATTAGTGGATTACCTTTTGATGAAGATGGTTACCCGTTACCACCAAAAAACACAAATGAATTATATTTTCAGAGTGATGGGGGATGGTATAGAGAAACCGGTGGTGATAGTGCTGGTGTCGACACTAATTTAGGTAATAACCCACATACAGGGCCGTATGATGGTGGGAGTAAATATATAAACCAATTCCAAAGTAATTGTTTTATACCTAATTTTTCAGAAATACCTGAAATTACTGAAAAAACAAATATTATTTATGATAATTTATTTGTTAATTATAATGATGGTTATTTTAATGGTGTAACTAGCTTAAAATATTTATATGTTGTACCATTAGAAGGAAATAATAATCAATTTATAAATGATTGTTTTGATATAGAATACGATATTATAGATAGTTTTCTCCAAAGTGGAGGGACAACCACAATGCAAGATGAATATAATGCCGCTATTGAAGAATATAAAGATTGGACAAAAGAAGGTGGTGTATTAGAAGAAAATCCTTACTTAATTTATTCACCAGCTTGGTATGCTATAAAAAGAAATTATGAAATTGCGTTACGTAAGTATTCGCAAGAAACTAATAAAGGGGTTTGTTATGAAGACAAATGTTTAAGTATAACATTAAGGTCTAAAAATGTTGATGTTTTATCTTGTTCTAAGTTTACTAAGGTAGAATCGGGTGTCTTTATTTATTATAAAGATAGTGATGGTAAGAAGACTTTATTTGATGATTTCCCTAATTGTTGTTCTGCAGAAGGTGGTACATATAAAAGTTTCACTAACTCAAAAGGGAGAGAATCTTGTTATTGTGCAACATCCGCACCTTGTGCACATGGTAATGTAAAAGAGATTAATCCAGATGGTATAGTTGTATTTAATGTTGGTGAGGTTAATAATAGTGGTGGTGAAAATAATAGTGCAAATACTACAATGGTTTCTAGTCCAGAATGTTGTGTGTGGTATAATTATAGTTATACCATAAACCAAGATGGTGACGTACAATGTGTGGACCCAAATACTGGTAAGGAATCATTGGTTAGTGGTGATAATAGGATAGAAGTTATTGATGATGAAATTAGTGAATTAGAAGGATTGAAATTAAGAATACAATCTGATTTAAATAAATTAAAGGGTAGTAACCCTATATATGCAGGGTAATGAATAATATGGGGTTAAAATATAATAATTAATGGCGGCTGGAGTTCAACAAAATGGTTCAGGAAATCCTTGTGCGGGACAAACACCTATATGGGGGGTTTGTTACGATTCTGTTAATCCACCAACAGATCAGGGTCAGGCGTATGGTATATCTACTAGTAATTCTGGACAATTAGGTACGATATATTCACTTCAATCATTACAAAGTAATGCTTGTGCAGAAACTAATTGTAGTAATAGTTGTAGTCCTAATTATTGTAGACGTAATTCTACCAGTGGTGGTAACAGCTCAGAGATTAATGAGTTTGATGATATTGTGGTGGTGGAACAGAATGAATCACAGACAGCTAAAAATTTCTGTTGTGCTCCATATACCCAATTTACTATTGAAACTCAAACTACAAGTGTAATAGGACCAACATCAGGTGTTTATAATTCAAATAACTTTGAATCACCAACAGGATATCAATTACCGGGTAATTATAGTAATAATATTTACAGATATAGTGATGGTGGAGAATGTAATTATGGTAAAAATATAGTAAAATGTACTGAAAAAGTTATAATAATAGTTGGGTGTACAGATCCAAATGCCTCAAATTATAATGCTGAGGCAAATCAAGCTGGTAAATGTGAATACCCAACAATAGGGTGTAAAGATGTGGATGCTAGTAATTATGATGCTAATGCATCTGAAAATTGTGAAAATTTCGAATGTTGTAAATACGAAGATGAAATAAGAGACCCGATTGATTGTGGTAATACACTAAAACAAAGTAAATTAGAGGTAGAAATAAATACTATTAATAGTAAATTACAATCTTTAAAAAATCAAAGAATTGAAATTATTGACGAGCAAAATAATGGGTTTATACCTGTTACAAATAGTGGATATGACTCCTATATTCCATACACAAACATAAACGCAGACATTACGGATGCAAACACTAATGAAATATTTGAAACATCGACTAATGAAGGGGTGTATAGAAAATATATTGCAACAAATATTACTGGTGATATTGGAACTGATTTTAATTCAATTGATGGTAATCCAGATTTAAGTGATTCATCAAGATGGATACCAATAATAGATGGTAATGGTGTAGTATCTTTTGTTTTAAATGATGTTGATAATGATAATAATGATACATTAACATTGTCACATAATACACAAGAAAATGCAGGTGCAGATTTATATAAACAATTTTGTACTTCTAAAGGATATGTTTTTAATAGATTTATTCTTGAAAATGGTAGACAAATACCTGTTACGACTAACCCAAACAATACATATACAGAAACAGATAACACAACACAAAAATGTGTAGATAGTAAATATATTACTTGTGATGAGGTTGCGGATGTTAAAATGGTATTTGCATCTAATGAGTGGAGTGGGTTCTATCTACCAGAAGACGATGGTGATACTGATGTAGAAATCAGTATGGATGTAATGGTTAAGTTTAATGCAGATACATTATTAAAAGAATGTATTAAAGGTGATTGTGGCATACCATTTATAGATATAAACTCAACTTATGATACAGCGTGCAAAAATTATGTGGTATTTGTAAATAATGATCAGGATATAAAAGATATAAAAACAAGTAAACGTAAATCTTTAAGTGTAGATAGTGAAACAGGACAAGGGAAATGGATTTATGGGAGTGAAGACATACAAACGTGGCAAAGAACTGGTTTACAAAACGAACCTAACGTAGAATGTTGTGAAACCGGAATGCTTGGGGAAATTGTTAATAGTAAAGAATATTTAAATAACGGTAAAACACTAAATTTTGATAATTTAAATATATCAGAAAATTCTCAACTAAATAGTGATAGGAAAGATTATTTAAATATTGAGAAAAAATATAAATCTATTATTAGTGCTGTTAATGATTGTGATAATGTTGAATACGCTGAATATGTTTATAGAGGGTGTGAATCAAATTACTCAGAATTGATAACAACTGAGACAATTTGTTCGATAACACCACCAGATGATTGTTTAGGATACACTACATTACTTCAAGATTATGAAGTAATGATTAACCAATTAGTATTGGTAGATGATTCATTAACTATTTGTATTAACGAATATAAATTTTTACAAAATGAAATAAGAGAGATAGATGAGGAGATAAAGGAAAAAAGCTCAGAAAAAAATAAAAAAGGAAAAGAATTATCTGAAATTCAATCCTCACATAAAGATCAAATTACTAAGTGTGAAAATAGTTTAGGAAAATTAAGATCTCAAAAGAAAGAAAATCAGGCATTATTAAGTAATGAAAACTCTAAAGATAACCCAAACTATCTAATAATTATTTCTTTACAAACAAAAATCAATGAAATAGAAAGAGAGATAGAGGATAAGGAATTAGAGTGTTATCAAACAAATAGAAATCATAATATTACTATTGAAAACATAAATGCAGATATTGATGAGTTAAACAAGTGTATTAAGGATTTAGAATATTATAAAGAACAATTAAGGGAAAGCATCGAATCTAAACAATGTTGTTTGGCATTAGGAAAAGAGATAAATGAATTCAAGACTACTGTTAAGAATAATGAATACAACGCAGTTTTAGAAGGGTCACTTTCTTGTTATAAAAAATGGGAAGATGATTTAAATAAATCTTATGACCGTTACAATGAAGAGATAAGTGATAGTGGTAACGTATTGAATTTTATGAAAGATATTATTATAGATGTTTCTTTAGAGGTTGATAATAGTATAGGTACAATTCAAAACAATAGAGTTACTAAATACACTACTTTAGATTCATATACAGCAGACATTAATCCAGTATGGGAATTTGATCCTGATGGTGGTTATACGGGTGTTTTATTAGAGGGTAGTGAATCAAGTATCAATATAGTTAAAGATTCTGTAAATGTTGATTTAATAGCTGATGGTACTACTGAAGGTGCTACTAGAATATTTGAACCTCAATGGCAGAAAATTAAGTTTACATTAGATGAAGGCCAATGTGATAATTTAAGGAATTTATACCCTAATAAACAATTCTTTATTGGGTTATCAATAAAGAATGAAAAGAATTGTGAGACAACACTATTAGTAGACAACATTCAGATTAATACTGATGTTAATGAGATTAAAAGAATTTATTCTGCTAATAATTGTCCGTCATTTGATTTATCTTGTGTGATTGATGATAGAAAATCTTGGGTATTTAGTGATGGTGGTGTTACGACAAAATATAGTGTAAGTAATAATTACAGTGAAGCATTATCAACAGATAAGAAAACATTAACTTTCCCTAAACCACAAGAAAGGTATAGTGGTAATTTAGAATATAGGTATACAGATTATTCAGTTAATCATTCTAAACTGGTATTAAATAGTAAAGGAACTTCATTTAGAATTGACCCAGCAAACGCTATTGAATGTGATGTATATAACTTCTGGCAAGAGATTGATTGTGATGAATGTAATACTTTATTTAGTTGTACAACTGCAACTACTTTAACTTATACTAACCCTGCTGGTGGTACATTACCTTTAAGTGGTGCTAGTTGTAGTTCATTTGATTGTGATGATGTAGAATTCGATATAGAAGTTCTATATGGGAAAGAATGGTTACGTAAGTTGGATATTGAATTAAATGATTATAGCCTAGCTAATAATATGTCTTTTAGTGTTATGAATGACACCAAAGACAAACCTAAAGGAAGTCAAAAAGTATCTAACGAGTCTAGTATTAATGAAGACTTTAAAGATCGAAATATAAACAACTATGATGTATCTTATT
>WLWE01001752.1_pt1 | contig 15266 bp, 21 predicted proteins | sample 6718301 | NCBI WGS metagenome assembly WLWE01 (sample SAMN12718691, study PRJNA515312) | sponge metagenome | isolation source: marine sponge | host: Mycale hentscheli | place: New Zealand: South Island, Marlborough, Capsize Point | collected 2003-05-01 | reverse complement strand
TCATTATCATCTTCCTCCATAAAAATTGACTTGGGGTCTTGGGTGATTAAATCTGCAAGAGACTTTTTCTTCCGCAACGCTGTAATTATTTTATTGTCTACTGTTTTTAACGCCTGTAAATCAATGTACGTCACGTTGGTTTCTGTGCCAATACGATGACACCTATCCTCCGACTGAAGCCGATGTTCTAAGTCGAATGAGTTAGAATAGTAAATGACGTAAGCCACAGGGTCGTTTTTGATTTTTGAGTTCAAGGTCAAGCCAATGCCACCAGATGCTGGTTGACCAATGAAGTATCGAACCTTGGGGTCGCTAATAAAACGCTCGACGTTGTCTACCCTGTCGTCGCTCGACACTGCGCCATAATAACTGACCGCTTTGTCGCCAAGTAACTCTTGAATCATTTTAATGTCAGCACGAAATCTAGCCCAAATAATTGTCTTGCATGATATGTTTTGTAAGACATCTTTCAGTGCTTTTATTCTCGATGGAATCTCTTCAATCTTCCGAGGCGATTCGCTGGGAAACCAACCGCCAGATATTTGTTGTAGCCTAAGCATGTTGGTGATTGCTTCTGGCGCAGCCAGTACCTCCCCGTCGAGTTCTGCCATCAAGTTGGTTTTAAGCTCTCGGTAGACTTGCCGTTCTTTGACAGACAAATCAAAAGTGTGCCGTTGATAAATTTTGTCGGGCAAGTCCAAGCAATCTTTTTTGAGGACTCTAAAACTAAAGCCATCGACTGCATCCGAAAGTTCTTCCGTATTCTTATAACTGATAACCTGCCGACCTTCGTAACCACCCATGACACAGTATCGATTCTTAAAAGAATAAAACGACTCGTATCCTAGTATCATTGGGTCTAAAAATTTAAACTGAGAATACAGGTCCTCGCAACCTTTTGTAATCGGTGTTCCCGTAAGTATTAATTTCTTGACCACGTTTGGATCTTTGCCAAACTTGGTAATGACCTTGGTGCGCTTTGCACCGTGGTTTTTGATTCGAGTAGATTCATCGACCACCATCATAGTCTTGTTAACTAACACAATCTGTGCCAGCCATCTTGCGCCTGCTACCGTCGCAAAAGCTTCGACGTTAAATGTAAATATCTTCAAACAGTCTTTTGCTTGAAGGACTGACTCAAACTCAGCTTTCCTTTTCTTTCCCATCCCCGATGAGTAATGGATCTTTTGATGGTCGATATATTCTGGCATATGAATGTCAATCTCTTTCAACCAGTTTCGATGCACCCCGTTTGGCGCAATGACAACAAGCGTACTGATCTTGCCATTTGCATAAGCGTGAGCTGCCAAGTCAATTGCAACTTTTGTCTTTCCCGTTCCTTGTTCCATGAACAAAGCAAAACTGTCGAGTTCTCTGCTCATGTAAAAAGCTTTCTTCTGATGCTCAAATGGCTTTGTTTTAAATTTAAAATCGTCGGTGTAATCCGAAAAGTTTTTTATCTTTTTAGCATCCTCTAACGACTTTAAATATTTGTCTAAAACTTCAGAAGACGGTTGATCCCAAATTGCATCGGGATAGTAACGCATCAATACTTTAATAGCAGAACCTGTCGGGTCAAACACTAGGTCACGACCTTCCCATTTCTTGTAACTAAGAATCTCTGATAGTTGCCTAAAATTCTCGGCTGAATTTTCGATGCCAGATAGCACCAAATATTTAGCAGAATACTTGCGAACAAACATTATGTTATACCCCACTGCAAACAATAATCGTCGATTGCGTCGTTGATCAAAAACCAATCGTGGTCATCCAAATCAAGCCACTCGGCTGGTTCACCTTTAATCGTGTATATCCCTTCGTACTCAACCGAAGAAAAAATACCAACATCTGGCTCAGGTGGGTTAACCCCTGCACTGAATTTCACAGTGCAAGGGAAACCATTACGTACTTTAACTTCAACTTCGTACATCATCAAACTAGCTCAGGAGCTTTGTTCCATTCGCCAATGCGAATAGAGTTGTACCAAGCTGTATCAAAATGATCGTACTGACTGTCTGAACGGTCGTACCACTCAACACCTTTCATCGCATCAAGAAGCTCGCTCAAGAAATCTCTTGCACGACCTTGGTAATGAGTGTCGATGTGATAAACATTGACATCTCGATGACTTTCTTCTCTGGTTTGATTTTCTGGGAACAAGCCAACTGGTATTTTTCTGAGCGTCACACAAAGTGTCGCGTGGTGTAAAACTTTAACAGTTCCCTTAACTCCGTACTTCTTGAGTACCTTTTTGATGTTTGGGACAACTGCTGCTTTTCTTTCTTTGCTTACGTAAGCCATGATATTTTTCCTTTCTCAGTTTTAATTAATTTTTTCAACAGGGATATTATAGCACTCTGGCAAAATAATACAACCCCAATAAAAGCCTTTGTTCATCAATCTCTTACGCCACCTCTGCCAGTTTGATTTTCCGACGACGGTAAACTTTCCAAGCGGTCGAGTCCCTGAAATCACCGAAGTCAACATTAGCATCGTTCAAGCTTTGAGCAATCTCTTTCAAGCTCCAACGCTTGGGATGAAACAAGTGGAGCAGTACACTATAGTTTGCAACAAACTCAGGACCGTGAGCCTCGACTATCCTTCGGTAGTTGGTTATTGTCGTCAGTGCGTGAGCGTATTCATGATAAAGCACTTGATAGCTCACCCCCCAGTCTGATCGAAGAACAATCTCTTCGTTATAATAAGAATGCCAACACTTGCCATGTCCATTGATAAACCTCAAGCGACAATCCAAGGTTCTTTTTGGCGAGGCGTTGAATCCTTTTTGTAGCTGGTTAAAGATTTTAACGCAGTCCTCTTTGGTCAAACTGTTTTTATAAAAGTCTGCGATAAAATTATTTTCCCACTTGTAAACTTTGCTTCGTTGCCTGTCCCTCACGCTACACCTCCCACTTTGATTTGCGAGAATACTGTTTCAAAGTACCGACCGTCACATCTTGATCGTTTTTGATGTTCCAAGCCAAGGTTCTTTCAAAGTCAGCGCGAGGCACTTTTGTCCAGTTCGATTTGATGCCCAGTCTTTTATGAGTGTAAGATTGAGGGGGTCTCAACTTAACCCATTTATGCCCAACCGTTCCAACCTCGTAGCAACGATTGCCAAAATTAATATTGCCTTTGTCAATCAGCCAGTAAGTTGATATCACTTTTCCACTACATTCTTTTGTGTCTAACATTTGATTTCCTTTCTCAATTAATTTTTTTCAACAGGGATATTATATCACACTGGACAAAAAGTACAAGCACATATTTTGTGCCTTATAAAACAAGGACTTAGGAATTGTCTAATTAAGAGTTAAAGTCTGGGAGGGGAAACATTTAATATTTTTGGTATTGCTTCTTTTTTAATTGTTTTCGCTAACTTTGATATCTCAGAAGGAATTTGTGGAGCTTGTTCCATCGCTTCAAGCTTACCTTCAGGCGTTGCTAACAATTCAGTCGCTGCACCCGATAGCGTTGCATTGCGTCGAATCGTTGTCATTATTTTATCGGCAAGGTCTTCTTCATCAGGAATTGAATTAAAAATTCTTCGCACTTTTTCAGGGTCTTCTTCTACTAAAAATTTTGCGTATCTTTCCATGTTTTCTGGCGACAACCTTCCTTGAAAATTTTTGTTTAAAAATTTTACAACTAGTTGGGCTTGAGCAAAAGGATTTCCCATAACAGCTTCTGTCATGTTATAAGCATCACTTACTCCAATTTGTTTGCCTCTTTCCCCTGTAACATCACCAGTAATAGATTGCTCGAATTGTTTTTTCCCAAGAAATTGAGATGCTCTTGTGTTTTCTAAAATTCTTAATATTTCGTCAAATTTATCTTCAGGGTAAACAACTCTTAAAATACTTCCTGCGTTGCTTGTTTCATCTGCCAAGTTGTTAATTGTAGAGCCAACCCTCGGCGTGTTTAAAGTAAACTTTAATTTAGACATTATCCCTGCTCGATAAGCAGAAATTTCATCAGGCAAACCACGCTCCACAATTTTTTCAAACTCAATTTCAACCTGCTCTGGATCTTTGGTTAATGCTTTTTTCCCCTGTTCATAAGCACCACCAACCTCTTGTCGTGAAGATGGACCGTAAGTCCTTATTTGATCAGCTGCTTCTTGTCTTGCAAGTTTTAATTCTGGAAATGTGTCATCCATTATATTACGCAAGGCTTTTTCTTTTTCTCTAGCTGCACCTCGGATAATACTAGACTTGCTTCCACCCTCCATAACTGGGGCAGCCAAATCTTTTAATGATCTTCTTACAATTTCAACTTGTTCAATTGTTGGAATCATAGCCCATTCAGCAATCTCTTCTGTTTCTCCAGTTTGTTCGTTTTTTACTTTTTTAAATTTAAAAAAAGGAGAAACGCCTTGGTCGGCAAGAATTGCTTTTTTAAGGCTTCTTGCTTGTTCTGGAAATCTTTTAAAAACATCTTGAAGTTCTTCAAGAAGCAAAGTCGGACCTTTTTCATTAATCAACTCACCTTCTTTATAAGCATCATCATAAAGCTTAGAAATTCTTTCTTGAGCAAAATCTTTACGTTCTTGCATCTCTTCTAAAATATTAGTCCCACCGCTGGTCGGAAATAAATCTTCTGTCAAAGTTTCTTTTACTTTTTTTCTTCCCTCGGCAATTCTTTTTTCTGCTGCTCCAGAAATTATTTGACTAGGACCTTCCCCTTGCTTTCCTACTAACATTGCAATCTCAGAAGTTGCTCTGTTTGTCTCAGCAGGGATTCTTCCGTTAATTACCGCTTCTACAATGTCATCAGGGGTAACTTTTGCTCTCTCAGCCATGTCTCGTATGACAATAGCTAATTGACCGTCAGGCAAGTCTTGAACATTTCTTCTAAAAATTTCTTTAGCTTGATTAAACAAATACCCAACAGGTTTTTTAGCGTAATTAATTCCAGTATAAAAAACGGGGTTTAAAATTGCACCTTGTATCGCCCCCGATTTTGCTCTTTCAATTCTTGACTCTCCTTCTTCCGCAGAACCTGCTCCTGTAAGACCGCCTATAACAGCACCCTCTCCAACCAAAGCAGGAAACAAGCGTCTTAAGGATGTTGCAAAAGGTGCTATATACCTAGCAGGGACATTTGCTGCAATAGAACTTCCTATTATCTTTCCTGTAAAATAAGCAACAGGGTTTGCTTGCATTTGCTGCAAATCAAAATCACGAAGCTCTTTCAATGATTCTTTGTAAGCTGATTCAGACATTTCTCCTTTTTCAAGAGAACTTTTTAAGTAAGCCCCTGTTTCATCAGCCCACTCTAAAAACGCACCTTGAAGCGCACCTGTCGCAGTGGACTTTGCTTGTTGAATAGGGTCAATATTTAAAACGCTATCTAAAATAGACTTTGCTTGTTCGTCTGAAATAGCCATTCTATTGCAATTGCTCTACTTGTTGTAACAATTTAACTTTTTGTATTGGGGTTAATGAACCCCAATCTAATGACCCTGTTCTTAAAACTTTTTCTATGTCCTCTGCTTTAGGATGACTTAAAAAATTTTGTTTGTATTGGTCATAAAGAACCTTTTGTTCGGAATTAAAATTTGCTGCTTGTTCTTCTTCGGCTTTTTTTACAACGCCTTCGTTATCTTTTTGCTTCTTCCGAAAAGAACCGTATTTCTCTATCACTTCTTTCCAATCTGTATACGGCAAAACAGTGCCAAGTTCTTTTTCTCGAAAGCCTTCGCCAAACGCAATTTCTTTTCTTTGCTCATAAAGTTGATTGTAAAAATCGCCTCTGCCTTCCAAGAAATTCTCTGCTTTTTCTACAAAGTCTGCTCTAACTTCTGGGGTAAATAAAGCACCACTAAGAGGCTTGTCAATAAGGTTCTTCATCTTTTCGCCAAATGCACCTGCGCTCGCTGCTGCCCTAAACTCAGACTCTCGGACAACAGAGCCGGGGTCTAACAACTTCATAAAGTTAAACACCAACGCCAAGTCTCCAACACCTCTTGCCAAAGGATTGTCTGGATCAATAGCAGCAGCTTCTCTTAACCGACTGTAAGCAAAAACTTGTTTTTTCATTTCTTTAGTTTCTTCCAGCCCTTCCCATTCTTTCCTGAAAGAACTTCTGTCTTTTCTTCTATCGGATTCTTGCTTACTTAAAAGATTTGATATCTGAAGCGTTTTTAGTGGAAGCTCTCTGTCGTATTTTCTTATGTCTTGTACTCTTTTTAACATCCCTGCACCAAGTGCAGTTGTTCCTGCTGTAAGAGACCCACCAAAAGTAGAACCAGCCTTTCCTGCGTTTTGTGCCATCCCAAGAAAAAATAACAAAGATTTTTCAGCACCAGAAAGTTGCTTTGGTTTGCCTCCAAGCAAACTTGATATGTCGTTCATTTTAAGGCTAGAAAGGTCTTTAACACTAACTCCATTTTCTAAATATTGCTTGGGGTCAATTCCAGTTATAACTTCTTTAACCTTCTTAGACTTTTCACCACCGCCATATATTAAACTGTTATATAATCGGCGATTCTCAGGATTTAAAACAGAAAACGTATCGTCTGAAGCGACTCCGTATTTGGAGTAATCTACGTTTTTAACACTACTTTCTAAAATACCAAAAAGATCGGGGGAATCAGAGCCTGTAAACAGGAACGGATCTTGCGCTTGCGCTTGTAATGCAGTCTCAGCCATTATTTTTTACCTAAATAATAGGCACTTGCTGCCGAGCCAAGACCACCAACTAACTGCCCAAATACAGAGGGAGTTGCGACGTTCTGAAGCCCAGTTTGATAACTGTAATTTTGTGCGTTGTAAGGCACACCTTCAAGAATCCCAGTCGCATAATTTATTTGCTCATACGGATAATTTCGTTGATCAAGGTAATCAGCGTAAGCTAAATCATAGCCTTCTTGATCTACTGCTCGTCTAGCCTCTCCCATACCAATTAAATTTGCTGCTCTTGTTTGAGTTAAATCTTGAGCTAAAGGAACGTAAGATTGAAGCTCTTGCGCCCTTCGTTGCCTTGCTGCCTCTCTAGCTTCATACGCATTTAAGCCTGCCGTGTTAGCTTGGAAACGCGCTTGTCGGTCTCTTTCGGACTGTGCTGCGCCAAACTCTAAGCCTTCCCGAGCAGCTTGCGCTCTCGTTTGTGCCATCGCATCCATGCCTTCACCATAGGTTTGACCTTCTTGGATGCCAAGCCTAGAACCACCAAAAGCTCCTGAACGAGCAGCGTTAGCTCGATTGGCTATTTGATTGCGTTCTATTTGTTTTTGAATTTCTGCAATCGCAGGGTCAACGCTTCGTTGATACATATCAAGAAATGGTTGCATCTGCTCAATCGTCATCGGTTCACCGACAAGGGTGCTGTAATCTTGACCTGCAAACATTTCCGAGCCTACGCCTTGCGCTGCGTCGTAAGCTGCATCAAGATAACTTGTGTCCCCTGCATTCGCTCGCAACATTTCCATTCCAGCAAGTTCGTCAGGGGTTAAAGTGTCTCCGTCATAACTTGGTCGCCTTGCTCCCGTGTAAGCTGGATAAGGCGAACCTGCCAAAGCTAACGCTTGTTCTGTAAGTGTCCTACCTGCCGAACTCATCCATGATGGAATTTGCGTTCCAGCGACGGTTTTGTCAGCAGTCGGCAACGTGTCGTAAGTTTGGTCAAAGATACTCATTGTATTACCCCAATCCACCCATCGCGCTTTCTGGCATTGGTGCTTCTGCGACTGGTTCGCCCATTCCTCGCATAGTGCCATCTGGTGACATATCTTGCACCGCTTGAATAATTTCGCCTAGCTCTGGCAAAAACTTAACCACAACATTAATCACTTCAGGTGTAATAACTTGATCTAGCATTTTTAGCTCATCTTCAGATAAAGAAGAAAGTCTTGCTAAAAGCACCGCTTGGATCTCTTGAGAAGGGCGCATTAACGTCGCCTGAGCCTCTGGAGGCATTTCTTTTGCACTTGGAGGGATATTACCTTCCATTGGTGGAGGAGGCGTTGCTCCTGCCATCATAGGGTCAGGCATTGGAGGTGGTGTTTGACCTCCTCCCATTGGATCTGTCATTGGGGGTGCGCCTTGAGGCATCATTCTCGGATCAACAGCCATAATTAACTCCTTTCACCATATAATACAGTATGGTCTTTTTGTTGGCAAAATGCACCAATCAACCAACAAGTCGGCTCAAAAATGCGTCGATAAACTTTTCCTAAATAATCGGGCTTTTCTCTTTTCCCGTAAATATACTCAATTTCATTGGCTCGGTGAGTTGCTATGTGTCTCCAAAAGCCCACTCCCTTACCCTTTCTCATGCGTTTGACTACCCCGATAGCCCAGAAATGATATCCACGCACATGCTGTTCTGACAAATGTTCGTCAGTAAATTTATAATCAAGCAACACTTGCCTTCGGGTCATCAAGTCTTGCCGTAACAATTCGTTACAAATAACGCGAGTAACAGCTTCAACCAAGCCACCTGCTGCAAAGCCAGCCAAGCCACTTCCTTTAAACAAAGAACTTGCAGCCCAAGCGGAAACGCCTACCGCACCTGCTCTTGCCACAGATTTAAGTGGGTCTCTACCTGCGTAAAGGTCACCTGTTAGCACCCCAATACCAGCACCAACACCTCTGCCAATGTTTTCAAATTTACCTGCTTCGCTTATAAAATCAGTTTTTATGTCTTGCAAAGTACCTTGAGAAACAGGGGCAGAAGAAACCTGCCCATCTTTACCTTTGGGAATTATGTCAAACGGAGGCGTTTGTTCTCGCAATAAAATTTTTTCAGTTGGAGTAGGAACAGTTTTTGGATCAAAATAACCACCGACTTTTCCACCAAGATAACCTAAAGCAGTGCCTCCCGCTGCACCTGCTAATATTTTAGCAGGATCAAGCATGTTTGCTTTGTCTAAATCGGTGGCTTCATCATAAACAGCTTGGTATTCTTGCAAAGCCTGTTGGTGCATCGTGTCTTCAGGGTCGTAAGTGATCTCCCCTGTCTTAACCATCGTAATAAAATTTGCAGTAGGGAAATCAACAGTGCCGTAAAGAGAAGGATCTCTGCCTGCGTATGGATCTGGATTCGATTCGGTTTGAAAAAGGTCAATTGTCTTCTCTTCTGCCATCAGGAAATCTCCAAGTAGCTTGCTACAACATGTAACCTGTTTGCGGTAGCAGCGTTAAATTTTAATATTTCAGCCTCATTTACTACCAATGGCTGAGTCAAAAGCTCAATCGTCGTATTTGCACCAACCGCTTTGACCTTAAAAAGACTGAACACAGCACTTGCTAGAGTGAGTGTAGCAGTAATAGTATCGGCATTGCCACTGTCTTCGCTTACCAAAATAGACTTAAACACAGCTGTTTTAGCAGCAGGGCAAGTATAAAGAGTAGTCACATCTGTCGTAGTAAGGTCTAGCTTTGCGTTTTTATATACGTTAGCCATTACAAAAACCACGCAACTTGTTCTGCGTCCTCAAGAGTTGTCTGTTTTGACGCATCGGTAGAAAACTTTGTATTCTTTAATTCAAGTTCAATAGTCGTTATTAATCGGTCAGCCCACGGTTTAGAATACTGTGGTAAAGCAGACGGAAGGCGAGCTAATAGGCTTGGCGCACCACTCATCGCAACGAATCCTCCCTTGCGTCAATTCTAAAATCACCCAACACCCAAGAATCTTGAGTCCCTGTGCTTTCAATCTTAAAATTTACCTGACGACCTTTTGCACGTAACGAGGTCTTTTGGGTTGTTGGTGTAATCGTAAACGGACCTTTTGCTACAGCATCTGCACTGGGGTATTTCTTGGCATTTACGGTTAAAAATAAATTTGTGTTTGTCTCCATCGTTGCGTCAGGAACAACCTTATCAATTAAAAAGTTTCTGTCACCAGCAGGATCTAGCTCAATGTAACTGCTTTCGATGCTTGCTGCCATGTTGCTTCCATTGTCAGACGTTCCTGTCTCATGGTTGTACAAATAACCACCCTCGTCAATAGCAACAGGGTTTTTTACCGCGCCAAAAGCGTCTGACCAACAAGTTCGGGTCATGCTGCCGACAGACCATGTGTCCTCAAAATAGTTATAAGACGCATAACTATCAGGTTCTGGGTTTTCATCATCTGAGTTTGCAGTGGAAGGATACCACCACGTAACCTCATTAAACTCTTTGTTATGTCCTGCAAAACATTTATCCATGTAAATTTGTTGCATACGGTCAAAGACAAAGAATTTTACAGGACAAGGTATCTCGCGCACCGTACCGTCGTAAATAAAGAAAGTGTCCTGTCCCATCCAATAAACGTTGCCATCTACCGAAATCATAGTGTTCTTGCCACCAGCACCGCAATTTGTGCCTAATAAGCGAAAAGAAAACGTAAACGGCGGTCCGATAAAACTCATCCCGTACATTGCTTCGTCGGTGCTTATTAAAGTCTCTTCTTTTGAAGCAACCATCCCAATAATTTTTGTTCCAATCTCTAGTCTTTGGTCGCCCGCTGTATTTTCAGAGGTAGGTGTCCACTTTGTAAAATCTTCCTGAGTGCTAAAGCGCACTAACATCGGGTCAAAAACTCCAGAAAGCGAGGTGCACCCAGCAGAGATTGCGTGCCTATCAGGGAAGCTAATTGTTGTAACTCGGTTAATAGCTGGAACATCGGATGCTCCAGCCTCAGCAGAGACTAAGGCAGCGCGAGTCGCGCTATCGGACACATCAAAGTAATAAATTGCGCCATTTCTAACAGTTGCAATTAAGTCTTCGCCCCACAGGTTTAATGAAAACTGCGAGTTTTCTAGGCTTACATTTGAATCAGAGGCTGCTCTTGGAGTATTCCAAGTTCCACCGTTCCATGCGCCAGTACCCCACCCAAGAGCAGGTGAGGCGGTTTGATTGCCAAGACCTTCTGCGTTTCCAATCAAATACTCAATATCAATAGTTGTGCCGCCCCCTGTAGCATCCGAAGTTGCTGCGGTTGGGGATGTAATGGTGTAGCTATTGTTATCAACCACCGTTTGTATTTCATAACCATAATAAGCATTAATCGTGTCTGCGCTTATCCCACCTGTTGCTGCGCCACTTTTTATTTTGACAAAGTCTCCTGCGGTTGCCCCGTGAGATGCGTCAGTTACTGTAATTGTAGTGCTGCCATCGGTCACCGCTAATGGGTTGGATAAATTAGATGTTTCTTTGCGTAACGGTGTGATGTCATACAGGTGATCATTTTCTAGCATAAACAAATGATTGTGCGTTCCAATCGCAATTCGATCTTCTTCATCTGAAAAAGAACGCCAAAGCAAAATGTTTCTAGCAGAGCCAATGATTTGCTGTTCAGTAGAGGTAAAGCCAGAAGAGGGGTCTAAAGCAAAAATTGTATTTTTCTGCCAACCACCAATCTTAGTTGGAAAGCCATTTCTAAAGCGCACTAAGTTAGAGTCAATCCAGAACGGACCTGCTTTCCCTGCTGCGTAAGCAGTTAAATCCTTAACAACCCCTGATTTAAATTTAAGTATTTGATACATTTTTCATCCGCTTTACTAATCGCTCGGCTCGGTTAGTGACTTGTCTATACCACAAACTGTCAACCATCTCGTTCGCTGCTAATGCCCAGTTTCTTGAGTCAACCCCTCGTTTCATGCCTTTAAACTTAGACAAATTGGTTCGACCCAAGTTAAACATCATGTTAGCAATAATCAACTGTGCTTCCGTTGGTAGCTCATCAAAATCGTCATAAAGTGCTTTGCATTCGTCAATACAAGTATTAACGTCTTTGTCGAAACACTCATTAACTCTTTCCTTTGACACTTGCTCCCCGACCGACAACAGATACTCTGGGTCGGTTGGTTGAACCAGATGACCTACGCCAAAAGTTTTATAGCCTAGGTGATCAAGGTAAATTTTGTAAACAATACCTTCGTCAAGCTCTAGGTCATTTTTTAAACGCTTGATGTTCACAAGAAGTTTTATTCTTTGTTTGGGGGTAACATCTTTGCTTTACCGACGTTTAACGCAAGCAACTCAATTGCCTTGTAAAGCTTTCCTAACAATTCATCGTCTTTTGGTGTTTTAGTTACCGCAGCAAGAAAACTTGCTCCGCACACAATCGCGGTTACTATTCCAATGATCTCAGCTATCCATTCCAACATATCAATCACTCCTCTTTGTCGTAATCTCGATAAAATTTTACAATGGTCAGTATGTTTTTAGTATACCTTTTTATCTCAGCCATGTTCATGGCTAAATTTTCATATTGTTTGGTAGTCAACGCATAGTAGGGCTTGCGTGGTGCTTTGTTTTCGTCGATCAACCCCAGATAGGTTGTCATAGTCTCTGGAGTAAGCACTTCAAACTGCACATCCGTCAATTGCATTTCCATTGGCAAAGGTGGATGGTACATAGGCGGTCGTTCAGCAATAGTTTTTACTTCTACTTGTTTAGTATTGGGCATCATTGAACACCCACCAATTAATAATAAACTAACCGCGAATATCAGCTTTTGCATCTGGGGTCTCTATTTTTATCTCTGGTGTTTCAACAGGTTCTTCCTGTGGTTCAAACTGGTCAGGGTCGGTGATTTTTACCAAGGCTTCTTTTACCTTGCGCGTACCGTTGTTAACTCTTGTTTCAATAAGTTTGGGTTTAGCTAGTGCTAGGCTATCCATATCGTGCTTAGAAAACTTGTCTCTAAGGCTGTTAAACTCTCGCAATGCTTCGTTTTTCTCTGCTTCCATGCTTTTTAGTTGAAAGCTAACCTGCTCTTGCTTTTTTAAATACGCATCTATTGAGTTGTTTTGTTCTTGAATTTGGTTTTCTAAGATGACTTGGTTGCCTTTGAGCACCGCCATCTGGTTGTTAAGGTATTTAATGTACGAAGCAGAGCCAGCTAACGAAGCCAGTAAAAGTGCGCCTAGTATTATTGCAAGCTTAAAACCCATTATTTCTTCCTGTACCGCCTAGTTTTCTTCGCTGTCTTCTTCGGTTGTTTGCTGTGTTGTTTGCCTTTTTTCGTATCTTCTCGCTTCTTTCGAGTTGTGGCTGCATATTCTTTTGCGCTCATTGCTTTAATCGCTTTCTCTGGCAAATACCGTTCCCCTGTTTCAGAAGACTTCTTGCCCGACTTAGTACGCCACTTTTGTTTAGTCCATTTTTTTAACGACTTCTGTGGCTTTTTAAGTGCCATTACGACCGATATCCTCCGCCAGCATCTTTATATGCTTTAGCTAACATCTGCGCTTTTCGTGCGGACCACTGACCGGGTTTACCGCCTTTGCCTCCGGACTTAATCCGGCTAAATAGTCGTTTGCGTAGCGAAGGTTTTGTATAGTTACCCGACTCGTTAACTCTGGATTTAGCTTTTTTCTTTTTAACAGCACCGCCTTTTTTAAAAGGAATGGCTATGTCAAACATAATTTCTTTATCGAAAGAACCTGCGCCGCCGCTTAAACCAACAGTTGCGTCACGTATTTTTTTCTCAAGCCGACCCGTAAAGCTTGGGCTTCCTGCGCCTAAATTAACTCGTCCACTTAAACTGCCGCCATTAAATTCATAGTTTCCGCCTATACGTGTTTTTCTTCTTACTGTTCCCGCAGGTCTTAACCGAGTTGCGTCGTATGCTCGGTCAACATTTCCTGCATGGATTCTTAATTCTGATTTCTTTTTCATTAATAATCGCCCCAGACTTTAACTTTTGTACCACCCCAATACTCTACAGCCAGCCCTGCTTCAATTAATTTTTGGTTAATACTGTTGCCATCAAAATCCCACAACACGCCAAGAATACGTCCGTACTTGCCGCGCCCCTGTGATTCCAAAACAAAACCATCTTGTGTTAATTCTTTTAATAAGTCTTTAGCCTGTAGCCCAAGTTTCTTTTCTGCTAGATCTCTGGTCCGTGATTCGGGGGTATCTATTCCTACAAGACGAACTCGTTGTTTTGCTAGAATAATGGAAAAACCTAAGTCTAAATTGACATCGCAGGTGTCTCCGTCAACTACCCGGTCTAACTCACACTTGTAAACAAAGGGTTTAGCCATTTAAGTTACGCGCACATCCCTGCTCTAGTCCTGCCACGCATTGCGATCCCGTCTATGTTCTTCTTTAAGACTTCCCCGCCTTCTGAAAGTTTTGCGGTTTTTGCTGCTTGTTTAAAATTTTCTTTTGTGGGTGCTCCGGGGCTTCCTACTTTTCGCATAGTTTCTCCGGAGCCTTTTTTAATTCTTTCTCGTTTAGCTCTAATATTTGCGTATAACCCTTGTTTTGCCATAACAGTTTCCTTAACAGTTTCCTTAACAGATCTTAAACGTGTTGCCGCGTAGGGCTGCACCCATGCCGCGCTTTTTGCCCGTAGTTACTGTAGCTTTTTCAGTATTCGGGGTTTTTTCTTCAACGGTCTTTGCATAAGGAATAGTTCCTTGGCCTTTTATGTCCGCGTGGTTTTGTGTTTTCGGGGCTTTTTCCATTGAATTGGTTACAATTTTAACTGAACTCATTGTCGGGGTCCTCGGTTTTGGTTTTGTTGACGTATTTGTTCTCTATCTAAGGCCGACTGTATTCTAGCAGCCGTTTGGTCTTCTTGGCTTTGTAGCCGTTGTTGAAACTCACCAGCTTTACGCATTTCTTTTTCTTGGTCAAGCTGTAGTTCCGCTTGGTCCATTGCGATGTCGGCTTCGGTCTTCTGACCTTTAATCTGTAACTCTTGTTGTTTGAGCGCGATTAACGGATCAGGGCCTTGTTCTTCTCCTGCGTTTGCTACTTGGTCGCCTAGCGCTTTCACTTCTTGCATACCTTCGGCAATAAGTTGCGCGGTGATTAGTTCTAGCTGCATCATCTGCTCTTGTTCACTTTGCGGCTGCGGTATTTGACCTTGTTGCATTTGCTGCATGTACACTACTTGCGCCTGTTCTTGCGCTTTTATTTTTACGTGTTCCATAATGTGTTTTTGCATCGACACTGCTATTTCAGGTGAAGCTTGAACAATTCCTGACGCGCCAAAAACTAAGTGAGTCATGATATGTGCGTCGTGATTCTGTCCTTCAAAAGCACGTAAGCCTGTAGCTTCTAGCGCATCTATGTTTTCTTGCGCCGGATCTTTTGGCTGCGGCACTTCGGTAGAAGGTGCCTTCAATATTTTATCAATGTCTCTTACGCCCAGCGCTTCATACATACGTCGAAAGGCTTCGTGCCGATTGTGCATATCAGGTGCTTGTGAAGCCAACTCCATTTGAGTTTGAGCCAAAGCAATACGCTGCGCTTGTGAAAAAATATTTGGATTAGATACGGGGATAACATCCACGCGGTCATCGAAGTCTTCTG
>WLWE01001747.1_pt1 | contig 15287 bp, 8 predicted proteins | sample 6718301 | NCBI WGS metagenome assembly WLWE01 (sample SAMN12718691, study PRJNA515312) | sponge metagenome | isolation source: marine sponge | host: Mycale hentscheli | place: New Zealand: South Island, Marlborough, Capsize Point | collected 2003-05-01 | reverse complement strand
TTTCCACCACGTCTAACAAGAAGTTTTAATAGAGTGTTTTCGAGAATTTCAATTTTATTAGACATAATTTATTTTATGAGTATTTAAATACCGGGATTACAAGGTTACCACAAGTTCCAGAGCTGATATCAATAAAACCAGCGGATGATAGTACTACTGCAGCAGCGGTTGTATTATTACCTGACATCGCGCAAATTATAGTTTGGTTAGCGCTAGTTTTTGAAAGTAATGATCCGAAATACATACCACCGCAACTTGATGTTTCTACACCAGAGAAGTTTTGTTGAATAGATGTAGTTGAAGCACTTATCCTACCATATTGATCATATTGCGTAGTATTAAGTGGATTAGCTGTACCTGCACCTATAGAGACCATACCAAGACAATTTGAAGTCATTTGCAATCCATTACCTACTGTAGTTGGGTTAAGAGCGCATGCACAAACAGTACAACTAGGCGCATTACATAGCTCTAATTTCCCTCCTGGTAACCCAAAGGATGGGCAAGTAAAGATACCTATTGGATCTGCACCACCACCACTTAACCCGTTACCAATGCAGCTGGTTGGAACTGGTGCGCCTAATACACTAAGTTGACCGGTAGTTGAATTTACTCTGATAGATGTACCATCTACAGCAGCTGAAAGACCTTGAACTGGGTTAAGAACAATACCTCCATTAGTGGCTACAACGTCTGAATTTAATGAAGTAGCAGAAATAGCACCAGTAACAACATGTAGCTTATTGTTAACATCATAGCTAATAGATGCTGTGTCAGTTTGCGATCCTATGAAAGCCCAACTAGAAAGTAAGGAAGAATCAGTACCAGAGAGTTGATATAGCAAGTTATTTTCATATACTAAGTCATTTTGCACTGCTTGTGCTAAAGATGTTTTTGTACTAGATGTAAGCGGTGCATATACTAAATTTCCAGCTACATGACCACCAGGTGTAAATCCGTCACCTACCCAGACCCTTTTTCGATCTGTAGTATATCCCATTTCACCCTGTTCGAGAGTAACAGATTGACGTTGTATGTCAGTACCTCTTCTTAATTTTAGTTTTACGATTTCAATGTCAGGCATTTTTTTAAAGTGTTAAGATGTTCTTTGCCACACATACAATCCGAATGATGGTGGCATATTATTGTGTGGTGTATTACTTCCAGTATTCTGAACTACATCATTAGATAATCTATCATTACCATTATTTGAATTTCCTGGTGATATGGTATCACCTCCAAGAGAAACCGAACCACCACTAGAGAACTTTGCTTCATGACCATGAGATGGTAATTCTGCTGTTGTTAGCTGATGATTATACTTTCCTGTAGTATCATTGCCCGCTGGGATAGTTTTAGCTTCAGTACCGTCATTACCAGCCCCTTGCCCAGCTATAAATCGACCGGTTGCGATTTGTACCCAGGTAGTACCAGTAAATCGAGATCCTGGGTTAGTATTGTCTTGCGAAAATGTAACAGACCCTATAGGGTAAATTGCTTCGGCAATAGCAGTTTTAAAAGCATCACCAAGTGGACCATCAACATCAATACCTTTACCTGCTTGACCTACCTTAAGAGCGCTTTTATTACCAAAGCCATCGTAGACATCTTCTTGTCCAGTAGCTGGTAACGCTGCACCTTTTGCATGCAGCACACCAACGTAAGTATTGCTGATGTTAGTATTAGTTAAGGAAGTACTTGCCATATGTATATTTATGTCAATGGCAGTATTAGGCAATCAAATATTTGTTAAAGCATCTTTATTAAATACAGGTTGTACATCAGCCTCAACACTTACTTGTACTGTATTCATTATCTTTTGCTGTAAATTAAAAATTAATTCAAAACACCTATTTAATGTACCTGTTAAATTTTCCTCGTTCCCATGCACATACAGATTTTCTATCTCTTGATTAAGTAACTGCTTAAAGTCAATTTCATAGTTATAATCGTCCAACTCGAGAATATCATTAACAAATTTACCAGTAAATCTACCAATAATGTTGTTTTTAATAGCAATTGTATCATTAATAACTTTAAACAGCTCAGTATTAACAACAGAATTCTGTATAAAGCTATCTGTATTCAAAGAAAATGCTGCACTCCCATAATTATTGTAGTTAACATCCTTTATTACTCGTTGATATGCATTTTGAGTAGGTTCATCAAAGAAAAATAGTCTACCAGTAGTTAGCATAATAGCACGATCAGAAGAACTCACACCAGGGAAAATAGAGAATGATGTGATTTTATCATCTAACAGCCCATTAACTGCAGCTGTTGTTGGAATATTAGGAGTAGCATCTGTCGCTTGACTAACATTTTCAACTTCAACCTCAACTCCTATATTCCATATGAAATCAGCATTAGAATAATCTATATTAATAAAATTCCATCTATTATTAATAGTATTAACTGCAACCTCTTTATTGTCTACTACAACTTCAAGAACCTCTTCTTCCGTAGTCTCAGTAAAATCAAGCAAATACAAACGCTGAGTTCTAAACTTACCAATTATCTCAACTGGACGAGTCTTAAATTTTTTATAAACAGTTTTATCTGTGCCAAAATACCAATAATTGCTATCTGTACCAGAGAACGTTAATGAATTAATTGTTTCATTTAATCCTAATGTATCATTTAAAGGAAACTTCTCACTAAAGCGATAATTATCACCACTAAACCTGTATAAAAATGGTGTTCTAACAGTTATTCTGTTAGTAGTAATATCTCTATAAGTTATAACATAAAGTGATTCAAAATCTGGATCAAATCCCATAGCCCCAAATGTTTCCTTTCCAAGTTCAATAGATGTTATTCGAGTTATAAAGTTAAAATCACCATCGAAAATCTTAATGTTTTTGTTACCAGAGTCCAAAACAGCTAATTGAGAACCATTAGCTGCTAAGAAAGTTGGTCCTTTAAATTTAGTCTGTCGAGTGGCACCACCAAATCCCCCAACTAACTCTAAATAGTTTCTTCGAAATCTTAAAGAACTATCATTATTACTGTAACCAGCTATATCATATTTTAAAACTACATTATTACCTGTGTCTGATATGTATAAGAAATCTTTTGTAGATGTAATACCTCCTAATTCATTAAAAGATAGATCATTATTTTGACTCTCGTAACCTGTAGTATCTTCAACTACAGTAAGCGCAGTATTATTACCTGTTAAACAAAGTAAATTAGTTTTAGTTATCGCAAATAATGAAAATTCACCACTTAGCGGTTCGATATTAGTTTGCGCTGTTGCTGCAACCACATTGCCAAATGCACTTAGGTAATTATTGTTTTCAAACCTACTATTAGCAGAAAAAGCTGGGGTTGAGCTATCTGATATTCCTATTTGAAACTCGGTTGCAGATACTGATGATACTGATGCGTAGCGTAGGCTAGTAGCAAAAGGTAGCTTATTTGATGGTATAAACAATTTTGAATATACGTATGTATTATTCTCTCTTAACTTATCTAACTTAAATTTAAATAACTCATAATTAAAATTATCATTTAAAGCAAATAAACACTCATTTTGGGTATTGGGTAACTCTAAGTCGAAATCTGCAACTACCCTATCTCTAAAATAAGAAGTGTAAAACTGATCTGTTCTATAAGTACCTTTAGGTATAAGTGTTTTACCTGTACTCACTTCCTTTGCTAGACCATCAACGGTTTCAGCAAAACCATAAAAATCACTACCAGTTAATGTAAACATATCACCGGATGTGTAAATCTTTTTGTAGCTATAATAATTAGGAATTGCCATGATCAATGAATGTTATGTTATTAATTTTAGTACCTACTGGTAAAAACTGCTTAGCTTCTGCTAATATACTAGTTTTAATTTGATCTCTCACAATAGAGTTTGTAAGATTAAGATCTCTTACAACTATATCAATTAAGTTAGAAGAATTATTTCTATTAAACTTAAAGAATTGCTGTATCTCAGTTTTTGATGTTCGCTGACCACCTGGTAAAGATAATGTAATATCATCAATATCTTTAGTTGAAAGGTAAATTGCAAATATCTCTTCTGTGCTAATAGCTCTATCGTAAATAAATGGATTACGTACAATCAGGTCCTTAGAGTAGTAATACTTAGATTGTTTCAAGTAAGTAGCAAGATCGAGATTACTTTGAAACCCGGTTGATCCTATAAAGAACTGATCGGAGAAAATATCTTGAATTAAATACTTTCCTGGTTGAAAGGTTTGATTTTCATATAGATCTCCGTTTATATACAAAGAAGAATTACCTTGAAGACTATCAAGCCTATATGTAAAGTTATAAAATCCTGGCTCAAAAGAGCTTGGTTGGAAAGATATGGTCTGATTTAGGACATCCTCTGTATCCAGATAATTTCTTAAACTCAATTTAAAATCTATAGATGTATTATCATAAATCCGATTAATAGTATTATAATTAGTAAGATTATTTTGACTTGTATTATCACATAAATAAACACCTGATAGAGCTGCAGCTGTTAATGTAGGAAACAGTCCTTTTGCTAAATACATGTTTTTGTCACTTCCCTCAGCAAGAATTACTGGGTATTGATATTGAATACCTTCAATATATTCATTAACCCAATCAATAGATGTAAATGCACCACCAGATAATGAAAACGTAGTATCATTAAAAGGTGTTGGTATATTAATATCCCCTATACTACCAGATAGTAAAAATACAGCGCTAGTGTTATGTATAAAATATTTATCTGTAGTTAAAGTTACAATAGTATCATTTAAAATATTAAAGTCAACGATTTGGTCATTTGACTTAAGAAACGACTGCGGTCCTAAATCTATATTATGCTTAACTATAAAATTACTTACTTTGTAAAAAAATGTATTATTGTTTTCCCATTTAGTTTTTGAACCTGGCAACTTATAAATTGTATCATTGTAATCTACTACATTATCATACAAACACATCTCATCCTTATAGACATCAAACTCTGTAGAAGAAAGAGCAGATACAGACATAGTGTTAATATTCATCCGAGTAGTCTTTTGATCAGAAGATATAAAGTCAATATGATCACGCTCCATATGTGTACCATAGTAATCTAAAATACCTGAACCACATTCAAGCTTAATCTTATTACCTTGAGTATTTACTTTATAATATATATTACCAGCAGTTGCAACAATATAATCATCTAATGCACTTCTCTTGAAAACATGTTTAATTTTTGTTTTAAATTCTACTTTGTTAAGTAATACAAAGTCCGTATTGTATATATACAAAGTATAATCTCCAACAACATGTATAAATGGCGTTACTGTCTGATCTTGAAAAATACCAAATCCTCTGTTAGTATTATTACCAATTAATTCAAAACCATAATTAACCGCAGGATCTAGATACATATCAAAGTTCAAGGTAAATGATTTAGAGTCATTAATTGCATCTTGAACATTAAAACTGGTATAGTTACTACCATTAAAAGTTAATTCCTTACCGGTGTAATCTACACAAATATTTTCTGATTCACCCCTTACAATTTTAGATGTGATATAGCTATCATACGATGATATTAAAGGAGCAGACGAATCGATAATTTCTGTAATATCCGCGCTACCGATACGTTGATATTTAATATCGATATTAGGTTCAATAGCCGCATCACTCTTTTTATCGAAAAACTTTTCTCTCGCTAGAACAGCATCTGCAACAGATAAATCAACACCATCAACACTATCATTTAACGCAGGTGCATATCGAGCTGAACTTGAAAGAGCTGCTGTTTTTGTAATTTTATCAGGGTAGTAGTATCTATCAACCCAGATACCAGTTTCTTCTAATGAACTACCAGATAACCAAGTACATAAATACCTACCATTATCATATTGAGTAGAATTTTGCCGTTTAATAAAAATCTTATCTGAAAGCTGTGGCGTCGGTCCAGCAAAAGCGCCATTATTTACAAATGTAGAATCATTTACATTTAATTTAGTATAAGGGTAAGTTGAAGATGGTGCTTGGAAGTAAGTATCCGTCCCATTAGTAATAAATACATCTTTATTGTAAAAGGTGTAATTTAGTATAGGATTTGTTAATCCTCCTTCTTGATCATTACCTAGATAGAGGTTGTTATAATCTCGATTTTCATAGCCAGGTAATCCATAAGGAGTATCAATTAAATTACTACCACGCTTAATAAAGTTAAATTCAGATCTACTAGTGTCGAGAGCAAAGTAGTTAATAGGCATCTTATCACTAGATATTGTATTATAGTTAGTGATAAACATATACTGACCATTATCATCAAATGAACTCCGTTGTGTATTAAGAGTTAAATTAGATGCATTTTTTGAGCTATATGAGATAAAGCTATTATCAAGAAACTGCTTGTTAGTATCGAGGTTATAATCAATATTAATTAAATTATTAAAATCTCTATTTAAACCAGAAGGCTGTAGAGGAGCCATAATAGGTACTATACCTGTAGGTATAGAGCTTAACGTGAAGATGGTAAGAGTTGTACCAATAGTTTTGAATAACTGCAAGTAACCATCATCGTCTAAATTATATCGAAAAACATCATTTCGCTCTTGCGTTATTTCCTTGTAGTTATCGGTATTTTGATAGAAAACAAACTCTCCACCTGATAGGGACACACCTGAATAATTAAGGTAAAAATCAAATATACCGTTATTATGTTTAATTCTTAATAAATTATTATTAAGTGCTTCTATTTCGAAAAAGTAATTATTACTAAATGAATTTGCTGCATTTAAAGGACGTACGCCAAGAGGTTTTTGTTGGTTGGTCGCGACCTCACCATCAGAGTTAAAAATATATAGATATTGATCTAGTTCCCCTAAAGCTCGTTGAAATCCTAATTTAGTAACAAATGATGTACTCTCATCTCCAGCTATACTAGATAATTGTAAAAAATCAGAAAGCTTACTTTTGTTAGTAATATGAAAGGATGTATAGTTATTAATTTTACTATCTTTCGCGCCTGATAGAGCGGTAATATTATTTACCTGAAATCCTTGCTCTAAAACACTATCATACTGATCAAGTGTGACAAATCTATCGTCATATTCCCCTGCTGGGAAAGAGATTGAACTAACAGATTTTGTATATGAAGAACTCATTATACTTATTTAATCTGGAAGCTAGTTGTTGCAATCAATCTTTATCGAAGAATGTAGTATAGGTTCTTTTATTAAATCTAGATTGTAGGTTAGCAATAGTGTTTGATGCAGATGTGCCGATCATTTGAGTATTAAGGATACCAAGTTTTTCAATACTATCATAGTATGATTCTTTTAATAACCTAATTGGTTGAAAGATATTAGCAAAAAAGCCATCATTAAAATATATAAGAAATTGAACACTCAGACTTGTTACTTGCGTGCTTAGAGTAGGGGTATATGTATGCTCATATTCTTCTAGAACACTACCACCAATTTTACCATAAAGTACTTCGTTTAAAATAGATTGTTCTCTATAATCATAAACAACATCTCTTTGATAGTACTCGATATTACTATTATCACCCCAGTTAATATCTAAGGTAAGAGCTTTGCTCTTAGATTCATCAATACCTGTAAGTACAAACATTATAGACGGCGCGCCTTTAAAAGTAACTTCTTCTAAAGTTGCAGATATAGATGACTGAAGCGCTGTCCCACTTAGAGCAGGTAGTTTAATAAAAATATTTGACATTAGATTGTAACAGTAAAGTTGTTAGTATTGCGTGTGAATGCTCCGGAGTTAGCTGATATAGAGCCAAACATCGAACTTAATCCAAATGTGGTTGATCTTAATATATCATCATCATCTTCATATTTATAAATACTCTGTAATGTTAGATCATTATCAACCTGCTTAAACGATACATCGATAAAATGCGACATATCATTAAGATCATTTACAATATAAGTTAACTTAAATATATCATTTTTCTTATTATATGCTATTTTCGGTGTATGAACTTCTTCAATTGTATAGTTTCTCAAGGCACTTAAACCTAAGCTCAAAGCTGCAGTATTAACGTTAAATACACTTAAAGTAGTAGATGCAGTATCGGCAGGATAAACTCTATTTACTTTGTTATCTAGTATAGAGTATTCATAAATCTCCGGGTAAACTGTAAGATTATTTTTAGGTGAAGCTTCGCAGCTATTAACTCCTATAGTTTGAAATCTAGCAAAGTATACCTTACCAGTACTCTCTACGTAGAACCTATTTGAGAACGTTTCTGCACCTACAGAGCTACTTACACTATATAATGTGTTAACTGTACTCGGCTTATTAAATTTAGAATCTTTATACTCAATCTTATCTATTAAAAGATTAGATTTAGTTTCTAAGAAAATAGTATTTTGTATAATATCAAAATCTAGTAAAGATAGATTTATATCTGTTTGAATACTAGTTGAATACTTTTGAAGTATGTTTGAAAGTGCAGTAGAGAGTGGTTGGGAATCAGAATAAGAACCATTCTTTACATATAACCTACCATCCAAGGCTTTACGCTCTTCTGTCGTAAGAGTTAGATCTTGAGAAGATAATGTTGATAATACAGTAGCACCACGAGGATCGGGGTTATCTAGATATCGATAATTATCAGAATAAATAAAATCATTAGGTAGATTTACTTCATCTGTAAAGAATCCACCATCGTAATTAGTATAAGGGTCTCCTGCTGATAGGTAATATCGGATATCTTGTGCAAAGTCGATTTCAACATCTCCTGTAGCAAGAAGAAAATCAGCTTCAGTTGTAATATCAGATAGCGGAGTCTGATCAGTAGTTAAGACAACCTCTTCAGGAAAGGTACCTTCTGCAAGAACTGTGTAATAGTAATTTAGTGGTGAAGGAAAATCTGGACCTATTCCAGATATTGGATTAGGTAACTCACTACCATCAAAAAAGGTAAATGCTCCACCATCACGCCAGAACGGCTTGAGATTTCTAGTCTTCTTAATAAGATTTTGATAAGGTGAAAATTCTCTAAAATATAACGTTAAAAAGGTGTTTAACCCTTGGTATCCGTTTGTATTAGCTGTTAATCCAGATCTAATAGTATCACCATTTACACTAGCCGTACTATAGTTAAAATTATAACCTTCATTTATATCCCAAAAAGTATGACCATCTAATAATAAGTTTTTAATATAGTCTTGATCTGTAATTCTTGGTTGTAGCGGTGTATACTTAAATAAAGCATATTCATTACCAAAAATATCTGTTTGATATTTATCAATAACTCCTTGATCAAACAGATCCGTAAAGTTTAGCTTATAACTAATATCGTTTAACTCTTTTAATTGAGTGCTATTACGTTCTTTTGTAGTATATGGCTCAAAAGTAGTAACTTTATTAGTAATTTTTGGATCCCCAGAAGCTATACCACTTGAAACGTTTCTTACATTATCACGGTAATCAAACTTATAGTATACCGGATAACTACTAACCGGGTTAACTGATACATTACCATACCTATTAGGATCTGGAAAAATAACAAATTCGTTGTTTAAGGCGGAAAGATTAATTGAATACGTGTAGGTTTCAGCTTGTAATTTAAATAAACCTATATTATCTGGTTTAAAGTTTAACCCTATATCTCTCAATAATCTAACGTCATTTGACTCAACTTGTGCTGCATCTGCACTTTGTAGGTTTAATGCATTTGAGGTTGGATTATCAGCAGCAATTAATAACCCAGATGTAGGTGGGGTAGTGGTAGTATCTATATAGTAGATATCTGTACCTAAATACTTCTTAATTAACGACCGCTTAAGACTATATACTTCTGCTAAACTAAGACCACCGGTTTTATATGCATTAGTTGCTTGAACAAGCTCATTATCAGGATTACATATAGCATCAAACTCCTCTGGTGTAACAGCTGGTGGATTAATTTTAAAGGTTCTAATAGCACCGATAAAGTTTTCTTGACCAGTAATAGCTTCGATTGCTAAAGGATCTAAATAATACTTTGTATCTATATTATTAATATTATTGGCTTCACCATCGGATGGTAAATCAAAATAATCACCATATACGTCAACAAATTCTTCTATCTCTATACCCAGTCCACTTACTGAAGCAGCAATAGTAGCAGTTTGTACCTCTTTTGAATCCTCCGCTGTAAATATAAAATTATAAATATTATCGAAAATTGCCTTTTCAACACCTGTAGTGCTTCCCTTAAGCTTATTTCTATCAATAACATACTTACCTTCATCTCTCTTCTTCTTGTAAAAGAGTGCAATATCTTTTAACCTGTTAGCAAAAAATGGTATAGCAATATCAAGATCGGATGAATTATTGAAGTCTATATTTTCTAGAAATCTTTTCTCACTCTCTGTTGTATAGCTAATAACAATCTCTTTAATAAATTGTTGATAGTAATCTTTAAATTGTGTTTTTTGCTCTTGAGCAGATATATCTTGAAGCGAGTACCAGTTTTGAAGATAGGAGCTATAAAAAGAGCTATATTCTTCTGGTGAATAATCTGCTTGAGTATAATTTATAAAGTCTAGAAAGGAGAACGGGGCAACATTATCTCTATAATCATCATTCTCAATCTTTGAGTTTGTGATAGAGTAGTTAACTACAACTGTTCTGAGTGATTGGTTAGACATCGATATAATTATTTAGGTATCAAAAAGGTTCAAGCCTTCGTAAAGTGAGTTAGCAAAGATATTAGACATAATACCGTTATCTTTTGACCAATCGTTGTAAGATGTGATACCATAAGTTAACGTATTATTAGGATCATCGAAATTAATAATAGAATCAGTAATGTCACCAACAGAACTTGCTTGATAATAGAATGAATAGATATCAGTAATTTCTCTACCCCCACCGGATAGTAATGGCCATCCCCATGTTTCATTGTAATCACTAAGATTATAAAATTGAGTTGATGACATTACATCCTCTGTTAATAGACCGGATAATGCTTCTGTAAGTACTGAGCAATTAGATGCACGTTCTAACGTTATAGGCTCACCTTCGGATATACGTTCAGATGAAGTAGCTGTTAATACTCCTGTAACTGTACGATATACTATTCCATCTGGTATAGTTATGGTTGGAGCAATTCTCGCACTTAATGGTAGAGATGTATTCAGAGTTATATACTTACCACTATATAGTTCATTTGCTACTATAGGATCCCCTGGAACTATAATACTATTAGGTGTAAGCTTCTCACCTAAGTTATAACCATAAAAATTATTAGATCTATATCCATAAGATTGATACTGAGTTCTATCTCTATTACGTTTACCGAAGAGCTTTGACTTACTAATAGAAAGTAAATCCATTAATCTTGCAAGCTTCGGAGGCAGGGAGTATTTATTAAGCTTTGGTAAATCTAGCATTTGAAGTAACCCATCAAGTTGATCGATATTACTCTCATCTATAACTGTATTATTCTCTAAAAAGTTTTGGATCTTTTCATATGTAGCCTTACCTATTGAATCTTGAGTAGAGCTTAAGTCGCCGAAAACTGTTCCTAAAAAGTCTTTCATTAATACTCTAGCATCAGTAAATAAAGGTTGGATGGCAATTTCTTTAAATGCATCTTCAAAGTCTATATCTTCGTTCTGTTTTGCTATGGTATAGTAGCTACTAGGATTAATGGTAAATGTATTACTTGCTCCGTTTAAGAAAACGCCATTATAGTTACCTTGCGCTCCGGATAAGTATACATTATTAAGAGGTACAGTATTGTTAGATACAAAATAACCTTTGTAAAATCCACCTTCAGATAAAGACGAGAGAGTTCCAAAATCCGACGTAAACTCCGCATCATAAATTGTTGTACCGTCAGTTAGCTTAAAATTAATCGCACTAATACTACCTTGAGTAGCACTTAACACTGGTGCAGATCGGTTACTAAAATTATCCTGATCTTTTACTTTGGCAACAAACGCAATTTTAGTTCCTGCAAACTTCTCCGAGCTTATATCAAATACACTAAAGTTATCAGCTCCCTCTCCATCAAGACCATTTGATGAAAAGTCTAAACTATTATATTGTGCATTCGAGGTAATAGTTGCTTTCATACCATAGTTGGTAGTATTTGCATATTCAAATATATCACCCTGTTGAAAACCAAATATTAAATTATAATTATCAACGAAATCACTCTTAAAGTATACATCGGATGTACCAGAAACTCCCGCAAAAAATCCATCTATATCTGCTTCATCAGTATATACAATCTCATTACTACTTAACTTAACGTATAAAGGGGTATCTATAGTTTTAATTGCATTAACGTTAAGAGTTTCAACTATACCATTAGAAGTAAGTATTTGAACGAAAGAATAACTAGGATATAAATGCCCATATGCTAATTTATCATAACCATTTCTAAAGAAATCATACTCGTTGCTTGATAAAGTTGCACCTGACGCGTATGGGACGATTGTTGATAACCCGGTATTTAAGGTTCTATAAGAATTATAACGCTTTACGTTTATTGGATTAACTACTTTACCAGCTTTATGATTTATATCTGCAGAACTAGTTACTACTAACTCATCTTGAACAAAGTCTTTAATATTAACATCAGCATGGAAAGTATCTAAATAACCATTACCTACATCATCATAAAGAAAGCAATTTACTCTGTATGAACCTGGTTTATCAAATGCGTGAGTAGCAGATACAGCTTCTGCAGTTGTACCATCTCCAAAATCCCATACTATGCGCTTATTAGATACAAAATCTTGAATAGTGGGATCTAAGTTAGGTATAAAAGAAAGTGGTGCAAAAGGTAGCGCGAAACCTTCATATGTTTCCTCACCGCTAATGTTCTTCACATAGAAGAAATTATACAAAAGATCAAATTCACCGGATTGATCGAGTTGTAGAGAGCTGAGCGACATATAACATATTTAATCACTCAACTTACGTTTACAACCGTCTTATTGCTATCTTATTAGTAATATTAGCAATATCATAAAAATATGCATACTCAAAATCTTCTAATTGGTAGTTAAGAGATTGAATAGTTCTATCACTATCTTTATAATCCGGATTCCAAACAACAAAGCTTAAGTTTGGAATCTCAGCATCACCATTAACTGTATGTAATTCTGTTACCCCTTGAATATTAAGTATATCATTAGTCATAGCGGCTACATCGATAACATCACCTAGCTGTAATTTACTAAAATAGTTATTGAGTATCGTTGAAGCAGCACTCTTAATAGCTCCATTATTTGAAGCTTGGTTTTTATCAACCGTAATACGTATTCTACTATCTTGTACAACCTCATCAACACTATCACTGTCACCAAAGCTAGCTATTTCAGTATTAGAAACACCAAACGCAAATGCTTTAAATAAAGCATCAGTCACAACAACATTATGTGTTATGTCCTTTTTATTGTTACAGAAATCAGCAATAATTTGTTTTTGTGCAGCATTAAGATATTTTGGTGTTACGCTATTTAATGTAGGATCTCCACTAGGTACTGTATAGATATAAACGTTGTTAAAGCTAGTAGAAGTAGAAAACTGAACTTGAGAGAATAGCATGCGCGCATCATCATTACCTTGACTAAGACCCTGTTCAGTATAGTACCCTAATACTCTAGATGTAAACTCATCATTAGATAGAACCTTAACATCTTTAGTTATATTATTAAAGTTTCTATTAACTTGATATTCGTAATCTTCTTTAGTAACAAGTCGGTTTTGTGAAGCGAATACTTTAGGTGCATTAGTTTTAATATCATCTGTAGTTTCTGCCTTCTTTGGTGGTAAAGTACTATTATTATTATTTACTGTTACACTAGCAACTTCTGTTGAAGTAATTAAATTTTGATCTTCGTTATATAATACACTCTTTATAGCTTCAAAATTAGTTGAACCATATAGGTTAAAGGCGGTGTTAGCTAGAGTATTAGGACCTGTTATACCAGCTTCGTTATCAGAGATTACATAGAATATAAGTATAGTATCATCACTCTCTAGCTGCTTACCATTTAAATTATTACCAAATTTAAACTCATAATTACCAGATGAATTCAAACGCTTTTCATAACTCTTACTTTCAGCAGATTCAAGAAACAAAGAAGCGCATTCATACCACTCAGACCAAACTCCAGTTACAGCATTCTTAACAAATATATTAAATGCATTATCTGAAATAAACGTAGCACTATCTAGATTTGTTACACTTTTTACTAGCTGTGGTGATGTAAAGCTATCAACAAGAGTTATATTCTCATATGGTTCACCAGTCGCTGTAAAGATAGTTTCATTAACTGTTCCTTGGTAGAGGGTGTTGTTAGACGTTGCTACTGCTTCGAGTGCAGTATTTGTTGTCTTTTGGAAAGTTGTATCTTCTATTGTAACAAAAGAAATACCTCCAGCTACTACAGAGCTAAATCTTGGTATAGTATATACATCTGTAGGTATATTAGCAGCAGATAAATTAAAATTAAGCAGGGCTGTTTGATCGCCAAGAGGTTTGTATCCAATATTAGATACAAGCTTGTTCATATTCTCATAAATAGTAGCAGTATTAAACGTAGACTCGTTAGATGTAGTATTAAGCTGGAAAAGTAATACATGATACATATAAGCTACTACATCGATAAAAGCACTAAAGTTAGAGCCTTCGAAGTTTTGATCTGTAAACGTTTCATTCTCATTTAGCCTCTCAATAATTAGACTCTTAAGAGTATCTGCATCAAAGGTGAGATATGCGTTTTTAGGAAGTTTGTAATCTGTAAAGTCTTGTAAGCTCATATTATACTACGTTATTATTTAATCTACACCGCTACATACCCATCTCGGTTAAGAGTAGCATTTAGAGTTAAATTATAGATATCTAGGTTAGGAATACTAAAAGTAATGTCGATAATATACTCACCTTGATCAGGATTCTCAGTAATTGTTAATTTGTTAAGAGTTACACGAGGTTCTTGAATACCTAGGTTATTATAAATGTAGTAGCCTAAAAAGTAAGATGTTGTCGAGTTAATAGGCTCAAAAAGATAACTTCTAAAATCAAGACCTAACAATGGGTTAAGTAACTTTTGACCTGGAGTTGTTGTAAGAATATTCTTAATAGAATTAATAACAGCTTGACCATCCTGAATTTCATCTAAATCTTTAAGCTCACTCGTACCATAGAGCTCTGATTTAGTAAATCGACTAGTCTTAAGATCGAACTTTATATCTTTATATAGATACCCACTCTCAAGTGATTTCTTTTCACTAGCTGGAATCTGTAAATTATCTAACCTTACTGCCATAAAATGTGTATAAATATTTATATGAGCGACTAA
>WLWE01001743.1_pt1 | contig 15314 bp, 16 predicted proteins | sample 6718301 | NCBI WGS metagenome assembly WLWE01 (sample SAMN12718691, study PRJNA515312) | sponge metagenome | isolation source: marine sponge | host: Mycale hentscheli | place: New Zealand: South Island, Marlborough, Capsize Point | collected 2003-05-01 | reverse complement strand
TGCCATCGACACCATCAAAGACGGCACAGTCCTCGGGAATATGAGAACCGGAAAAAAGCTGGTCTATGGTTGGCTCGATCAGAGTTAGTGTCCAACTTTCTAAGAAGATTTCTCTCAAGATTGTGGACTTTCCTGATCCCGCTTTGCCTACGATAATCGCCACGTTACTTTGGTCTGTCATTACTTAGAACCCTTGTTGGAAGTGTCATTTGCGCTCTTACGGCCAGCCGCGAAACCTGCCCTAAACCCCCGATCAAACACATTTCGATACCGGCGCTTACGTTCTTCATTTTCAATCGCAAGTGCGTGGCGTGCTGCGGTCTCGCATGCTTCTTCGTCATGTGGTCCCCGAAGATCATTTAGGGCTTTTTTTAGCCTGTCATTTGGCGATAATGGTTGATCATCCATCACTTGGCACCCTTGTTGGAAGATTTCAGTTTGTTCCCGTGTGGCTACAGGCTGTGCTCTGCGTTTTCATGGAGGAGATACGCGAAATGCCCGCCCCGGTCTTCAACCAGGTCCTTTGACATCTGGGTTATCTTGGCAGAGGCAAATTCGTGCAGTTCGTCGACAGCACGCACACCCAGTTCATCTGCGTTACGGCTCCCTTCGCTGGCGAAATAAACCTGCGCTTCGCTATAGTCCTCGGCTTTCCACTCTGCGGTTGTTCCGAGAGAAACTGTGGAATTCTGGGACAGATGAAAGGCCTGAAACCGCTCCAGGAACTTATCAGGGTCGATACCAGTTGCCTCCGCCCGCTCAACGATTTCGGCCTTTACGCCTTTCCAGTCTTCTCCTACGCGCCCGGCTTCCGTGTCGAAGTGATACGGGGCAAAATCGTTGATGTAGTTATAATCTTTGACGGTATAGGGCTGCAATTCGGCATCATAGGGCCGTACCTCGGCAATCTGGCCTCTGAGTTCACCGATTTCGATACTCATTCTTGCGCGCAGATCGAAGTCTTCCACCTGGTCTGCAATATGGCTCATCTTGTTGATCGTGGTGATGATGCCTTGCGTATTCCGCTCCAGCTCCTTGAACGCTTCCTTACCGATGGTATCCGTCATGTAATGGGCGAAGCGATCAGCAGGGAGTGCATAGTCTTCTGATTTTTGAAACTCGGTATGATCAACGAGATCTGCGAGAGACGAAAAGTAAGGATGGTGCGTCTCTGTCTGTTTGATTTCGTTGATGTGCTCGGACACCCAAATCTTCATGGCCCCGGTGTCAGGTCCGAGTTCTTCATCGGGGTAGGCAAATTGCTCCTTAATTGCCTCGACAAGCTGAGCCTGCTTGTCATGTTCCGAAACACGCTCTGCAGCCAATTCTTCAATCTCCAGGCTCATTGAGGAAATCGCCGGGGTATCATAGCCCATGCGCTGGTAGTCCTTGATCACAGCGTCAACCTGCTGAGACAGACGCTCATCTCTTGGTGCGCTCAGATCAAATCTCGAATACGGCGCAAAGTGTTCAACTTCCTTCAAAAGGTAATCTTCTCTCGAAACCATGATGGGTTCTCCTTTTCTCAGGTTGCGTTCCGCTGGCTGCCAGCCAGTTTTTGTTGCATAAACGCCTGCGCTTCACGCGCCCGAACGCTGGTATCCACACGGGCCTTCTCGAACTGTTCAGCCAGGGCTGTATCGGCCGCTTTCAGACCTTCAGGCGGTTTGGCCGCATCCGCCTTCGCGAGTTTGAGGTTTGTCTCTCTGGCCTGTTCCCGGCTCAGATCTACGTGTCTGCCCTTGATTTCCGGTGCCTTCTGGCCGGTGAACTGCAGAAAATACGGATCTTTGAAGTAGCGGATCTTCTTGGCGATGACGGGCATTTTCCCCTCGCGGATCAGCACGAGTTCATCGTCTGATAACCGGCCGACCTGTTCGGGGCGCATGAGCCTCATGCCTTCCTCGCGAATGGACAGGCTGCCCATGTCCATCTTGCCCATACTCCGGGACCGGGATTGGGAAATGACCGTCTTGTCGCCGATCGATTTAGACACATGCTCGCGCACTTCGGGGTCTTCGCTGGCGGCAAACATCTGCGTTCCGGCGTTTGCCAGCATCGCACGCACCCCTTCATGTCCGTAAATTTCCTGAAGTCGGGAGATCGATTGAGAAATCAACACGAGCCGCCCGCCAAATGACCGCATGGTGTCATAGGTGTAACGACTTGCATTTATCCTGGTTTTGAATTGCAAACATCGTGATTTTTCGCTCGAATTATCTACGACTATCCGGGGTGCCAAACTCACGTTAATTGCGAATGAGATCAGATTATTTGCGGCGGGATTGCAATCATCCACCCCGGATCACATTACGTGCGAACAGAGCTGTCACAATTTTTTGCGCGTGTGAGATTGGTTGATCCCACCTTCTGAGCGCGAACAAACTCCATCACAGAGGAGGCAAATCCCGGAGGTAACTGGAATTTGGTTAACCTCCGGAATCTTATCCTCTAAGGTGAGCTCCAATGGAGGCACTATGCGAGCAAAAAAGAAGGCCGAGATTGACGAGCGTCTGTTAGTGGATGTTGCGGCTTCATCTTGCAAAGATGAAGTCGAGATCACTTCAGGCTTGCAGAATGCCCGTGTGATGATCCGCGCGTTGGCACAGACTTTGCCGGACGAGGAGCGGCTTCGGTTGTCGCGCAGCTTTGGCAAAAAGCTCGTGCAATGCTGGTGGGAGACCAGCTGCGCGCGTTATGAGGCGACGTTGACTCTTCGTCGTCCGCAGAAAGGCTTTGGCTCTTATCCGCTCAGCGAGGCGCTTGAAAGTATAGCGGAGATTGTGGGGAAACTGGCATCCCATTTAGAGCCAGAGATTGCTGCGTACCAGATCGGCCTTACCTATACTTATATTCTTCCGGCGGCGTATCGCTCTACGCATGGTATTTACTACACCCCGCCCGTGCTGACAGAGCGGTTGATCCATATGGCGACTGACACCGGCGTCGATTGGACCAGCTGTCGTGTACTTGATCCTGCCTGTGGTGGTGGGGCCTTTCTAGCTCCGATTGCCAAACACATCATTACACAACTACCTGAATGCAGCCCGCGCATTTTACTTGAGAATATTGCCAACCGACTGCGCGGTTATGAGATTGACCCGTTTGGCGCATGGCTAGCCCAAGTTGCGCTAGACGTTGTGTTACTTCCATTTGCCTCGGTGTCGGGCAAACAAACGCCGAACCTCGTAACGCTGTGCGACAGCTTACAGAAAAACCCGCCTAGGGACCGATTTGACCTGGTGATTGGCAACCCTCCGTATGCTCGAACAAAGTTGTCCCCAGAACTACGCGAAAAATTCAAGCGCAGCCTCTTTGGTCACGCCAACCTCTACGGTGTGTTTACAGATATTGCATTGCGTCATACTCGCGTTGGTGGTGTGATCGCATTTGTGACACCTACTAGTTTCTTGGCTGGCGAATACTTCAAGAATTTACGAGCGCTAATCGGTAGCGAAGCCCCTCCTAGACATTTCGACTTTGTTGCCGCACGCCGTCACGTATTCGATGATGTTCTTCAGGAAACGCTACTTGCTACGTACCAGCGTGGGTCTGTCCCCGCTTCAATTTCGGTCAATGAGTTGGATATCGCTACACCTCAACTCTCCAAAATTCAGAAGTTGGGTTCGCTTGATCTTCCGGCAGACCCTTCCCTACCTTGGATATTACCGCGCAACTCTGAGCAAGTTTCAGCAGTTCGGGCACTTCAGCGCTGTAATCACCATCTCGTTGATTGGGGGTACACTGTAAGCACTGGCCCCTTGGTGTGGAACCGTTTCAAAGACCAGCTTCATTCGCGCAAAGCAAAAAGTCGACTACCACTCATTTGGGCGGAGTCTGTTCTGCCTGATGGAAGATTCGAGTGGCGCGCTCGGAAACGAAACCATGAACCTTGGTTTGAAATTCGAGACAAAGATAATTGGCTGGTTTCGAACCAGCAATGCGTTCTTCTACAGCGCACAACGGCCAAAGAGCAGCATCGACGCTTGATTGCTGCGGCTCTGCCTGCGTCTTTCATCGGCCAGCATGGCACCGTTGTCATTGAAAATCACCTTAATATGCTAAAGCCTCTGGGAACTGCTCCGCGGGTTAGTCCAGAGGTTTTGTCTGCCTTTCTAAACAGCAGAGCAGCAGACCGGGCGTTCCGTTGTGTTAGTGGTAGCGTGGCCGTTTCAGCCTACGAACTGGAAGCTCTGCCGTTACCCTCGCCGGATGCCCTCGATCATCTGCACAAGCTGATTTCAGAAAATGCTACTCGCGACCTAATCGAAAGCGAGTGCGAAAGACTGTACCAAGGATAATTGCGTGACCGCTCTTCTACCTCCTTATGTAACGCGCGATCTAGTCGAAGAGCGCTTGCCCCTTATATTCCCTGAAGGCATACCCAACCGCATCTATTGCGTACGGCAATTGTCGGCCAGTACTGTCTTTTCGATGCTCTATATCGGCGCAGTTCATGGGAGCGGCCGTTTTCTAGGTCCCAAGCATGTATATCGTATGACAGACGACCAGGCTGCTTTAAGTGATGATGCGTCACGCCTTGGGTATTGCGATGGCATTCTCAAAAGAAAATTTACAGTTCCAGGAGAAGCTTGGTATGCAGATAATACCCGCGAGCCTATTCGAGACGAAACGCTACGTGAAGGTCTGGTGAACGTCGGAGCTGTATTTGCACGGGAAGATCTTGCGACCACCTCAAGCAAGCCAAAATATGCGCTGCTCCCCGATTTTGCAGCTTTGTTTGATCCCAGCTTAGACGGTTCAGCACTTGCCGGCGCCATCGCTGAATTCCAGAAGAAGCATCTCTCAAAAGGTGCGCTTGCGAGGGTTGCGCTGATGCAGGCAGGGGCTGCTGCAAGCAAAACCGGCGTAATGGTTCAGTTTCCGAACGGTGAAACGCGGAAACTTGCGCCAGGACCGAGCTCTGTTATTTCCAGAGCAATGGTTGAAGAGTTCGCACCGACATTTCTGCAAACCCCTGCGGTGCTGTGGTTGAGCGAAAGCGGCAACAAGGTTGTCGCCAGAGATGACGGTATTGCTGCATCAATCGGCTTGAAAATCGAAGCCGACAAGGACTTGCCTGATCTTATCCTAGCGGACCTAGGTCCAGATGACCCGCTTATTGTTTTTGTTGAAGTTGTCGCAACAGATGGTCCTATCTCGCAACGTCGACAGGATGCTCTGTACGCGCTTACCGACGCAGCGGGGTTTAATCGTTCGCAAATCGCCTTTGTCACGGCCTATCAAGATCGTAGCGCTGCGGGATTCCGTAAAACCATGTCTGAGTTGGCGTGGCACTCATTCGCTTGGTTCGCGTCAGAACCGCATAATATTGTTCACCTCAAGGACGGCAGTCAAAAAACAAAGTTTTTGAATGAGCTGATTTAGAAACCTAACAGGCAAAATAATCAGAGCGGCGTTGTCAATCCGCTTCTAGTTCTGTTGCAGTCTAGAAAACGTCCGTTTGGCAGACAACTATTCAGCCCATCTGAGCGCCCTTGAATCTGCAATATAATTTTGTCTGTTTACCGCGTCTGGAAATCTCCGTATGCATTTGGGCAATCGGATTGAATATTCAGACAGTTTTCCATGCTCATTGGCTATGCACGTGTATCGACAGAAGATCAGAGCCTTGCCTTGCAGCATGATGCATTGCGTACCGCAGGCTGCGAGCGGATCTTCGACGATAAGGTAAGCGGTGCCAAAAGCGAGCGCCCAGGTCTTATCAAAGCTCTGGATCAGCTTCGGGATGGCGACACATTGGTTGTTTGGCGGCTGGATCGGATGGGGCGGTCTCTCAAGGATCTGATTGCTCGCGCCGAAGAGCTGAAGGAAATGGGTGTCGGCCTGAAAAGCCTTCAGGAATCCATCGACACCACGTCGAGCGGTGGTCAGCTCATCTTCCATATGTTCGGCGCATTGGCAGAGTTCGAACGCAATCTGATCCGCGAACGCACACAGGCTGGTCTGACTGCGGCACGGGCACGCGGGCGCAAGGGTGGCCGAAAGAAAGTATTGGACCGAAAGAAACGGGCTCATGCCGTTCAGCTTTATCATTCCCGAGAACACACAATCCCGGAGATATGCAACCTGATGGGGATCTCACGGGCGACGCTCTATGCCTATATTGATGAGTTTGCTGATGGCAAATAGAGGCGTCCGCTTACCACCCGAGACGTTGCTAGCGCTGAGAACCAGGTTGGCGGGATTGCCGCCACGATCAGCGGGACGACGGGAAGAAATTGGCCGGATAGCGGATCTCTTTGGTGTCAGTCCGTCCACCGTCTACCGCGCCCTGAAGTCTCTGCACCAGCCGAAGGGCTTGCGGCGGGCTGACCGTGGCAAGCCGCGCGGCATCTCCGAGAAAGATATGGTGCGGTATTGCGAGATCATAGCCGCGCTGAAAATGCGAACGAGCAACAAGAAGGGACGACATCTTTCGACCAACCGGGCTATCGAACTTCTGGAAGAGCACGGCGTTGAAACTCCCGACGGCCGCGTGCAACCAGCGAAAGGGTTACTGAAACCACCGACCGTAAATCGTTGGCTCCGAGCTTGGGGTTTTGATCAGCCGCGTATGAGACGCTCGACGCCTGCCATCCGTTTTGAGGCCCGTTATTCCAATGCTTGCTGGCAGTTTGATATGAGCCCATCGGATCTGAAGCATATTGCGCAACCGGCCTGGTTAGACGTGAAGCGCGGTCAGCCAACGATGATGCTTTACAGCGTTGTGGATGATCGCTCCGGTACTTCTTATCAGGAATATCGTTGCGTCTACGGCGAAGATGCAGAAAGCGCGTTGCGGTTTCTGTTCAACGCTATGGGCCCGAAGGAAGATACAGAGTTCCAGGGCATTCCCGAGATGATTTATCTCGACAACGGCCCTGTTGCGAAAAGCCTGGTGTTCCAGACTGTGATGGAACGGCTCGGCGTGGACTGGAAAACCCACATGCCTGCCGGGTCTGACAGTGCACGTGCTACTGCTCGATCAAAGGGCAAGGTAGAGCGACCCTTCCGAACCGTGAAAGAAGCCCATGAGACCCTGTATCACTTCCACAAGCCTGAAACCGAGGCAGAGGCCAATCTCTGGCTGAGGAACTTCATCAGCAAATACAATGACAAGCCCCACCGCCGGGAACCGCACAGCCGGATCGATGACTGGATTGCCAACCTCCCAGAGACCGGCATTCGCGAGATGTGTTCCTGGGAACGCTTCTGCGCATTTGCCCGCGAACCGGAACGCCGCAAGGTAGCTGCTGATGCACGGGTTTCGATTGATGGTGCATTCTATGAGGTCGACGGCGATCTGGCGGGTGAAGAGGTGCTGCTGTGGTGGGGGTTGTTCGACCACGAGTTGTTCGTTGAATGGAATGACAAACGCTATGGTCCTTACCGACCCGAGGGTGGGCCAATTCCTCTGCATCGGTATCGCAAGCGCAAGCCATCGCCGCGTGAAAAGCGCGCCGAAGCGGTGGCCAAACTGGCCGAACAGATCAGCCTGCCGCGCGCAGCACTTAGCGGCTCCGGTTTTGAGGCCGCCCCGGCTGAGGTCGCGCCGCTGCCCAAGGTCAAGTTTACCGATCCAGATCCGTGGGGGCAGATTGCCTACGAAAACGAACTCAGTGCGCGGCGCGGCATATCCTATCTTCTGGATCGGCCGCTGGCTGAGCTTTCATCGGATGACCGTGCATTCGTTGGCGAGTTGGTCGGCCGAACACTGAACAAGGCCGAGATTGAAACGGCCATCAAAGAGCGCTTCCGGCGCGGAAAATAAGGAAGAGGGACGAGAAGGTGTTGAACAGGCAGGTCATGCAGCATTTCTACATTGAGCGCGTGTGGAGCCAGGCTGGATACTTTGAAACCGAGCGGCTTGTCCAATTCCGCGAGGATGTGATGGCTGCCATTATGGCCGGGGATCTGATCGCCATTTCCGGCCCCGTGGGTGTTGGCAAAACCGTGATGATCAACCGCCTTCAGGATCAGATCACCGCCGACAAGAAGATCATTGTGGCGCGTAGTCTTTCGGTCGATAAACCGCGCGTCGTTCTGCCCGCCCTAATCACGGCGCTCTTTCTCGACATTACCGGCGATCCGGATATGAAGGTGCCCACTCAACCAGAACGCCGGGAAAGGTTGCTTCAGGAGGCCGTGCGAAAGGCCAAGAAACCAATCGCTCTCTTCATTGACGAAGCTCATGATTTACACGGCCATACGTTGAACGGTTTGAAGCGGCTTCGGGAGGTCATCAGCGCAGGTGGTGGTTCACTGTCTGTGGTCCTTGTCGGTCACCCCCGGCTTCAGAACGACCTGCGGCGCGCGACAATGGAAGAAATCGGCCACCGGACGACGAAATTCGAGTTCAGTAGCATCGGTGACGAACGCCGTGAATTTGTGTCTTGGCTTTTGGGCCAATGCCTCGCGGATGATGTTGACCCATCAGATGTCTTTGAAAATGCCGCACAAGAATATCTGGCAGAGCGTCTGTCCACACCGCTGCAATTTGCCGAGCATCTGAACCGCGCGTTCACCGATGCCTACCGCATGGGCGCAGATCAGGTCACACGTGACATCGTTGAAGAAACCATCTCGGTTGGCTTCGATGATCTCGACGCCCGGCTGTCCCGGATTGGATACAGCCCCAAGGCACTGGCCGATCTCACCGATACCCGCCTCCCCGAAGTCCGTCGCTTTCTCAAAGGGCAGTTGGATACCGACAGGACCGACGAACTCTCCACCCTCATGCGCAAAGCGGGGTTGCCGATATGAGCCTGAAAGCCGAACTCTCTGAGGGAGAAGAGCAGCTATTGGACAATTTCCTTGGTCGGGTGCGTGGTGGTGCAATCCCGAATGTCGAAGCACTCGATGGGTTCTTTGCCGCTTTGGCCTGCTGTCCGGATCTGGTCATGCCAAGTGAGTACATGCCCATTATCCAGACTGGCGTAACCGATGATGGCGATCTCGACTTCGAAAGCATGGAAGAAGCTGAACAGTTCATCGAGCTGGTAAACCGGCACTGGAACCATGTGAACCAGCAGCTCGATTCCAAGGAAGTTTACTTGCCCCTCGTATTTGAGGACGAGCAGGGGAAGGTTCGGGCCAATCACTGGGCGCAAGGTTTCCTTCTGGGCACCAATCTTCGACCGAATATCTGGCCCGAAATCATGGATGACGAAAACGAAGGCGGTGCCATGGTGCCGATCTGGGCGCTGGCCTACGAGCATCATGAAGACCCGGAGATGCGTCCCTATGACAAGCCCATATCGGATGAGCAAAGAGAAGAGCTGATTATCGGAGCTGCCGCGGGCGTCATGCGGATGCATCGGTATTTTCTGAAGCAACGCAACCTATACACGCCGCCTTCCGGAACATTCACACACCAGGGCGGGAAAGTCGGTCGAAACGAGCCCTGTCCTTGTGGGTCAGGCAAGAAGTTCAAGCAGTGCTGTGGGCGGCGCTCCATGCTGCATTAACCCGTTCGCATCTAATGTGATCCAAAGCGGATGATTGCAATCGTGTCGCACGTAATCTGATCTTATTCGCAAATAATGTGAGTTTGGCACCCCGGATAGTCGCAGTTAATTCGAGCGAGAAACCGGGATGTTTGCAATCCAAACTCAGGATAAGTGCAAGCCACTACAGTTAACGGTCGTCCGGTGCGTGACAAGATGCTAACCGGGGCGCTTCGAGCGGCCTATTCCGATTTTCTAAGCCGCGATCGCCACCCTGCTGCGGCGCTCTTCATAGACTGTGAACCCACTCTGGTGGACGTCAATGTGCATCCCGCGAAATCTGAGGTCCGGTTCCGCGACCCAGGTGTAGCCCGCGGGTTGATCGTCTCGGCTTTGAAGCACGCTTTGGCGGATGCAGGGCATAGGGCATCAACCACTGTTTCTGATGCGACACTGGGTGCAATGAGACCGGAACCAATAAAATCTGGTCCAGCCCGGGTCTATCAAATGGATCGACCATCCAAGGCAGCGCGGACGGCGGCATATCAGGCTCAGGCTCTTGCATTTGAAGGCCTTGCCAATGAGCTGAGTGGAAACACTCCGGAGCTCAGCGCCCGAGAGAGTTCTCCAGCATCTCAGCCAGTACCTACCCAAGAAGCTGAGGTGCCAACAGAAAGCCTTCCGCTTGGTGCTGCCCGCGGGCAGGTGCACGAAAACTACATTATCGCGCAAACCTCTGATGGCATGGTGATCGTAGACCAACACGCGGCACATGAAAGGCTGGTTTATGAGAAGCTTAAACACCAGATGGCGAAAGACGGCATCGCAGCCCAAGCCCTTTTGATTCCGGAGATCGTGGAGCTTTCGGCGGAAGATTGTTCTCGACTGATGGAAGTGGCCGATGAACTCAGTGGTGTGGGATTAACCATCGAACAATTTGGGGGGAGCGCCATCGCTGTGCGAGAGACACCCGCTATTTTGGGGGAAGTCGATGCACGGTCCTTACTTCTTGATGTTTTGGACGAGCTCTCAGATCAAGGCGAGAGCCAAATCGTGCAAGCCAAGATTGATGCCATCCTCAGCCGTGTTGCTTGTCACGGATCTATTCGATCGGGGCGTTGGATGCGCGCAGCGGAAATGAACGCTTTGCTACGCGAAATGGAGGCAACACCTCATTCTGGCCAGTGCAACCACGGGCGGCCAACCTATGTGGAATTGAAACTTGCCGATATTGAAAGGCTCTTCGGAAGAGCTTGAAGCAGTAGTATCGTAGTGACGTAGGACGCGCGGTAACGACGCATTTTTGGCGCGTAGCGTTGACAGGTGTATCAAAAAAGGTACATATGAGCTCAGGAGAGATGAAACGCCTGCCCGCCCGATTCTTCGAAAGTGAGAATGGGACAACACCAGTTTTGGACTGGCTACGGGTATTGTGCGCAGAAGATAAGAAGTCAGTCGGAGAAGCAATCAAGACCGTCGAATTTGGCTGGCCTGTTGGTCTGCCGGTTTGCAGGCCAATTAGTAATCGTAAAGGCTTGTGGGAAGTTCGCACCGATGTGTCGGATGGAAAGATCGCTCGGGTTTTCTTTTGTATAGATGGCGGTGAGATGGTCCTGTTGCACGGGTTCATCAAGAAAAGCCAAAAGACGCCAAAGAATGACCTTGATACAGCAGTTAAGCGGCAGAAAGGGCTGAGACGATGAGTGAGAATGAAATGGAAATCGGCACTGTCGGTGCTTCGTTTGACGACTTTATGGCCGAAGAAGGCATCCTTGAAGAAGTTACAGAGGTCGCCATTAAGCGTGTGATTGCGCTTCAGATCGCGCAGGAAATGAAAGCAAAGCACATCACCAAAGCCGCTATGGCAAAGAAGATGAACACTAGCCGAGCGCAAATTGATCGTCTGCTAGACCCTGAGCATGAAGGGGTCACACTGGGGACCATGTTTAAGGCTGCGAAGGCCGTTGGCCGCCGCCTGCAGGTAAGCTTGTCCTGATCCGTCATCATAGATTGTTCACTTCTCAAGCTGACTTTTGCCAGAAAACAAAGAGCGAAAACTCGAACGGATTTGGATCCTGGTAACTTTTGAGAAGTACAAGGTTGCGAGTAGGGCAACCGACATCTTGTGTAATGCGCGAGAATGCCGCCTTTAAGAACCTTCCGAGTCCCATCCTCAAACGTCGCAATCTCCTTCGAACGTAGCGTTCTGGCGGGCAATGCCTGCCGTTTTGCCTCTGTCTCGGGATGTTTCCAATCCGAACCGTCCGGCCTCTTAGAGCGAAAGAGGGCCTTTGGAATTTTTGATCCCGGAAGTGGATCGAGAAACTTTTTCAAAGGAAGTCAAAATGAAACCGACATATACAGACGTTCAGATCCCGCTCAACAAACTGGTTCTGCATCCGCGCAATGTTCGTGCTGGCTCGCCCGACAGCTATTCGGAAGATCAGATCCAGCCACTGGCCGCAAATATCCAGACGCATGGTCTCCTGCAGCCGCTGATCATTCAACAGCTTGAAGATGGAACCTATGGTGTCGTGGGTGGTGGACGCCGACACGCTGCACTGATCACGTTGGCTGCGGACAAGAGCGCGAAAGGCTTTAACAAGACCATGAAAGTCGCCTGCCGGGAAGTCCCTGCCGAGGATGCCGCCATCAGCAGCATCAGCTACTCGGAAAACGCTTTGCAGGTTCCGATGGGCATGTTGGACCGCTATGAGGCTTTCACTGCCATGCGCGATCAGGACGGGCGGGGGGTGGATACCATCGCCCGGGCTTTTGCCATCACCGAGCGTCAGGTGAAGGAAGCCCTGCGCCTGGGTAACATCCATCCGGAGATCCGCGCGGCCTATCGGGAGGGCAATCTGGGTCTTGAGGCACTCAAACGCTTTGAGGCACATCCCGATCCGGAGGTTCAGCTGGAGACTTTCTGTGCGTTGGTGCAGGAATACGGCCGCGTTGATGAGTGGCGTGTCAGATCGGCGTTCCAGAACCGCTTTGTGCGGATCGGCGACAAGCTGGGCGCTTTTGTGATCGACGAGTATCGCGAAGCCGGCGGCGAAGTGATCACGGATCTGATCGAAGAGGATAGCATTCTTTCCGACAGCACGTTGATCAACAAGCTGTTGGACCAGAAGCTGAGCGATCTGGCGGAGCAGAAGCGTGAGGCGTTGGGCTTTGCCTGGGCAGAGGCGCGTACCGACGCCGAGTGGAACACGTTCAGCGATTATGGCCGCGTGTATCCCGAACCCCTTGAGCTCGACGATGAGGCCCAGGCAAAAGTAGATCAGCTCGTCGAGCAGATGGATGCGGTTTCGGTTGAATTCGACAGCGCTGCGACCGACGAGGAAGAGGACCGCTTGGAAGAATGCCACGATGCTCTGAATGCGGAGCACGAAGCTCTGACCATGGGGTACAGCGAGGACGATCTGACCAGCGCAGGTGTCATTGCGGTCTGGCAGCACAATGAGCTGGACTTCCGTATTGGCATGGTGCGACCGGAAGACAAGGCGCAGGATCAGTCCGCCAGCGCGTCACCGGCGGCAGTTGGTGGTTCGGGTGCGAATACCGCGCCAACCGGTCCGAAGATCTCGGCCAAGCTCAGCGAGGATATGGCGCATGTGCGCACCCGGGCCATAGGTGTGGCACTCGCGCAATCTCCCGATCTGGCACGCGACTATGCCGAGTTCATGTTGATCCGACAGGCGATTGGTGGGGCAGGGGATTACGTTCGTACCAGCACCACCCTGTCCGCTTCTCGGGCAAAGCGTGGTCCGCAGGAACCGGACGGCAGCCTGCAGCAGATCGAAGAGGTGTTTGATGCACTTTACGACGGTCTGGAGACCGCTTGGCTGGATCTCGATGGGGCTGATGGCTTTGTCGCATTCCGGGCGTTGTCGGCCGAGGCACGGTCAGCATTGTTGGCTTATGCGGTGGCGCAGACCCTAAAGCCCAAAACCGCACCCGGCCTGCGGGATGAGGTGCGCAAAGCGGTTGAGCGGGAAGCCCTGCCCAATATCCGCGATGTGTGGACCCCGGACGAAGATTTCCTCGGCCGCCTGACCTGCTGCAGATCTTGCGTGACGTCGAGCTGAAGGCTGAAGCTTCGGTCTATGCGGATGGCAGGAAGTCGAAGCTTGTGACCTACATGGGCAAGCTCTTCGCCGAACCTTTCGCCACCTTGACCCCGAGCCAGCATGCGGCCGTTTCCAGCTGGGCACCGGAGCTGATGGCGCATGCGCTGACCGAGGAGGGCGTGCCGGAAGCGGCAGATCCGAAAGGCAGTGATGAGAACATGGCCATAGCTGCCGAATAACACACAATACGGCAAGCCGCCCGACACTCGGGCGGCCTGCTTTCAGAGATAGCTATCCGCACCTGTCTTGGAATGTGTCTGATCTGTTTTAGGATCGTATGACTTGCACTGTGGATAGCCGCATTCACCGATGTGCCAGGCATCGGGATAGCTATCACTGTCGAGGTCATGAGCCATGATTTCGGGAATTAAGATGCAATTGTGTGCACCAATACGGCAAGCGGCGCAGACGTTATCAATAAAGATCATCCCTTCAGTTCCATTGGATGGGCGCCAAGGCGTTCCAGCATGTTTCTTCATTAACTCAGCTGACGATTGCGGCCACATCAACCTGCACCCCTCTTGAAAATCAGCGCGGCCAGTTTCTCACGCTCGGATAGTTTGATCCCTTCCTCCGACTCCTCGGCATCTGTAAAGCCATGCCACAGAGCCCAGAGGTCTGCCCTCTTGTCGGTTAACTCTGCGGATTTGTCATTTGGATCTGAGGGTATCAATTTACATTTCTTCCCGTGCCTTTGGCACCGGTTCACTTACGGTCGGTGACCGACGATGCCGATGCCCAAATCGTAAGATCAGGTTGCAGGGTTAAGAAGTATCGAGTGCCTATTTTTAAATAGACCACTGATATGGGTTTGCCGTGTAGAAGACGACCTGCGTGAACGGCACCAAAGACCAAGTGTCAAATGTAAGACCGTTCGATTGTTTCAAACGATCTCAACAGATCGGATATGTATGACAGGCGTTTAGCTTAACGTCCTGAAGGCTGTGTTGAATGCACATTGAAGACTTCTGGTTTGAAATCACGTTCACCGCATCACGTGCAGGTAGGATAAAGCATATTGTCAAACAACCCTGTGAAAAGACTGCGGTGGACCGTATCAGGGCCGCTTACCCTGACCAAACTCTCATGATCCATACCATCCGTAAAAACAGCTGGATGCATCTCAAGAATTCCCCTCCTACCAAACAGCTGAAGGTCTCGGCCTAACACACCAAAAAGTAAGAGAGCACTTCTTGTTCTGCGGATTTTCAGTTTGGAAGAAAGGCAAAATCCAGCGCCTGATGATAGCGGTTTCCAATGCAAGCATAGGTATTTGGTATTTTCCACTGAGGTGCCCTGGGTCGTAGTGTGTGGATCACAGGCCGAATTGGTTGCTGGCATTTGCAGGCGGTCAAATAGAAAAAAAGGACTTTGGAGCGAGGGCCCAAGGAGGGAAGCAGTGGTTTCGGCGCTGCTGCTTCTTTCTGAAAAGCCATATGGGTTCCCTAATCTCCCGAGACCCTGGTGGTTAAGCCGTGTGTGCGACCCGAGTGGATTGATCCCTGAATGTTTAGCCCAATGTTGCCAATATCCTTAATTAAATCAGTAATTTACTTGCCGCTTGAGCAAGGATTTCGTACAATCGGTTCATCGGTTCATCGGTTCATCGGTTCATCGGTTCATCGGTTCATCGGTTCATCGGTTCATCGGTTCATCGGTTCATCGGTTCATCGGTTCATCGGTTCATCGGTTCATCGGTTCATCGGTTCATCGGTTCATCGGTTCATCGGTT
>WLWE01001739.1_pt1 | contig 15325 bp, 13 predicted proteins | sample 6718301 | NCBI WGS metagenome assembly WLWE01 (sample SAMN12718691, study PRJNA515312) | sponge metagenome | isolation source: marine sponge | host: Mycale hentscheli | place: New Zealand: South Island, Marlborough, Capsize Point | collected 2003-05-01 | reverse complement strand
TAAAAACGTAAACCAAGATGGTCCCGTAACGGCCTCATCTTCTATTAAATTTTCATCAACATAATCATTTAGATCTGAAGTTGTTATTTCAGAGTTTATATCATGAGTGTTAGAAGTATTTATTTCTGGAATAACTTCTGCATTGCCTACTGCCAACGCTACCTTGTCGTCATTCGCATCACTGTATTGAGGCCCTGCAAGCTCTTGAGCTAGAGTTAACTTCAATTCATTCATTTTGTTATCATATTCTTGTGCGGATGTTACAAAGTTCCTTTTCAAATACATTTGGATACGACTACCTAATTCATCCAAATCAACTGGATCATTTTGGATTTGAATGATCGGACTAAAATCACCTGGCAAATATATCCCAAAAGGATCCCGCAAATAGCTGCTATCTTCCGTAGTTAAATAAAGAGGTATGTTCTTTTTCAAATAATCAAACATATTATCAAATTCATAAAATCGATTATTTATCTTAACAGGCATTTTTATAATTAAATCAAGAGAAATTGGGCAGGCATAATCTTCATATAACACCTGTTTACCCAAGTCATCTAAACTTTTTTGCAAGGCTATAATATCGCCACGTTTTTGTATTGCCCCATCAGTTTTTTGATTACCCAATCGTCTTCTTGGAAATGCAGTAATGGAATTATCTTGAGTTAAAGATATATTATGCTCTTGCAGAAAATCCATAAACTTTTTACAAGTATCTTCATTGACGGCTAAGACCTTGCCGCAAACTATAATCATGTATTCAGTTCTAACCATAGGACTTAAAGGTAGGGATTCCATTAAACCCTCATATCGAGATTTAATTTCACCCACGGTTATATCATCTGGCACCTCTGCATCGACAGCGTGGCCTTCTAAATGCCTAAATATGACCTTCATGTATTACCTTTAAACTTTCTATAAAAAAACATATTGTTTCATTTAATCATTAAGAGAGTATTAAGAAAAAATACAATTTTTAGCTGATGGGTTATATGTTGATTGTCCTAAAGGTCTCGGATCTTCTTCATCTGTAAAAAATAAATATACAGTATTGTTAAATTCGTCAACAAAATAACCTATACATTCATCTACATCATAACCAGCTATAGTTGTAAAGTTAACAACACTTGAGTTGCCAAGTACATTTTCTAACGCGCCGACATCATCACCTTCTGACTTACTAACCTGTATGTTTACAGCGTTGCGATATTCACCTTGTGGTATAAGTCTAGCATCAAGGTCTTTGTTCATCTTTGATTTGATGAACGCGTTTTTAACTTCAGCCATTTAATTTTAGTGTTTAATCCATTTAGATTTACCTCGCATAACTTGCACAAATTCATTTAGTTTTATATTAGACAAGCGTATTTTAGCGTTACGTAGTTTTGCAAACTTTTCTTTTTTAAGTCTTTGTACCACATACTCAGGTTGATTTATTCTTGTAGAAATTACAGCGTGAATAATATAAGCATACAGTGCTTCTTCAGCCATCTTAGGTATTTCAGTATCTAAATCACTTGAAAGACCATCTGATATATATTCTAAGTTTATTATTTTATCAACTAAGTTATTAGAAAAAGATATTTTATTTGTTCTATTGTTAATGTTAAAATAACCATTAGCGTTAGCGTGTTGAGGGTCTAGACCGTACTGCCTACCATAACCAAACATATTAATATAGTCGTTATAAAACTCAGCTGCTATTAATGGATCGTTTAATAAATTTGTTTGGTTTTTTATATTATTATTATTCCACGTTTCGTCTATTATAGAGTTAGCTGATTCTATATTGTTATCAAAGCTATCTTGTATAGGCACACCTTTGTTATCTTGTATTGGAAGTTCTGTTGGGCTTTGGTGAAGATTATTTGTCGGCATTATAATATGCTGACGACCTGCTCGGTCTACCCAATATATGTTTACATAGTTTACGTAGTCCTGTGGAAGTACCACGCTTAGGTTTTTAGGAACTGTAAGCTCTTGAGATTTTTTGCTTCTCAGTGTATCATAGCTAAATTCTTGCAAACCTCTTTTAGCATGAAATATAACATCAGTACGTTTTACGCTTGGTATTAATTTACCAACTCCTACATAAGCTATTAAAAAATTATTTACAACTTCATTTAGTTTAGTATAAGAATATGATCCATAATTATCTTCTACAACTGTGCCGTACGCTTTATCAGCAACAGTAGCACCATAGTTACCACCATCTAATTTTTTAAGTTGAATAACTAATACTTTGTTATTAGCAGGTGCAACAGCAAACTTTATTGTGTTACCTACAACAGTGTAACCAGCAGTAACTTCTTGGTATGTTCCAGGCGCGCCAGTAGTGCTTTCGTAAAGCTTGAAATTATTTAAAGTATAATCAGCACTAGTAGGAGATGCGCTTTTCCATATTAAGTCTGTATCAAAAGTTCCTATAAAATCAGTTAAAACACCATCTGCTACAAAACCTTGAGCGCCTTCGTAATACTGTCTATTGTTCTCTGTAAGTAATGCCATTTATTAACTTTTTTGATTTATTTCGTCTTGTTGTATTTCGTTGGCTGCTGCTTGTATTATTTGAGGATCTCTAATTATAATACCTGAATATTGTAGTATTCTTAAAATAACCTCTACTTGTTCGTTGTTGTTTATCTCAAAGTTTTGAGAATTATTAGGATCGTAAACGTATTGACCTAAATTTCCAGTAGAAAAAGCCCAATTTATATTAAGTGGTTTTCTAATAAAAGAAGCTTCTATACCAGAAGTAATTTCAGTAGGTCTTACAAATAGTTTGTTATTTTCGTATAAGTATGTAGGAAATGATTTTGTTGATTTTGTAAGTGAAGATGCTTGTATATTGTAGAATTCATTACGTTGTAATCTTTGTAATTCTACTTGATTACCTACTACAGGTGTAAACGCAACTGTTCCAAGTCTATAAAAAGCCACTTCATTATTTCCTGGATTATCATTATAAACAACAGTAGCTCCACTTATTGTATCTGTGGTTGGTAAATTAAAATAATTAGTAGTAAAACTGCAGGTTCCAATAGCTTTAAAAATAGATATATTTTCATCTATATTAATTTGCCTATCAGAGTAATCATAGTCTGCTTGTGGCACTCGTAGCTGTTGATTTAAATCATCAAAGTATTGTTCAAATATATCTAATTGAACCTGTGTAGCTGTTTTATTAAACTCGTCGGGTGTAATATAACCACGTTGTTCTTTATTAAGTATAAGTAAAACGGTTTGATATACAGTATTTACGTTTATTGCCATTTATATTTTTATTTATATACAGGGCGCATTACACGCCCTGATATATTATTACACGTTAGAGAAGTTTTTTCTCTATTGATTTATAAACTTCTACGCCTTCGTCTGTTTTAAACCATGCAGCCATTGCTGAATATGGGTTTTCATCAAACGGTACGTTCATTAGTTTTCTTCCATTGCTGCCCCAAGTAAATGTTCTTTGATCTTGTGACAAAACAATAACCCCGTTTTCTGCAGCTACAATAGCTACATTACGTAATTGTACGTTGTCGTCATTAGCTAAACTAATAAACAACTCAGGGTTACTTCTAGCAAATAGAAGCAAATCTCTTTTAAGTTCCTTAGAACTCATCTTAGATACCTTAGAACCAATCTCAACTCTTAATATAGCTTCGGCCTGATCTATATCCATAGTTCTTGCAGCGTTTAAAGCATCTATTTGTAAGTCTAATATTTCTAATTGATCTACAGCTTCTTCTTTAGCACTAAATTCTTCATATATTCTACCTTTTAAAGGGTGATATAATGAAAGTAATTTTTGTAGGTTTTGTTTTTGTTTAGGCACTTTTAGCGCACCTTCCCTAAACATAATGTGACCTAAAGTTACTTCACCTTTTTGCTCATCAACAAGTGGTGAATCTTGATTTGTTGCGTATCTAATTTCTCTTTGCTTACCTGTTGCATTGTCAAAATATAGTAACGCGTGTTTTCTAGTATGTCTTCCTGGGATTTTAAGTGTTAAAGGAGATTTATCTCCTGTTAAATAATAAACTCTATCTTTAATTTCCCATTCAGGTTTGCTTGGCTTTTGTTCTACAGTTTTAGCCTTAACTGTTTTTTGAGGTGCAACCTCAGTTGTTTCTACTGCTTTAGCTTCTTTAGCCATGATATAATAAAATTAAATAGTTAAAAAAAATAATATCTTAGGGCCACAATTAAGTAGCCCTAGATATTAATGAGTGATTACACTCCTTTGAATAATACAAAGTTGTTAGCAGCTTGAGTTACTAAACATCTTTCAGATAGGAAGTTTACTTCCATTGCATCAAGAGTTGAAGTAAATGCACCACCAGCAGAACCAGTCAACCAAGACTTCATACGACGGTCATCACTTTGTGATGCTCTATATCGTACGTGCAAGAATGGACGACGGATGTTAGATCCTAATACTTGATCATATACTGTAGAAGTTCCAGCAGGAATTAATACACCTTCGATAGAGTTGATACCACTAATAGCGCCACGAGTAGAAGCGTCATTTAGATACTTCCAATCAGTCTTATAGAAATCGTAAGAACCTCTACGGAATCCAGAGAATCCTAAGTTCAATGCCATTTCTTCAGAGTTTTCAAAAAGACCAAACGCAGTACCCCCGGCAAAACCACCAGAAATAGAAGCTAGCATATCGTCAAAGTCTAAAGAAGTCTGACGTTGTAAGAACAACATGTTTTCTTCAATAGCACCTTGAGTGTCTAGGTTTTTAAGAATAGCGTCAAACTCATCAAGACCAGCAGCAGCAGTAAATCCTACTTCTACATTACCACGCTCTTCGATTGCGGCAAAAAGACCTTGCGTTCCTGGTAATGTACCTTTTGTACCAGCAACAGTGTTTAATTCACCTTCTACCAAAGCCATTTCTAAGTAATCTTCGAAACGTAAACGAGTTTCAGATTCAGCTTTTAAATACCATAGATATCCAGAAGTACCATCTTCGCTAGATACTTCAACCCAACCGATTTGAGCCATATCAGAACCAGATACTATGTATTGGTTACGGATAATAACTGGTGAGTTAGAAAATTGCTTTAATGAAGGATTGACTGAAACTCTAGCAGCGTCTTTACCTGTAGCTTCAGTTAATTTAGTTCCTTTTTCATAAGAAGAACCATATACAAAAAGCTTAAGGTCAGCAGCGGCAGCACCAAATACACCTTGTAAAGTTGTACCAGTAGCAAATAAAGTTACAGTAAGCACAGAACCTGCAATACCAGTAACAAGACCTTTTGCTTCTAAACCTGTACTAGGTTGTAAAACAGCAACGGTATCGTTAAAAGATACTACATTTGTAATATCAGCTGCAGCTCCTGGGTTTACATCAATAGTAGTTGCGGCTGGTAAATCACAGTTTTCATATGCGATATGTAATCTTGTTTGTTCAGACCAAATTACTTGATCAGATGTCATTGGCATTTCAGCGCCAACCATACGCAAGAATCCAGAAAGTGTACGATTACCGTAGCGCTCTACTTCTTGTTCGTAAATTTCAGGTAAATACTGCTGAGCAAATGTGTCAGTAGCATTTGCATCAAATGCACCACCTGCAGTACTGTCAAATTGTAGGTAGTTACTATTTAATACTTCCTGCGTTGCAGTTGGTATTAATTTACCAAATTGTGGAGTTAAACTCATAATTTATTATTTAGTTAGTTAAATTTTTTAGTTTTGATTTTTAATTTTGAAGAATCAAGACCGCTAATCGCTTTTACCTTTAACCCATTAACAAATACATCACCAGAGGCAGTTTGCCTAGGTTCATTACTTATGTTTTTAGATTTAGCCATAACATCTTTAACAGCGTCGGCCTTGCCTTGCTCATAAAAATGTTGTGCTATAGTATCAGCATTTCGCGCTGCGTATAAAGCTTTATGATAACCTTTAGTATCTGTTATTTCATTTTTATCATTTAAGAACGTCTTAATGAAATTTGTAATATCAGATTGATTTTCAGCTACCTGTGTTGGATTTTTAATACCATACCTAAATTTTTTATCACTAACTTTAAAATCGAAACCTTCGAAATCATTATTTAATAAATTTTTAGTACGGCTTATAAAGTCCTTATGCTTTGCTTGCACAGCTTCTTGCTCTTTGTTGTATCGGTTGAAAAAGTCTGTAGCCTTCTGTTGGTCTTGAGTTACGCCTGGTCTCAACTTGATCTCGTCGTAGTATTTACTCTTTAAACCTTCAAGAAAGTTTTTTGCTTTAGCAACCTCCTCTTTAAACGCAATTTTCTTTTTGCGTATGTCTTTTGGTTCATCTATATCTTCATCATAATCAAAGTCTTCTAATAAAAGACTTACATCTTCTGAATCTAAATGTGGTTTAGTTTGTTTATAATATTCTCTAATTAAAGTATTACTATCAACATTGGTATAATCTGCATTAAGCCTAACATAGTCTTCTACAGTTCCACCAGTCTCTTCCATAAAAGAAACTAGCTTTTCAATATTTTCAGGTAGAACTCTTTGCTCTTTTACAGCTTGCTCTACTTCTTTAGTTGCTTCAGGTTGTTTTTCCTCTTCTTCAGTATCTTCAATAACAGTTAAAGGAGATGCTACTTCTTCGTCGGAGGTCCGTACTTCTTCAACCACTTCTTCGCTGTTGCCACTGTCTTTGGACTCTTCGACAATAGCATCGCTATCATTTGTCTTTTGTGTTTGAACGGCATCAGTATCTTCTTTTTTGATTACTACTTTTTTAACATCTGGTTCAATATCTATTAAAGGTTCTTTAATATTTACTTTAATAGGTTCACCTGTATTATCACCTAAATTTTTAGGCTTAGAAGGAGTTTTTATTTTAAACTCTCCTTCTTGTTTTATTTCTTCTGACATAATATAATAATATAAAATTAAAGGATTTTATTTTCAACGAGGTTCAAACTGTTCAAGTCCAAATCCTCCTAGTGAGTCAAATCCAGATGACTCAAAGTTTTTAGGTAGTTCATCGTTTTGACGTTGTGAAATCATTTCTGATTGCTGCGTGCCTATAATTCTAGCTCGCTCGTCTTTACGATCTTCTATATCTTTTTCTTTTTGCTTTTGAGCTTCAACATCTAATTTAGCTAATTGCATATCATAATTAAACTTCTCTGCCATTAATTGCTTTTTAATTTCAGCTTCAGTTTGCATTTGCTGAATTTTAAATTGAGACTTTCCTTGTTCTATTTGTAATTCTGTTTCGGCTAAAGCTTGTTGTTTTTGTGTTTCAGCTAGCGCAGCTCTTTCTGAAGAAGCAGCATTTGCTTGTGCTTGCGCTTGTATATTAGCTTGAGCAATTTGTTGATCACGCTCTTGTTTTTGTTTTCTCTTTATTTTTAGCATTTGATTTGCTAACTTAATATTAGATATTTGTCTAATATCTATAGCGTCTTCTAAATCAATACCTCCATTTTGCAAAGCTATTTGTATATTGCGCTCTAACCCTGCTTTGTCTTCTTCATCTGGTTCCATTTCTAAGAATATACCAAACTCATGCAGATTTAATTTTTCTATTTGTTGCAGTGTATTTACATTGAAAGTACTAATGCTATTCATTAAAGCATTTTTAGTAAGCGGGAAATTAAGCATATCTGCTATGCGCAAACTAATATTTTCAGCTGAACGAACTGTTAAATACATTAAAGATTGCAATATATGTTTAGTAGCTGTATTTGATGCAGCTGCTGCTAGTTTTTGTAAACCAACTAATGAATCTTTAGCCGGTTGACTACCGTCTCTAGCTTCGTTAAGTCCGGTTACGTCTCTAATCATTTGTAAGTAATACTGATATGTTTGTATAAGCGCTTGTATTTTGCTTATTCCAGACGATGTTTGCAACTCTTGTATTGGTACTTTACCTCTATTAGGATCACCATCTTGCGTTAAACTTCTACCAACAATACTACCAGTTTGGAAATACATATTTAAAGCCTCGGCAGGGTTGTAATTAGTACCATTACCAAGATCAACCTCAGCTAACCCGTCTACGTCAACATAAACACCGTCGGGTACCATGCGCGACAGTACTTGTTGTATTTTCAAATGCGTAAGCTGTATCATATCAGTAAAACCAATACACTTACTTACTAATGATTCTATCCTGCCTTTATACATACGAGGAGCAGATATAGCATAATTCATTTCAACTTTAGTTTGATCGCTATAAGGTCTAGTCATATTTTTAGCTAGTTCCCATTTAAGCATTTTTTCGTGACCAAGAATTTTAGCGCCACTGTATAAAACTTCTATAGCTCTATGTACCTTATTAAAGTTGTCAGTTTCAGGCGGATCAAATGAATCATCTTTTTCAAGAGCTTTTTCAAGACCTTGATCTGTTTGTTTTATTTTGAATACTTGATTTTGATAAGTTTTGTATTCAAAATATAATACTTGTATTAAGTTTCTGTCGTAATCATAATTATAAAAATTATTTCTATAATTATTATTGCCTGAATATTCTTGTATTTCTTCTAACTCTGATTGGGTTAAGTAAGGAAATTGTTTTTTAATTTCTTCAAGAGATAAACTTTTAACTTCACCTACGTAGTATATGTCTTCAAAATTAGGATCATCAGTATAAGAATAAACTAAATTAGCTGGATCTACATAATCAAGAGTAACGCCGTTTGCTAAATTAAAATTAGTTTTAACACAGCTAATACCTAATACCGTTAAATCATAAGCTAATCGTTTTTTAGTTTCATCATATCTATTATAATTAAATACGTTACTAATAACTTCTTCTTCAGCTATTTCTATAGCTTGCTTATAAGTAAGTTGCATGTGAAGTTCTAATTCTTCTTTGCTTTTAGGTAATTGCTCCGCGGGTACGTTAGTTCTTTTTAAATCAATACCAAACGATTGCTCTGCATTAGCTATGAGATCAGCGGCAAAAGCGTCTTCAGAAAGATCGCTCGCATGATCTGTTCTTTGAGAAATAGAATATGGGTCTGTAGCAAAAGATTTTATTTCATAACCTTTATCTGTCATACCATTAACTACAATATCTACAAATTTAGATAATACAGCTACTGGCTTCCAGTCTAGATTTAAGTAAGATAAATCACCATTAGTAGATAATTCGTCTTTGTATTTTGCTACACTCTGTTCTCCTCTAGCGTAAAGTTTTAAATCATTAAACCTAGCCCAGTTTGTTCCAAACCTACCACCATTTAAAGTTCCTCTGTCTCCTCTAAACCATTCGTCTTCCACAGCTTTTGCTACGGCTAAACCATATTCATAAGTCTTTTTCTCTGCGTCTGGTACTACCTGACTTGGAAAAGTGCTACTAGAATTAGTATAAATCATCTATTTTATTATTTTTGAAATACTACCTTGGTTATCAAACTTCTTGAAGCCCAAAGGAACAACATTTTTTTTAACTACGTTTACAGGTGTATACCTATTTTTATTGCAAGCCATTATTGCTAAGCCTGAGCTAATAGAAGCATCGTGCTTAGTTCTATTGTTTATATTAAACTTAGACCAGTCTTCTAACGTTTCTTGAAAGTACATGTTACCGTACATAGTTTCTTTAAGCCCAACATGATCTTCTATATAAGATTCAATAGCAGCAGCGTGAGCTTGTTTAATATCTTCTGATGAGTTAGGTATTCCACCTATCTCTCTTTCTGCTACAGACAGTTTTAATTTATCCGGTCTGTTCATCGAGAAAGCTCTATAACCTCTACGTTTTAAATAATACAAAAGCCGAGGTTTATTATTCTCCGCAAGTATTGGCATACCGTAAAAGTGTAATGCCATAAGTACATCTTCAAAGAATATCTCAGCCGTTGGAGGTCTTGATATATATTCTAAGAAAAACATATTAACCGGAACGTTTTCCATACTAAACTTAGTAAGACCGTGCAAAGCACCTTTAGAACCTCTGTTGTCTACTGTTCCTGATATATCATAAGAGTCACAACCAAAAGCACCGCAATGTTCATTACCAGGGTGTTTAACTCCATTTTTTATTATTACACGATTTTGTAATTCTGCAGGTGGTACCCATGAAACTAAAAACCTTCCATTAGTACTAGGTATAAAGTTTACTATAGTATCTTTAACACCTTCGCTCCACATAAAATTTCCTCTTGTTACTAATTTAGAGTTATCAGATTCTTCATTATAATCTATCTGCTCGTATATCTTAGTTAGATTAAATAAAGATTGTTTTGTTTCATCTCTAAAAGCATGCTGCTCTGTTCGTGGAAACTGACGATAATATTCGTTTAAACTATCCTGATCACCTTTTAAACCATCAACTTCGTTTTCCCAGTGGTTTATAACTCCTACTTCAACTTGTAACCCATCTGATCCTTCAATCGGTTTTGCCGGCGTATCAAAGACAGGGTGTCCATAAGTATCAATGAATCCTTCGTAGTTCCATTCCATAGGTATGAACAAAGAATATAATCCTGAGCTAGTTTGTCCGTTGCGGTTTCTTTTGGTAGCATCTGATGCATAGTACAATTTTTTAAAATTACCTCCACCTTTGTCAAGAGAGTTACTTGTTGAACCCATCATACACTTACCTACAACTCTGCTACCTAATCTAAGGGTAGTTTTTGTAACCCTCCAGTTGTTCAGTATGTTATCAGGTCTTTCCCATTTACCTGATTCGTCGTGCACAAGCAGCTTTAGTTTTTCACCATCATAGCTGTTATCACCTGTATTTTTCCAGTCAATAGTAGTATCAAGCCCCACAACTTCGTCAGGTGTTTCACCTTGATCTAGCTTTCTACGAGTTAGCTTTGAAGCCGGTACTCTGTAGGCAAGCTCTGTTTTAGGACGATCCATACCGTCCTGTATTGGTTTAAAAAAGAAAGGGTAGTTAATTGATATCGGTACTACCTTGTCGGTAAACATTTTTTTAGCATCAGCCCCTGATTTTGATAATATACCGAATCTTGCATCGCTTGATATTGTTGCAAGGTTAACAGTTTCCCCTGATGCCATGAAGCTAAAGCCAGACCTTCTGTTTTTGAGGTAGCACATACCATAGCATCTTGTGTCTGCTTTGCAAGCTTCCCAGAATATAAAGAATAATCTGTTTGACTCCCTAAAGTCTGCTGCCCCAACATCAATCTTACTCCACTGCAAGTACATGTAGTGAGTACCAGTAAGATAAGTAGCAACACCTTTATTATTGAACCAGTGACCTTCATCACGACGCTTGAACTCTTCGTCAATATACTCATACCATCTTTCTTTAAAGTGCTCCGGGTATTTATTCCACTCAAATACACTTTTTATTTTATTTAATTCTTTAGGATATTCTTCTCTAGACCATTTGTCTTTATCCTTATTTAGTTTACCTTTAAAAGGTGGTAATGCTATTTTAAGGTTTTGTATTTCATATACATCACCTATTTGACCAGTCTTACTTATAACGACTATGTCGTGTTCTTTGTTATAACCGTACTCCCACTTTTTGCTTTTGTTATTTCTTTTAAGCACGTGAGGTTTTACGTGATCTGTAAGTACAGTAAATAAATTTTGCTTGTACATTACTTAGATCTACCCTCTGCAAAACCCTGAAAGGATTTTTGTTTGCTATCACCTGATTTATCTTCAAGCATACTTTTTTCTTCTTCAATGCGGTTAAGTATTTCAAACGCATCGAATATAGCTAACTTTTTTGTTGCAGCCGCGTTCTTTAAACGATCGGCCGAGATGTCATCATCTGAATCTACAATAGGTTCTTTAGCTACCTTTATTAATTCCTCAACTGCTCTTTGCCCAGCTTGGATTATATTCAACTTGGTTTTCTTGGTGCTCATACTTAATTACAATATCATTTGATTTCATACAATAAAGCCGCTGGTTGTTTACAATAAACTCAAACTCACTGTTAGGTGTAAAGCCTATGGTATCTCCCTCGTTTATTCCTTTAGCTTCTAAGGACTTATTACCGTATTTTAATACACCAATAAGCTTTTGCTCTTTATCGAGCTCTAGATCGTTATTATTTTCAAGTGGCATAGCGAAGCATCTATCAGCAAACGCGTACCATTTGTATATTTTTTTATATAAATATATTTGATCTATTTGACAAAAGTAAAGATCGTTTTTAAAAAACTTACTACTGTTAACCTCTTTACCTTTCATGTTATAATACCTTCTAAAGATATTATGATGAACTATAATTTCATCTCCTTCTTCTATAGGCGTATCAAAAGCAAGTGGCGTTGAAACTACAATAGCTTTGTTGTTTACAAACTTATGTTTTTCAATACTACTATTTAGTAAAAGCTCTTTGCCATCTACATCTATAGAATTATCATAAACCTTACCAACTGGCTTTATGATAAAATCATATACACTCTTCATTAATATTCTAAATCATACTCAACAGATACTGCCATGTGAGAATTAAATTTCTTCCACGGCAATACCTCGTTGTTTTTCTTTATATGAATATTATAAGAACTATCTTGATCATCAAATAAAATATATGCAATCTCGTGGCCACCATAAACTTGTTGACCTACAGAGTAGTGCATAGCATCATTTTTATAATCAGAACCAATACTGATCTTTCTTATAACAGAATCCATTTTAGTCTTCTGCTTTAACTACAGCTAGTTCACCATCATCTTCATCTTCTTTTTCAATGATAGTGTATTCTCCTGTAGACATATCAATATTGATTGCTCCGTATTCTCCTTCAAGATCTTTTTTAAACTCTTCTAAGTCTTTATTTACCCCAGCTATTTCGTGCAGAAGCGCGTGTTTGTTTGATTCCAAAACACCTATCTGAGTAAGTATTTCACTTAGTTTAGTATTTTGACCTTGTAAGGTTTCTAATTGTTTATCAGTAATTTTTGCCATTTGATTTAATTTAATTAATTTATAATAATATAGTTACACTATATTTTACTTTTCTACTCTGGTAAATCTTCGTATTCGTCTGCGTAATCAGCTGGTAAATATGATTCCATACCAGTTACTTGCTCAGCGCTACATTCGTCTTTATAAAAGTCGTTTGACAGTAACCAAGCGAAGTGATCTTTAATAATTTGCAATTGCTCAGCTGAAGTTTCTTCATCTGCAGCTATTGCTAGTTGACCATCAACTTGATTTACAACAACAGCTTTGTGGCTGTCTGGGGTATTTTCTGATGTAATTGTGTTTTTAAACATTATTTATTTTTTAATAATTCTACTTCTGCTTTTAATTCTTTTATTGCTTGTACAAGTACAGGTATTAGTCTACCGTACGTAGCTTCAAGTTTTTCAGGATTTTCATCGTACACTAAGTTTAAGTAATCATCATCTACTGATTGTAGTTCTTGAGCAATAAAACCTATATCTTTTTTACCTTTGTTTGAACTAAAAAACTCATTACCTTCGCTATCTGTTTCTGCTCTATGGTCCCAAACAAATTTCTTAGGTTGTAGAGAGTTAACAAATTCTAATCCATAAGGTATTGTTTCAATACTTGTTTTATCTCTTTCATCAGATATAGCTGTGATACTAGTAACTTGTGCTCTAATAGTTCCTATACTTGCGTTGCCTAATGTAATTTCGTCTGATACACTAGTAGAAGAAGCGCTCGCACCTTCTCCAAGAATAACAAGATTGCTACCAGTTATAGTATCAGATACGTGAATATTTGCACCTACTGCTACAATGTTACTTCCAGTATTTGTTCCGTTTTTCAAGGTTTGATAACCTACTACTACAACATTACTTGAAGTAGTAGAATTTGTAAAACACTGCCCACCAAAAGCCGTATTACCAAAACCAGTGGCACCACTACTAGCACCTCTACCAGTTCCATTTCCAAAAAAGGAATTTATATTTGAATTATAATATCTTCCAGATTCATAACCTATAAAAGTATTGCCAAACCTTGTTGACCCTACGTCTCTACCGGCATAAGAACCAATCATTGTGTTTCTATTTAAAGAACTTGCAGCTTGATAACCAGCTTGATAGCCTATAAAAACTCCATCATCACCAATGTTATTATAGCCAGCTTCTGTACCTAACACAACGTTTCTAGTGCCTGTACTATTGCTGAAACCTGCAAAATAACCAATAGTAGTATTCCAACTACCAGAAGTATTCGTATAACCCGCTTTATACCCAACGGCTACTTTACCATTACCACCTACGTTAGATCTACCAGCTTCGTAACCTAACGCAACTACTCCAACTGCTGAATTTGTTTTTCCAGCGTCTCTACCAACATAAACCGAATATATACCACTAGCTTGAGTACCAGCAGCATATCCAACAGCTACCGAATAAGCACCTGCTTTTTGGTCGTTAGCAGCATATCCAACGGCAACAACTCCGTTAGAAGTTTGTCCAGAAGAAAAAACTCTTGTACCTCCTCCTACAAAAACAGATTGAGAACCAGTGTGATCTCTACCAGCTTCATTACCTATGTAAGTATTAAAACTATTAACATTGCCGTTTTGCCCAGCTTTATATCCGACAGCTGTAATTGCGTTTTGAGCAGCGGTAATATTTTCGCCTGCTAAATTACCTATTAAAGTATGTTGTGTACCAGTTGTTAAATCAAGCCCAGCACCAATACCTAAAGTTGTATTTCTTTGTGGATTACCAGAAAGACCAGCTGGAACAGTTCCAACATACTGTGAAGAAGTATCAATTAAACAATCACTTAATCCATTTAAGCTAGATGCACCACCACCACCGGCAGCTTGTAAGGTTATTAAACCTGTACCTGAGGCAAATGTAAGTACATCACCGTCACTAGCTCCAGACTGTAGTCCTGGTATTCTTAACGCTGTAATATTTGCATCACCTAAGGTTATTTCGTTATCTACGCTTCCTGAACTTACATTAGCGTTATGTCCAATAACTATGTTGTTACTTCCTGTGTTCAGAGAACCTGCCGAGCTACGACCAATAACAACATTACTTGTACCTGAAGTGATGGCATTACCTGCTGCTGTGCCTAAAGCTGTATTGTACGCACCTGATGTTAATGCAGTAAGTGCTGTTCTACCAATGCCTGTGTTTTGTGTTCCTACTGAACTACCACTAACTCCAAGCCCTGCTTGATAACCTAAAAAAGTTGATAACGTACCTGTATGAAATTTTCCTGCTTGATAACCAATAGTAGTTCTTGAACCACTTGTAGTGCTGGAATAACTAGCTTGATAACCTATATTTGTATTACCTGTACCTGAAGTTTGTGAGAAACCTGCTTGATGACCTATTGAAATTGTACCAGTAGCTGAATTATTTCTATTAGCAAACCAACCTATTCCAATACTGTTTGAACCAGTATTACTGTTTCCAGCAGCAACACCT
>WLWE01001736.1_pt1 | contig 15341 bp, 13 predicted proteins | sample 6718301 | NCBI WGS metagenome assembly WLWE01 (sample SAMN12718691, study PRJNA515312) | sponge metagenome | isolation source: marine sponge | host: Mycale hentscheli | place: New Zealand: South Island, Marlborough, Capsize Point | collected 2003-05-01 | reverse complement strand
ACTTAGAGTTATATATTGCATCAAGTAATCCTAATGTTCAATTAGATGCTCTTCCAAGTAAATCATCTCCTTATGCAACACCTGCTGCACCTTCTGTAGTATTTAACACTGTACAAGTTGGTGTATCTGTAGGATCAACATCAGGTACTTCAGGAACCACTGGAACGTCTGGCACATCTGGTACTTCTGCAACTAGTGGGACTTCTGGAACCTCTGCAACTGCAGGTACAAGTGGGACAAGTGGTTCTACTGGTACATCAGGGACTTCTGGTACTGCTGGTACATCTGCACAAGATGGTACAAGTGGTACAAGTGGTAGTAGTGGATTGTCTTGTAATAGTTATAATCTTACATGTCCAGCTGGAGGTGGAGATTGTATAGCAACTATAAGTTACTGTGATGGTTCAAGTGGATTCCTTACAGTTACACAAGGAACAGCTGCAGATGTTTGTGCAGATGCTACTCCTACAATTAGTAATGGAGGTAGTGTAAATACTAATGGACTTTGTTCAGGATCTAGCGGCACATCTGGTAGTTCTGGCTCATCTGGAACAAGTGGAACGAGTGCTGAAGATGGAACATCTGGAACAAGTGGTACTTCAGGAACCAGTGCAACATCAGGAACCTCAGGAACTTCAGGTTCTTCAGGATTAGATGGTTCTAGTGGTACTTCAGGCACAACTGGTACTAGTGGAAGCAGTGGTACATCAGGAACAACAGGTCAAGATGGAACATCTGGGACTAGTGGAACTGCAGGTACTACAGGTACAAGCGGAACATCAGGCACAAGTGGATTAGATGGAGACTTTTATGCTACAACCTCTACAGACTCATTTACATTAGGTAACTCAGGATGTATTGATGTAGATACAGGGTTGGCATATACAACTGCGCAATCTATTATTATAGCATATGATGCTAACAATTATCAAGAGTGTGAAGTTGTAACATATAATAGTACAACTGGAGAGCTTTGCTTTGCAGCACCTACAAGAACTGTAGGATCAGGTACATATACTTCATGGGAAGTTAATTTAGATGGAGCAACAGGAGGCGATGGGTCTTCTGGAACTTCTGGTACAAGTGGTAATACTGGTGTAGATGGTACTTCTGGTACATCAGGTACAAGCGGAACTACTGGAACGTCTGGAACAACAGGTACTAGTGGAACAGCTGGTACAGCTGGTACAAGTGGTACATCTGCTAATGATGGTACTTCTGGGACAAGTGGTACAAGTGGTACTTCTGGTACATCTGGTAGCTCTGGAACAAGTGGTACAACAGGTACTAGTGGATCCAGTGGTAATGATGGAACGTCTGGAAGTAGTGGATCTTCAGGAAGTTCTGGTTTAAGTGGAACTAATGGTACAAGTGGTACAGCTGGTACTTCAGGAGAAGACGGTACTAGTGGTACAACTGGAACCAGTGGTACAAGTGGTAGTAGTGGAACATCTGCTACATCTGGAACCTCTGGAACAACAGGTACAAGTGGGTCTAGTGGTACAGCAGGTACCTCTGGAACTACAGGAACTAGTGGAACATCTGGTAATGATGGCACTAGCGGTAGTTCAGGTACTTCTGGAAACTCTGGTACAAGTGGAACATCAGGAACAGCAGGTACTTCAGGAACATCTGGTACATCTGGAAATGATGGAGAAGGTGGAACGTCTGGTACTTCTGGAACAAGTGGTAGTTCAGGAAGTAGTGGTGTATCAGGTACTAGTGGTAGTTCAGGAACAGCTGGTACAACAGGTACAGATGGTACTTCAGGAACAAGTGGTACTAGTGGTATAACTGTAGAAGGAACTAGTGGAACAACTGGTACAAGTGGAACAACTGGTACGTCTGGTACTACAGGTACTAGTGGTACAAGTGGCACCAGTGGTACAAGCGCAACGTCTGGTACATCTGGTACATCAGGAGAAAGAGGAGATTTATATGCTACTACATCAACAGATTCCTTTACTTTAGGTAATAGTGGATGTTTAGATGTTGATACTGGCTTAGCATATACTACAGCTCAATCGATAATTATAGCATTTAATGCAACTAACTATCAGGAGTGTGAAGTAGTTACATACAATTCAGGTACAGGAGAGTTATGTTTTGCATCACCTACTAGAACAGTGGGTAGTGGAACATATACATCTTGGGAGATAAACTTAGATGGTGCAACTGGTGGGGACGGTAGTAGTGGTACATCAGGTACAAGTGCTACAGCAGGAACTAGTGGTACAACTGGGACGAGTGGTACAACTGGAACAAGTGGAACAGCTGGTACTAGTGGAAGCTCAGCAACTTCAGGCACTTCTGGAACAACAGGTACTAGTGGTACCTCAGGAGATGCTGGTACATCTGGTACAAGTGGGTCAAGTGGAAATGATGGTGGTGATGGAACATCTGGTACCTCAGGAACATCTGGCACTTCAGGGAATACTGGAACTTCAGGCACGAGTGGTACATCAGGTAATGATGGAAATCCAGGAACTTCTGGTACTAGTGGTACAACAGGAACATCAGGCACAGCTGGTACAAGTGGTAGCTCTGGTAATGATGGTTTAAATGGTACAAGTGGTTCTAGTGGATCTAGTGGTACATCTGGAAACGATGGTGCAAATGGCACCTCTGGAACAAGCGGTACATCTGGTACCTCTGCTACTTCTGGTACTTCTGGTACTGCAGGTACATCAGGAACAACAGGTACTTCTGGCACTAGTGGTTCTAGTGGAAACTCTGGAACAAGTGGTACTTCTGGAACGAGTGGGGAGGATGGAAATAATGGAACATCTGGAACGTCAGGTACTAGTGGAAATAGTGGAACCAGTGGTACATCAGGAGAGGACGGAACAAGTGGAACTACTGGAACTTCTGGTACCAGTGGATCAAGTGGATCAAGTGGAGATGATGGAACAAGTGGTACGTCTGGTACATCAGGAAATAGTGGAACCTCTGGTACTACAGGTACTTCTGGTACGTCAGGAGAAGATGGAACCAGTGGTACATCTGGAAATGATGGAACCAGTGGTACAACTGGAACCAGTGGAACTAGTGGTACATCAGGTAACAGTGGAACATCTGGTACTAGTGGTGACGATGGTACAAGTGGTACTACAGGTACATCTGGCACCTCTGGCACCAGTGGATCTAGTGGTAATAGTGGAAGCTCAGGTACTTCTGGTACTAGTGGAAGTAGTGGAGATGATGGGACATCTGGAACTACTGGTACTAGTGGAAGTTCTGGAACTACTGGTACTTCTGGTACTAGTGGTAACACTGGTGATTTATATGCAACTACATCAAGTACTTCATTCACACTAGGTAATAGTGGTACAATTACAGTAGATGCAGGACTTGCTTATACTACAGCACAGTCTATAATTATAGCACATACTGCAGGCACTTACCAGGAATGTGAGGTTATATCTTACAACTCTGGAACAGGAGCATTACAATTTGGTAGCCCAACTAGAACAGTTGGTTCAGGTACATACACATCATGGGATGTAAATCTTGATGGGGCTACTGGAGGAGATGGAAGTAGTGGTACGTCAGGAACTAGTGGGTCTTCAGGTGACGATGGTACTAGTGGTACGTCTGGCTCTAGTGGTAACAGTGGTACTAGTGGAACTAGTGGTACAGCTGGAACTTCTGGAAGCTCAGGAAATAGTGGAACAAGTGGTACATCTGGTACTAGTGGAACAAGTGGTTCTAGTGGTAATAATGGTACATCTGGTACGTCAGGAACCAGTGGTAATTCTGGAACTTCAGGAACATCAGGAGATGATGGTACTAGTGGATCTAGTGGAAACAGTGGAACCTCAGGTACAACTGGAACATCAGGTACTTCAGGCACAAGTGGAAACAGTGGAACGTCAGGAACTAGTGGAACCTCTGGAACAAGTGGTAACTCTGGTACAAGTGGCACATCTGGTAACAGTGGTACATCTGGAACGTCTGGTAACAATGGTACTTCAGGTACGTCTGGTAGTAGTGGTAACTCTGGAACTAGTGGTACGTCTGGAGATTCTGGAACTTCAGGAACTAGTGGCACAAGTGGTACCTCTGGGGATGATGGAGGTGATGGAACAAGTGGATCTAGTGGCACCTCAGGAACTAGTGGTACAACAGGTACGAGTGGGACAACAGGTACTAGTGGAACGACAGGTACATCTGGTACAACAGGTACCTCTGGTACAAGTGGTTCTTCTGTAACTGTATCAGGAACTACAAATAGACTTGTTAAGTTTACTAGTGGTTCTACCATAGGTAACTCAAATAATCAGGATAACGGAACTACAACAAGTGTTGGTCAGAGTTTTGAAGTTACTGCTGGACTTGGTTCTGATGAAGTATTTACAGTTTCAACTAATGCTGGAGAGTTTAGACTAGGGGATATCGAAGGATTAGGAGATGAAATGTATATTGAAGGTGGATATTCTGGTGCATTTAGTATGTATACAGGAGGAGTTCAAGGGCTTCATATGAATAATTCTGGTAGAATTGTTGTAAGTGGAACAACTGAACCTATTGGCGCAACTGCAAAACTTAGTGTAAATGGTAGCTTATATGCCACTGCTGTATATGTTGGTAATAGTACTAATAATTTCATCGCCCAGTATAATAATGGTATGCTTATATATTCCCAAACAGGAACTACAATTAGTCTTGGTGGTGGTATAGGAAACAGACAAAATGATGTTACAGTTGGTAATGGATATTTATATGTAAATAATAATGGTGCAGCAGCAGCATTTACTGTTAATGTTTTTCCATTTACAACAAGTAGTAGTTCTACTTATACTCATGATGCAATAATAGCAGGTAGAAACAGTTCATCTACTCCAGGAACTCTTTTATTACACAATACAGACACTACTATAGCTGCTGGTGAAGCAGTAGGTGTTCTTCAATTTGGTGGTAGAGATGATAGTTCTACTTCTTATATTTCTTCTCAAATATCTGCTGAGGTATTTCAATCTCCATCAACAGGGGCTCCAGGTGGTGGAATATTAAAACTTCAAACATCTGGTACAGGTACTGGTGCACAAGTTATAACACGTATGCTTATTGATCAGAATGGTGATATTGGTATTGGTACAGTTAACGCTACACCTTTAGCTAAATTTCAGGTTGATGGTGATGCTTACTTTAGAGGTGGTCCGTTTACCATGAGTAAAACTGGCGCTCAAGGAACATCTGATATGTTTAAGGTTGATGTTGCAAATGAACAGATAATACTTGGAGATATAAATAGTTATTTTGGTTCGGATTCCAAATTACGTATTGCTTTTGGTGCAAGCTATGCACGATGGGAAAAAGCTAGTGTTGGTTGGGGAACTGTCCCTACTGAGAAAATGCATATGCTTAGTGGTACATTCTATCTGGAAAAAAGTTCAATTAAAGATAACGGTGGTAGTGTTGGATTAGCTGGTCAGGTATTAGGAACAGCAGGACAGTATACAAGCTGGACATGGATTCCACAAACATTAACTTCTACATTCTACCATAGTAGTAGCGCTACAAGTGTTATATATATGCCTGTAGGAGGAACAGTAGGTGAAACTACTAGTAATCAATATTATAATAATTTTGTTGCACCTGCTGATGGTAGAGTTAGACAAATAAGAATAAAACATATATCAGGAACAACACCTTCAGCAACAAGTTTTGCATCATTTAGAGTGTATGTAAATGGATCGTTGGTAACATCACAAGTTCCAACAACAACAAATGGTGGATTTACAGGAATGATGGGAGTATATAAATTTAGTGATACTCAAGCAACATTTACTGAAGGAGATAGAGTTCAATTTGCATTTGTAACAAGCGGTGGTGCAAGACTCATGTATGGTTGTACTGCAACATTTCTTATAGAATACTCTGAGCAAACTAGTTAAATAGATATAAAACATAAAAATAATGGCAAGCGATTTAAATAACGATATACAATTATCACATCCTTTATATAAAAATGATCCTGGAAGAACTAGACCAGGAAAGGATGCTGATGGTGTAGTAAGAACGCCTAGTAATGAGACAGAAGAGATCTCAGAACATAATACTATTATAGCTAGTGTTGAGGATGATGCTAGGTTTCAAACTCTCGTACCTATTATAAATAACTTAGAATCTGTAAGAGAAGATTTACAAGACCTTTATACATGGACTGTTTGTGCATTTGGAAAAGATTGTAATAAAGCTGCATCTCAGGGACCTACTGGTGCAACTGGAGCACAAGGACCTAAGGGTGATACAGGTTCTCAAGGACCTATAGGTAATACAGGACTAACTGGTGCTCAAGGTGCCCAAGGTATCACTGGACCAAGAGGTTTACAAGGAGCAACTGGAGGACAAGGCCCTAAGGGAGATCAAGGAGATCAAGGAATAAAAGGTAATACTGGTAATGCTGGAGCTAACGGAACTAGTGGTACAAGTGGAGCTAAGGGAAATACAGGTAGTCAAGGAATACAAGGAATTAAAGGAGATAAAGGACTTCAAGGAATTCAAGGAACAACTGGTGCTAAAGGAAACACTGGTAATGCTGGAACAAGTGGTACTAGTGGAGTAAATGGTGCTAAAGGAAACACTGGTGCTCAAGGTGTAAAAGGAGATACTGGCGCACAAGGTATACAAGGTGTGAAAGGTAATACAGGTGCACAGGGAGATGCTGGATGGGGTATAACTATGAAAGGTGAGGTGGCTACTGAAGCTAACCTACCTTCTACAGGTAATTCTAATGGTGATGCTTATATTGTTCAGGCAGATGACTCTATTTGGTTATGGACATCAGCTGAAGGGTGGATAAGTGGTGGTTCTATTAAAGGACCTCAAGGGGACAAAGGTAATACTGGATCTCAAGGAGCTACAGGACCTCAAGGACCTCAAGGAGTTAAAGGAAACACTGGAGCAACAGGTGCAGCTGGAGCAAATGGTACTAGTGGTACTAGTGGAGCCAAAGGTTCAACAGGATCTACAGGTGCAACAGGTTCTCAGGGAATACAAGGTATCCAAGGTCCAAAAGGTGATACTGGTGCTCAAGGGTCAACTGGTCCAAAAGGTAATACTGGTGCTGCAGGTGCAAATGGAACAAGTGGTGTGAATGGTGCAAAAGGTTCTACTGGATCTCAAGGTTTACGAGGACCTACTGGAGCTGCTGGATCTAATGGATCTAATGGAGCTCAAGGTATTCAAGGTATTCAGGGTGAAAAAGGAGATATTGGGGCTACTGGATCTCAAGGAATACAAGGAGTAAAAGGTAATACTGGAAATACAGGAGCGGCTGGTGCTAATGGAACTTCTGGTACTTCTGGAGTAAACGGAGCAACTGGACCTAAAGGAGATACTGGATCTAAAGGTAACACTGGAGCAGCTGGAGCAAACGGAACTTCTGGAACTAGTGGTGCTAAAGGTAATACAGGATCTACAGGTAGTCAAGGAGCACAAGGAAACCCAGGTGCCAATGGTACATCTGGTACTTCTGGAATCAATGGAGCTAAAGGTAACACTGGTTCTACAGGTGCACAAGGAGTTAAAGGAAATACAGGTAACGCAGGAGCTAATGGTACATCTGGTGTAAGTGGTACATCTGGTGTAAATGGAGCTAAAGGTAATACAGGTAATACAGGATCCCCTGGATCAAATGGTACATCAGGTGTTAACGGAGCAACAGGTTCACAAGGTCCAAAAGGTGATCAAGGTATACAAGGGATACAGGGTGCAACAGGTAGTACAGGTGCAACTGGTGGTAAAGGAGATACAGGAGCTACTGGAGCAACAGGTCCAGCTGGAAGTAATGCAACAATAGCATGGTTTGCAGCCTGTGGTGATAAAGAAACAGACCTTTATGTTGCATCAATTTGTGTAAATGAGAAAGGTGGTTTTATAGGCTTTACAAATAACAAAGGTACAACTGTTTATTGTACAAAAGTTACCCCAAAGCTTTAATCATATCAATAACCTTATTAGATTTTATACCTCTATGGCATTCAAAGTGTCTAGGGGTATTTTTATGTTCAGGGCACCAATCCCAATCTCCTTTATCAAACTTATGGTTAGGATTATTCCAACACCCATGACATAAAGATTCATCAGTAACTCTATAACAACTGAATTCGTGATCAGCTTCTGTAAAGTTTGATATCATCACAACAGGTGTACCTATAGCCCAAGCTAACCAACTAAGTCCACTAGATAGCCCTATGAAGAACTCACTCTGTCTTATACAGTCAATAGTGTATTCTAAACTGGTATCAACTATCTTCTCACAATTATCAAAAGGATTGTTTTCTATAGATGTGTTGATCACAAAGTAACCTTGTTCATGTAAATAGTTTATAACTTCCTGCCACCCTTCTCTTGTCCAGAACTTACAACCAGCTGTAGAGTTAGTAGCTATAGTTACATACTTGCCTGGAACATTATAGTTATCTTTCATACCACATTCGTTCCCCCAGTTACTTTTAACTCTTGGCACTATTTCTTTGTGCGTCAGCCCTAAAATATTGGAGGCGGCCTTTTGTAACGAAATTGTATTTGGCAACTCTGGCTCCCTATTCTTGTCATAAAACCAACCTATCTTGTACATTGCATGTATGTTAGGTACGTCTGAACCAGGATTTACAAACTCTAATTCAGGATACACCTCTTCAAATAAGAAGTTCTTAAAAGTACTTACAATCACTTTACAATTATGCTTATTCTGAAACTCTAATACATAAGGTATCCATGCTATAGAGTCTCCTAAAGAGCTACTGTCGAAAGATATATATACACGCTTATGTTCTAAATCTAACGTCTCATTGTACACCTCTACACCATCTTTTAAAACAACAGTGTTCCACTTTGTATAGTATTGTCTATCAAGAGTTGACCAGTGATTAACCTTCATAACGTTATCATATATGAGCTTTTCTTCATCATATATATGAACAGTAAACTCACTCTTAGATGTCCCTGTAATCTCTATTCTTGGGCTGTCTATAAAGCTTTGATTTATTTGATAATCATCGTGACTTTTTACTTCTAGATTTAAAACATCCTCATATAAATTAGCATGCTTTTTACCAAAGACACTACTAGTGTTATGTGTAGGCACCTCATATTTTAAAGGCTCATTTAACAAGCGCTTTAATTGGTTCTTCATCTTCATAGGGTTTAGATCCTCTATGTAAGGTGTGAACATATCTTTGTACTGTGCAAGGTTACGTGCTAATATAGGTAGGCCATATGAAATAGCTTCTCTAATTGCTAGTGGGTTACATTCCCATATAGAATTAAACATAAATGCATCTGCAGCTAATAAGAATTTATCTACATCATTACGTTCTCCCCACACGGTAACATTGCTTGGCAAGTCTGTCATTAAAGGTTCCCAATAGTCTTGAAAGTTTCCAGCTTGGTTACCAACAAAATGAAACTGTACATTTGGTAGCTTTCTTGCAATAGCTATACCTTCTCCTTGGTTCTTACCTTTAGTCCAGAGCCCTACATTGACTACATGTTTTTTGTTTATGTCAAAATCTAAGTCATATTTAGCATTCATCTTGCTCTGCCAGTCATATATCACTGCGTCTACTGGAAACTCTAGAACTGCTCTGTGAGAAGGCATGTTTTTAAATGTTTCTAAATGATAAGGTGTACAGAATGCATATGCGTCTGGATGGTACCTCTTATCCCTATCAGGTCTAAACGATATATTATGGCAAGTTTCTATCACCTTCCAAGATCTGCCTTCAGCATATAGTAAAGGCAATACCTCTTCTGAACCATCCCCTAAATGCTCACTCATCTCATCTATATGTACAATATCAATACTATTGTATTTTATAATGTCTAGTAGTTCTGTTTTATCTTCACCTAATGTGTAGAAGTTAGGTACAAGTTGTTTTATCTGGTTTTTTTGTACAACAAAATGATCACTATAATTAGCCCACTCTACTACATATATATTAAAACCTCTCAAGGCCTTTATTCTCTTTAGTAGAAACTCAGGCATCCCACCTGTAGAAAGATGTGGTGCTAAAAACAATACTTTTTTAGATAACTTGTTTATCATATCTTGCATTAAGATTGTATTCTTTTCTCCATGTAAGGCCATAAGGTGTTCTTCTTTTGCAGGAACCGCTACCCATTCTGCTGTATGATTAATGCTACCAGTGAATTCTAATGTCATTAGATCTACATCCTTTGTATAGTTTATATACATTATAGGAAGCCCTTCATGTATATTATACTTCCACAATAATACATTTGCTATTGTTTCTTCGTGATATGGTGCATATAACTCATGATTAGTTATAACTTTTGGGTGGTTACACATCCATGACCACTCACTTATAAAATCTTTTGATTGCTGTCCTGCTACAAAATATCCTGTTTGCCTATACTTGTTTCTAACTGACTGGTCCACATTAAATAGATCACATGCTGGATACTCTAAACTAAGATGTAATTCATCTCTAGTCTCTACACCACCACGTCCATTTATAAATAGGTAGTCATATATACCTTCTACAAAATAAGGATGTGTACAATTATCAGGGTAATGGTCAAATATTTTGTTTATGTTTGAAGTTACTACTGTATCAGAATCTATATATGCTACAGTTTTTGCATATTTATCTAAAGCATCTAATATAATAGCTGGCCTTTGAATAAGAAGCTTGTATATGTTAGGATCACTTCTGTCAATGTAATCTTTTTTTGAGGAATCTGCACTATTTAGTGTCCAAGGTATTGTTCTAGATGCATCATGTACAGACTTGTTACAGTTCATCATGTATACAATAACTGGTATATTACTAACATTATTTATACTTTTTACTGCCATTGATACAACATCATAATATGCTTCATTAGCATAAAGTACAAAGGCTTTATCTACTTTCATAAGGTTTTGTATTTGTAAACAAAGTTAGTAAAATAAATTAAAAGTTTATGCTATATTATATGAAAATTATACCTAAAAGGTTTGGTCATTTATTATCATCTAGTTATATTTGCTTATTACACAAAAATTACCTACACACTGATGCTAACCCCAACCATCTTCTTTCTGGTTAAGCGTGCGGTGAAGTTTTTGTTATATATAACACAAGAAACATGGCAAACCCCACTGAATACCAGAAACAAGTAAAACAAGAATTGAAGAATATGGATCATCGTCTAGACGAGATGGAGGAAAAAATGACCTCTATTGACACAAAGTTAACACAGGTGGTTGATGCTATATTAGGAAACTCCCTAACTAAAACAGGTGGTTTTGTTAATGACATCGATGAACTTAAAAAAAAAATAGAGCTTTTAGAGTCACAAGTTGAAAAACAGGAAGAATTTAAAAAGAAATTTTCTTGGACTGTTGGACTTGTTACAGCAGGAGCATTAATTATACAATATATTATTAACTTATACACTAAAATTAAGTAATATGGAAAAATTGAAGAAGGTTATTAGCCTAGTAAAAAGTTGGATTGTTTCTAATGGAGTGGAAGGAGTATTAGGGCTACTAGTAGGACTAGTATTATGGGTTCTTGGATACAAAATATGGGCAGGTGTATCATTTGGTGTGTTTGCACACAAGAATTGGGACATTGTAAAGTCTTGGATCAATAAAAATGTATGAGTAGAAAAGAGAAGATAGATTATTACTTAAAAAAATGGATCAGTAGGAAGCTCACTGTGTTTATAGTAGCTTGTTTTGGTCTATTCTCTGATAATATAACATCTTCTGACTGGGTAATAATAGCCACTGTATACATATCTATACAAGGTGTTTCTGATCTAGTAGAAAAACTATTCAAAGCAAAGAAATCAGATAGTCCAATATATAATCCTTATTCTAATGAAGAAGGGCCATGAGAAGAATAGACAAGATCATATTACACTGTAGTGCTACTCCTGCTGGAAAACACTTTGACGTTGATGAAATTAGAAGATGGCATGTTGAAGGAAGAGGTTGGAGAGATATAGGATATCACTATATAGTTTATTTAGATGGAAGTATACATAACGGAAGACCTGTTGAAATCCCAGGGGCTCACGTCAGGGGAAAAAATAAACACAGCATTGGTGTTTGTTACATTGGTGGAGTATCTGCAGTAAAAGATAGAAGAGGCAAGTGGCCTGCTGAAGACACAAGAACACCTGAACAAAAAGAAACTCTGTGGAAACTACTTATGGAGCTTATGGCTTGTTATGATGGTGCAACTCTTCACGGACACAATGAGTTTGCTAGGAAAGCTTGTCCAAGTTTTTCTGTGGCAAAGGAATATAAAGATATAATAGAATTCTATGAAGATAATTAACTTTTTTAAAGAACAATGGTTTTTTGTTTTATTTATTATAGTTTTATTAATGATGCAATATGAATCAGATAAGACTATAAAGAACTATGAAGTACAGTTAAAAGAGTTAAACTTACAAATAGAAATCTACGAAAGACAAGATGCACGTATGCAAATTCTTGTAGATAGTTTTAGTACTTTAGATACTAGAGTGGTGGAGAAAATAAGAACCATCAAAGAAAAAGAATATGTACAAATTAAAATGGTTGATAATATGCCTGTTAGTGACCTTCAAGAGTTTTTCACAGACAGATACTCTGAGGGCTCCAGTAGTAACACTAACTGAGAAGCAAGCTAAGCAGGTAATAAAAGATCTAATTCAATACGATAACCTTAAACTTATAACAGCAAAGTTAGAAGATAGAATATCGTTATTTGAAAGAAAAGAATTTAGTCTTCTACAGAGACTAAACTTGAAGGACAGTATTATCTCTACCAAAAATGCTTACATAGACATACAAGAAGATATAATAAACAAGAAAAAACCTCTTAGGTTCAATGGTTTTGTAGGTGTACAAACTTTTCAAGCATCTTTAATAGACCCTATTCTATATTTTCAAACAGATATGGAACTTAAAAAAATAACTGTAGGAATTAGAGTATTTGCACAAGTTAATAATGTTGTAGGATATGGTTTTGTAGTTCAGTATAAAATATTTTAAAATATGAGAGATTACGATATGGATGATTGGGAATTAGAAATAGCATTTCACTGGCCGCACCAAAGATTTGCACTAGGTTGGGAATTTATACAACCAACAGAAAAGTTTAATTATACAACTATTAAGTTATATCTGTTTGCAATATCAATAACATTAGACTTCTAATTAAATTAGTTAGAGAGCTTTACCAAATTTGATTATTTTAATTTTAATCATAATTTACTTATTACTAGAAATATTCATAAATTTGTTATATTATAACAATTAATACAAAATAAAATGGCAATCCCAAATAAACAAATAGGCTGGAAGACAACAGACAACTTGTTGTGGAATATCTCTAAGCAATTAGAAAGACTTATTCAGGTTTCTGGTTCTCCTAGAGCTACTACAACCACTACAACCACTGCAGCACCGTAAAACACCTAATAAACCAACAACTACATAATGAAAGATTTAAAATTTATCTGTGCTCAACCAGATGATACTTACTATACATGGCAAGTTCATCTTTGGTTAGAAAGCTTAAAAAAGATAGGACATAGCGATAAAGCAATTGTTCTAATATTTACACCAGCATCAAGATCATTTAATGATAACTGGAAAAAGATACAAGACTTATATCCAGAAGCTGAGTTTAAGTTCTATAAAGACGAAGAGATAAATAATCCACAAAGTGTTAGTAAACTTGTAGGAGTTTATATACCTGTACTAAGACCATGGTTACTATGGAATTACTTTAAGGAAAATCCACAAATGTCTCAACACGCTGTATTTTATTGTGATAGTGATATACTATTTACAGATAAATTTAATGTAGATGAGTTTGCACAAGATAATATATGTTATCTATCAGATACAAATAGTTATATAAACTCTCAGTATTTTGATAGTAAGGTTCATCAAGTGTTACCAGAAAAACTAGAAGAGTATAAGAATAGAGATATTCTTGCAGAACTTGCTAGTGTTATAGGTATAAGTAGAGAGATTGCTGAAAAAAATAAAGAGCACTCAGGTGGAGCTCAATACTTTCTTAAAAATATTACTGCGTCTTTTTGGAGTAAAGTGATGAATGACTGTATAATAATAAGAACTTATTTACAGGCAGTCAATCAAGAATTCTTTAAAGATGAAAATACAGGATTCCAATCATGGTGTGCAGATATGTGGGCCGTATTATGGAACCTTTGGTTGTTAGATCATGAAACAAAAGTGGTACCTGAGCTAGATTTTGCATGGGGATCAGATCCAATAACTAAACTAGAGAAGTGTACCATATATCATAATGCTGGTATTGTTTCTCCACATCAACAAGAAAGACCTTGTTTTTACAAAGGTAAATATCACTCAGGTGCTGATCCTACAAAAGATCCTCACTTAGATGTAGTATTGAATGATGAAAAATCAAAACTATTATGTAATTGGCATTACGCTAATGAATTGAATAATATAAAACAAAAATATAACCTTAATTACTAACCCTTTAAACTTAAACAAAATGGGAAGCATTAACAAACGTCCGTTAAAAGCTTTTGTTAGATTCGATGGATCTGGCAGAGTAGTAGCAGGTTCTCTTGTATTACGCAGGAAGAAACCTAAAGTAGGAAACTGGCAAGAAATTACAGCATACGAATGTTGTAATCCTACAACAACAGCAATATCATATCCTGCAGGTCAGGTATCATCTGCTTCAGATGCAGCTGATGCATGTGCACTAACTTTAGATACAGTAGTGTATTTAAAATTAGCTACAGTAGATGTAATAGCAATTGGAGATATTGTGTATAATGATGCAGCTGGATCAAATCCATATGATGGAAGCGCAACTTATCATAGAGTAGAAGCACCAGATGGTCAAGATTGGAATGTCCAAATTGCAGTCACTGGAGTTGTAACTGCAGTAAACCTATGTGCATAAGCTCAATAGACTTAATTATAAACTATAAATATGGCAAAGAAAAAAAAAGGACCAAGCTGTTGGAAAGGTTATAAAGCAGTCGGCAAAAAGAAATCACCTAGTGGTAAAAAAACTAAGAGTGGTAGAGCTAAAATGGTAAACAGATGCGTTAAAAAATAAATAAACGTAACAAACTATATATCTCAGGGACATTGAGTCCCTGGGTTTATATATTAAACTAAACATACATGCAAGTAAGCAGGAAGTTTTTCCCTGAAGTCTTGTTAGAGAATGAAAAAGCATACTTTGCACATTTACAAGGTGTAATAGATTCTGTTGATGAATACTCTAGCTTACAAATAACAAGAACGAAAAGCTCATATATCTTTAGGCTAGCACCTAGTGTGCCTAAATACAATAATTTACTTTTAGAAGAAATTA
>WLWE01001735.1_pt1 | contig 15364 bp, 20 predicted proteins | sample 6718301 | NCBI WGS metagenome assembly WLWE01 (sample SAMN12718691, study PRJNA515312) | sponge metagenome | isolation source: marine sponge | host: Mycale hentscheli | place: New Zealand: South Island, Marlborough, Capsize Point | collected 2003-05-01 | reverse complement strand
ATTTCTGAGTTTCTTTCTTTCATATGGTTTATAGCATCAGCCCAGTACTCTTTTCTAGCCATTACATCCCTCATTAATTTTGGTAGTTTATATTCACCACCTCTAAAGTTTATAACACAAAGGTTTTCATCAAGAGTGAATCCAGCTTCAGCTAATTTTGTGTCATATTCTTTTTTATATTCATCTTTGATTTTAAACCATTCAAGTACTTCATCTCGTTTATGAAGTATATAATCTTCAGATTGGTATATACCTCCAGCAGCCCCTTTATCACCAAGCATAATTGTATTATCCATTATATCATAAAGAGATTTATTAAGCATTGTAATATTAACTCCATCACCACCTTGTTGATATATTTTCCATGGTTCATGGTATTCATGTGCAATACCAGTTACTGGTTTACCGAAGTCAACATCCATAAAATACATTTGATTCATACCTTTATGGTAGTCATGACTTGGTGATGAGTTTATTCCCCATTCATACCCTTTATGTTCTGCAATGGTTCTACATACAGCATATTGCCACATGTGATTTCCTAGGTTACCTGTTAAGTTTGTTGTAATCATAATTTTGTTTTAAATTTTGGGTTGAATATGTAACATTCAAGACGTTCTATCATCCATGGAGCTGTTTCATCTTCTAATAGTAGTTTACATATCTTATTATAAAAGTCAACGGACCTCAATTGACAATGTTCTTTTGTTATACCGAAATGTCCACCTGGCATAAATTCATATGTGTTTGGTGGTAATCCCTCAAATAATAAATCCCAATATTTATCCACATTAATTAATGGGTTTCGGTCTTGGGGACTACCATTTGATGCACAACTAATAATCTTACCGCCACCATGTTGTCTTGATGGTGTCATTGTGTGCATAATACCACCCTTTGGTCCAGGTTTAGTTATTGTATTGAAATGGAAACCATAATACCCATCAATCCGTAAAGCACATCTATTGACCCAAGTTTCATTATTAACCACTTCAATTACATCTTCCCAATGGTCAAATGGGTAATCTTGAACGAAGAATGTTATATCAGATAAGTTATCGTAGTTATCATGTATATGTTTAAAGAAAGTGTGAACACATCTACCCCTGTTAGGTTCTACCTTTATTTCACCATCAGAAAGTGGTAAAATATCACCCTTACGATAAGTCGTAACCTTAACATCATCATTAAAATTAGAAACCCAATTTAATTCTTTATCATATGCTGCTATAACTACTTCCTTTTTCATAAGTAACTTTCTAAATATATAAACTTATCCTTATCTTCTTTATGATGTTCTTCAAAGAAATTAAGTATAGTATTAACTTCACCTTCGTTAAATGTTTTATCGTAGTTTTTAAGTTCTGGTGTTTTAGTCATATGACCAGGTTTAACTGGTTTTTGTAATCTTTGAACAATACCTTCAAGCATTGCATCATTATAATTAGATTCTGGAACATTTAAAGCCTTATAAGCTCTAATAATATATTCTTTTGGGTTTGTAAACCATAACTCAAGTGGTAATACGTCAGTAGTGTACGGTAACCAATCATAATATATCTTAATTGCCATGTGACATTCCTGTTCTAATGTTTGTCTTCTACCTTTAAACTTACCATCATCTTCAATGATTGAAGTATATGGTTCACCTTGAACTTTTGTTAAGAATCTCTTAGTGGAAGCCATTTGTTCTCTGAAATCTCTTTTACCAGAGATTACCTTATCTGAAGATTTTAAAGCCTCTTCAGTAAAATAATGAATGTGTCTAACATTCTTAAATTGTGTTCTAGCAACTTCAACCAATAAGTGACTTCCAGTTCTACCCATTGACGCTACTGTTACTTTTGTATTATTATCCATATCGCTTTAATTAAAATGCTGGGTATTTAGCATTTGACCCCTTGTGTCTATGGAATGCAAATGGTTCAATCCCGTTTATTTCTGGTATCATTGTTTCATGTGAGAAATACTTTGCAACGTCAATATCAGCAAACTTCATCCCATGTTCTAAATAAATGTGTCTGTAATTAACACAAATGAAACCGTCTTCGTTATACCAACCATTAAACTTTTTCCATTCTAAATCAAGTTCAACTGGTAGGTCTATAAGTCTTTTACTTCTAAGTGAAACACTATTCCCAACCCTAATGATTTCTCCTGTACTATCTCTATATGAATAATCATCTTGTGGCATTGGCCATGGTGCGCCAATATAATCATATTCCAGGAATTCATCTCTCCAAGACTCTGGATTAACAATGAATCCATCATCATGAATTAGAATACAAAACTCAGTATCAATGTGTTTACCAAGATTGTAAATAGCAGCATAATTCCATTCATCAATATTACTCATTTGTTCAGTATACTCATGAGTTATGAAGTCTGGTAGATTTTCTGGCTTTTCATGTGAAGCTATTTTTACAGCACCAAATTCAATACCTCTACAACTATATTCTAATGCTTTTATAGTGGCTTCGAACTTTACAGAAGTTAAAGCTATAAGTGTTACGTTAGGTAATTTAACCATATCTCTCAATCATTATTTTTAATTCATTATCTTTTAAACTTTGTGGTATTGTATCGGTTAATCTCTTACCCCAAGTTCTATTAACTGCTGTAATCCTATCCAAAATATAAGGTTTACCATACTTTATATATAATTTTTGGTAGTAATCAATATCCATATACCAATTTAACCCTTCATCGAAGAAAAGTAAAGACTCGTTCTTAAGTGTTAATCCACTAGGACAACCCATTAAATTATGACCATGCCATTGGTGGTCTACCCATCTAGGGGTATATAGTTTATAAAAATCTGTCCCAGTATTGCTATGGTAGAATTTAGTCATGAACCAATTTACTTCTGGATTATCAGATATAAAATCGTGTTGTATTTGTAACGAATCTTTATCATATAGGAAATCATCTTGGAATAATACCTTTATGTATTTACCATTACATAATTTCATAGCATTATTTATATTTGGTGATATAACGCCTCTACCATGTTCGTTAACAACATACTTTATATTTAATTTATCTTTCCAGTTATTATAAACGTTAAAAATTGTATCATCAATACTATGGTCAGATAACACAATTTCAAAATTTTTAAAGGTTTGTTTGTTTATTATATCTAAACTAAATTCTAAAAATTCTACACCTTTACCGTTATACCCGTAGGTTGGTATCGCTATCGAAAAAAATGGTTTACCCATCTCTTTTTTTAATTTACTAACATCCATGGTCAAGTCTTCTGGTGCATGTTCTGGTTTATAAGATTTACCAACATCTGGTCTAGTTTGTTTAGCTAAATCATATGTTGATTTAACTTCTGTACCTACATTATATAAACCAGATAAACTGTGCTTAATCATAGATATAATCAAATCAGCAATAACATCTACATAATCTAGATTTCCAAATCTATCAACCCAAGCCTTATCATATGGAAATGGTTTAGGTATTTGAGTGCATCTACATAGTAAGTAGTTATTAGACCTTAGTTGTACTAATCCATCACTAAGTAGTTTAGTGTATGTATACCAATTACCACAATGAACAGGTACTGTTTCTTCTGAAGCATTTGTTTCTGAGCCAGCATATACATAATCTGTAGATATATGGACTAACTTAATATTATTGGTATTACAGAAATCAATTAAATTGTTAACAAAAGCGTAATTAGTATCCCAATGAGCTTTACTGTCGTCACTATATGTATTAGTATTTGCAATACAATTTAATATCACCTCATAGTCTGTAGGTAATGAATTAACGTCATTTATGTTAAACCCATCTTTTTTCCTAGAAATATAGTCCCATCCAGTTTGGTGTACGACTTCACCACCTAATAATCCATCACCTAATACTAATACTTTCATTTATTTGCTCTTTAATCCAAGTTTTAAAATCAATTTTACTTATACCACCAAACTTATTTTTATACTTCTGACAATTTAAAGAATATCTCCTATCATGACCAAGTCTATCTGAGACAAATTTAAATTTAGGTGTCTTACCTAAGACATCAGATATAGTATCTAATATTTGTATATTTTCATATTCTTGTCCACTACCTATATTATAGGTTTGATTAATTTCATCTGAAACCATGATGGTATAAATGGCTTTAGCATTATCATCAGCGTGTATCCATTCTCTTACTTGTTTACCATCCCCATAAACAGGAATAATTTCATCGTTTTTAATAGATTTTATAATTTTTGGTACGAATTTTTCTTGATGTTGATTCTCACCGTAATTATTACATGTTCTAGTTATTATGTATGGTAGACCATAAGTTCTATTAGCAGATAAAACTAATAAATCTGAAGACGCTTTAGTTGCTGAGTAATAAGAGCTTGGTTTTAAGTCACAACTCTCATCGGAAGATACTAGACCTAAATCTTCCATATCACCATATACTTCATCTGTAGATATATGTATGAATTTTTTTAAAGACTTATTTGCTCTAGCGACCTCAATCATATTAAATGTGCCTTCCACATTTGTTCTTATAAAAGGTAACCCATTTTTAATTGAATTATCCACATGAGATTCAGCAGCAAAATGAACTATATAATCATACTCACCTAAATCTTCTGGTTTTATTTGACAAATATCTTTTGATATTATTTTAATATCATGTCTTAAATTATTTATATTAGAAGCATATGTTCCTTTATCAACAATAATAACTTCGTCATTAGAATTTTCTTTAATATAATTAACAAAATGAGAACCTATAAACCCTAATCCTCCAGTAACAATAATTTTATTCATTAGAATTGTGTTTTTAAATCTTTAAAATTTATATTATGTTTATCTTTATCAGACACTGTTGGTGTGTAATCAATACCCCAATCAATATTTAAATCTTTATCATTCCAAATTATACCACCTTCATGTTCTTTACTATAAAAATCAGAACACTTATATTGTACAACCGTATTATCTTCAAGTGTTAAAAATCCATGAGCGAAACCATGTGGAACGTAAAACATCTTTTTATTATCACTAGAAAGTATAGTAGATACATGTTCACCATATGTTGGAGATTCCTTTCTTATATCTACAGCAACATCTAGTATTGAACCAGATACTACCTTAACAACTTTTATTTGAGACATATCTGGGTTTTGATAATGTAACCCTCTAACGACTCCTTTTTGAGACAAGGATTGATTATCCTGTACAAATGTAGTCTCAAGACCTAAATCTTTAAAGACCTTCTGATTAAAAGACTCTAAGAAATATCCTCTAGAATCTTCAAATACTTTAGGTTCTATAATATAGAGGTCTTTAATTTTAGTTTTAATTAATTTACCCATTTTTCTTCAAAAACTTTTTCTACATAATCAAAAACATCTTCGTTATAATGAGGTGCTGCACCTAAGAAAAATACTCTATCCAATACAGTGTTACCTAACGGATAATCTTTTAAATCACCTAGATGTGAATATCCTGGATGTAATAATACGTTACCAGCAAAATAATTTCTAGTTTGTATCATATTTTCTTCTAAAAACTCAACTAGTTTATCTTTTAATACTTTATCTTCACAAACGAAAGGTGTACCAAACCAACATGTATCAGATTTTTCAAGCATTTTAACACCTCTTAGACCATCTACATACTTTAATAAAATACTCTCGATACGTTTTTTACTAACCTTTCTGTTGGCATCAATTTCAGCGAATTTAGAAATTTGTACTAATCCTATTGAACCTTGTAAATCCATTGGTTTTAAATTATAACCCATGTTTCTGAAAACATATTTATGGTCAATAATACCATCATAACCATCTAACCAGTTATCGAATCGCTTACCACACGTTCCACATGATAATAGGTTGGCAGAACCAACACAATAACAATCTCTACCCCACCATGCGAAACTAGTAAATTCTTTCTTTAAATCTTCAATACTAGTACAAACGATACCACCTTCACCAGTAGATATATGGTGTGCTGGATAAAAAGATGAAGACCAAGCTACATAGTAATCACTCAAGTGTTTGCCATTGTATTTAGTACCAATACTATCACAACTATCTCCAATCAATTTAATATCATGTTTTTCACACAATTCTTTTAAATAATCCATATCTGGTGGGTTACCTAATACTGGAGAAACAAATATACCCTTAGTTTTTTCTGTAATTTTTTCTTCTATTTTTGTTACATCGAAATTAAGTGTTTCATATTCAATATCTACAAAAACTGGTTTCAATCCATTTTGTACTATGGTTGATATTGTAGTTGGGAAACCAACTGGTGAGACAATTATCTCATCACCATCATCCCAACCAAAGTATTTTTTTAAACCAGCAATTAAGACTAGGTTAGCCGAACTACCAGAATTAACCATTTGACCGTATTTAGCACCAAAATATTTAGCAAACTTTCTTTCGAATTTAAATACATTTTCACCAGCTACTACCCATTTACCAGTAATAAACGTGGTAATTGCAGCCATAATCTCTTCTTCATCCCAGTAAGGACCAGAATAAAGTACTTGACTTTCACCTGGTTTAAAGTTCTTATTGTATAAATACTTAGGTTTATTTTCTTTAATATAACCCTTTAAATCAATTAAGATATCGTTAACGTTTTTTTCTTTTTCCATAATGCAAATATATTATTTATTTTTAATAAAGACAAGTTTTGTCTAAAATTTAATCCAGTTATTTGGAATTAAATCTTGAGTGTCTTGTGGTCCCTTTGGGCCGAACCATTTTTTAGGTGCTATTACAGTACCATCCCAATCAGATAAATAAGCACCCCACCAACTAAAACTACTATTAGCAATTATTTGATTATTACAAGCCATTATCAAGTATAAATCATCTAATTCTTCAGTATATGGTGAGAAATAAATGTTATCTCCTTTGAAGTTCTCTTTACACCATTCAATATCATCTGAAACAAATATAAAGTTACCACCTATTCTTTCCATTGCCTCCTTATAATATTCAACACTACATGGAGCATGGAAGTCTGTAAGATTCATATAATCACCCCTACGTACATGAACAGCTGTGATATCTTCTTCACCAACAATACCATCAATATACTCATCAAATTCTTCCATCTTAACTTCATCAATATAAAATATACGATTTCTCAAATCATTTTTATATTCTTTAAAATACTTATCACTTTGGAAATAACCATTAAGGATAGAATTATCTTTAGGTGTTATTTTATTATATGAAAAACCCATTTCATTAATTACATTAGTAATACCCCCTTGACCTTCAAATCTTGGTAGAAGTTTAAAGAATGTTTTATCGTACTTATTAGCCTCATTACCTTGGGCTGGTGTATGACAATAATCTAAATTAAACTTCGCTTCTAAATTCTGTTTCTTAGCTATCCCATAAGTCGCAGCTATTTGAAACATTTGGTTCCCTAAACCACCTTGTAATCTACACGTTAACATATTCTAATTTTTTATATTTTTCTTTTTGTCTAATTCTATTTGCATGGTCATTAACCATACCTATATCAACTTTATGCTCATTTATTGGATTACCTTCATTGTAAACATAATTAATTTCTGGCATAAACCTATAATGTTCTTCTGTGGCCATTTCTAACATTGGATACATAAAACATAAATCCCCACTCCACTGCCAATAGTCCCCGTTTTCATCTTTAAGGTCTTCTTCTTTAATTGCTCTCCATAAAAAAGCTCTCCATGTTCTAATATGAGATGCTGTAAATCTAGAATTCCTTAAATCGTGGAAATTAGTTTGTGGGCTTGAGAATCCAGGTGCACCTGTAGAATACCTAAAACTACCATTGGCTATCCATACGTCATTATCTGAATATAATTCTGCAATTCTTTTGAAAACATTTCTATCTGGTAAAAAATCATCACCATCAACTTCAATACAGAAGTCGTTATCATCTATATTTTCATTATATCTAATAACTTTATCAAAGTTACCAGCTTGGTATAATTTTTTATTATTGTCATCAATTAAGATAAATCTATCATCACCTTTAATGGTTCTTTTAACCAATTCAACTGATTTGTCTGTTGATAAGTCATGTGTTATATAGCATGTAAAATCTTTATAAGATTGTGCCATTATCGAGCCTAGACATCTTTCTATATATTCTTCGGCATTATAAAATCCTGTTAAAATTATCATATTAATTTATATATTTTTTTATTATTTTATTAGTGTAATTATTTTTATCTATCCCTAAATCAATAATAGCATTATCTATTATTTTACTATTAGGTGTGTCCCAATTAATAATATTTTTGTTTTCAATTACATTTACATTTGGTTTAACACCTAAAGTTTTAATAACTTCTAACGCTATTTCTGAAATATTTAATTTTTCTATGTGTGATAAGTTAATTGTACCGTATTTAACATTTTCAATACAATAATTCACAATCTTCACAATGTCATCAACATCCACTAGTGCTCTATTAATGCCTTTAAATAAATTTATATTATCACCATTTTTAATAGCATTACTTAAATACTTTATTAAGTTATTATTATTCCCATTAAAACCAATTATTTGTGGTACCTTAAATATTAAGTAATTTTTAGTTTTAGATTTAATTAGGTTTTCCATTTCAAATTTATGAGTATAGTAATGATTATTAGAAACACCAGATAGTATACTACTAAAATAAACAAAAGTTAAATCATTATATTTAGACATACTATCTAGAATTAAATCTTTCTCTCGCTTAAAATCCTTACTAACATTTGCATTTGAATCTGATACTCCAGAAGCAAATATTAAAGCTTTAGAACTGACATCCTTAGAGTTTCTAAATTTTGACCCTATTAGTCCATTACCAATTACCATTAGTTTATAATTTTTTCTCGTTTACCTAATAAATTTCTATAATCCAAAACGTTTGTTTCGTCATCATATAAATAAAATTTACCAACACCATTTTTTAAGTTAAAGTCACTTAATCTAGAACCTCTACTTTTACATCTTTTTAGATGATTTTCAAGTCCTATGTATTTATAATGTAACATTTTTAAATCATCGCCATGGTATAGTTTAATATCACCTTGTGGGTTAGCCATATGAGCACCTAAACTATAATTAATTTCTTTAATTTTATTACAATCAAACATCATTGGTTTATTCAGCACACTTACTGACACACCTTCTTTAACTAATTCTATAAGATTATCATCATGTTTTAAAACAAAATCTTCATCAGCTATCATATGTGAACCATGTGGTTTAAAAAAAGTTACACCATTATCAAATGATTTTTTTAGAAAATCATCCATATCTTCATGATATAGAAATTCATCCGAATCACCTACAATAACATAATCAGCAATACCTTCACTTATTCTCCAAACATTATTTTTTAATGTAACATGTTTACTATCGTCAAATCTACCTTTTGAATTGTATGGGATTATCTCAGTATTTTCAAAAGAGTTAATTATCTCAATACTTTTATCATCAGACATATTATCAATCATATAAATTTTTTCACAAAACTTAGAATAATACCTTAGTAAATTAGGTAATATATATTCTTCATTATGACAAATAAAATATGCGTGTACTATTGGTTTTTTCATATTTCTAAAACTTTAACCCATTCATTAATAATTTCTTCATTAGTTAAATCTTTAACATCATGATTTGTAGCATGGTTACCGAAAAATTTAGTACCGTTAGTTTCACACTCATCTTTAACAAGATTAGCCACTTCTGATTTAGACGAAAGATAAACAGCATCTACCATGCTGTACATTTTTTCTTTATCAGACATGAAACCTATTTCTTCCACCTTATCTATATTTTCCATAATAACAGGTCTAACTTCATTTTCGTAAAATTCTGGATTTGTTACATTTCCAAAAATATAAACCTTTTCGTAACCATCATTTATAGCTCTAAGTATTGATATATGTGTTTGTTTATTAACATCAATAGAACCAATAATACCAGCGCATTTTTCAGCACCTTCTACTTTAACACTTTTAGGTAGTGGTTCTTTAAGGTTTGGTATTGTCGTATATGTTCCTCTATAACTTGAGTGATACTTTCTTTGTTTTTCATTAAGGAATACACACTCATCCCAAAAAGGAATTACCCTACCAACTTCAAAAACATCTTTTTCATGACAATTAAGTATTACTTTATCTACTGGTGGTCGCTCACCAGGGTTTAAAAAGTGTACTATTAATTTATCGTCAGATTTTGGTCTAAAGTTATCTAACTTATCTGATTTACATTTATCCAAATGCCAATCATGTGGACCATATAAAATAGTTTCATATCCAGCATCATTTAGTGCGTTTGTAAGTCTTATAAAAGCAAAAGTGGAGCCACCTTTGTCACTCCAACCAGTAAGTATTTTTATCATGCTAAAACATTTTGGTATTCTTTTATTATTTCATCAATCTCACCGTTAGAAGTTACGCAAGGTATATCTGGGTATAACCTACCTAATTCTTTAGAAACTTCTTTATCAACGGTATGTGTAACATCAAAATTAACTTCTTCAATTCTATATAGTTTATTTGGTTCTGATATTACGTCACCGTTAGGAGACTTCATTCCCCACTTACCATCACCTATTTTATATCCAGGTGGTTGGTTCATCGGTGTAAATTTAACACCTTTAACAACTAATTTTCTAAAAAACCTTTCTTCTTCCTCATTAACTGGTGTACATACAGTAACAGAAAAATTATTATTTTTTAATTTATCAACTAATGGTAATGTCTCTTCAAGAGTTTTACCAGCAACTAATACTTTGAATAATTCTTTTCCTGTAAATTCCCTATCAATTTTAACAGGTAAGTGTTCAACATACTTTTCAGCAAATTCTTTTCTTTTTTGCTCCCACTCATCATTAGTTATACCTATTGACATGTGATTAACCCTAACATTAGTGTGAACACCCACCTTAACACCAGCAATATAGTTTCTAAAACAGAAATCAATTTCATAAAAATGAAACCCTTTATTTTCCGTATCAAAATTTTCTTTTAATCTTCCTCTATGAACAGTAAAGAAAACACCATCAACTACAACAGCTTCAGTAACATCATTATTTAAACTAGGGCTATATTTGTTTACCCATGTTTTACCGTTATGAGTGTGCGCTACTTGCCCATACATTTTTTTTCTATCAGCCCACCATTGGCCATTTTCAGCCATGTATTTTGTACCAGCAACACCAATAATACCATATTCTGGATTTTTATCAAATAATCTAGTTATTTTTTTAGCGATTTGTTTAGTTTCAATTATTATATCATCATGACAAAAAACTATAATATCATTTTTAGCTTCTTTAAGTCCTTTTTGGTAGTATTTGGTAAGACCTTCACCTTTATTTATGTATTCTATAATCTCAACTTTAGGGTTTCCACATACCTTTTTTAAATGTTCAATGTGTTCTGGTTTGTGCTCCTTTGTACAATATACTATACTAATCATGTTGTAACTTTTTTATATTTTTCATTATATATTAAAACAGCTTTATTATAAAATTCTATTTCATCCGATAATAGAACTTTTAAAGACTCTTTGTCTTCTTCACTAACTTCTTTTTTGGCTTTAGTAACATTTGTTGTCTTATATTGGGGTCTCCAACCATTTACTTCACAACATAAATCAATAAACTCATCATATTTTTCAGTAAACCCAAACAATAATTTTTTATCGTTTAGATTTTTTAAAGCTATCTGTAATTTGGTTTCATATGGTAAGTCGTGTGGTACTCCAGCTATGTGATGTATCTGATAATGTTTTTGACTAGTGTCTTCATTAAACCAATCAATAACTGGTTTATCTTCTGTAATCCAACCTCTATCAATTGCATAACGATAAGCTGAAAGAGTCCTAGATATAGGGTCTCTAAGCATGGCTACATATTGATAGTCCTTTGTTTTTAAATATGGGTGTAACCCATAACTCATGTGTTCTGAGAATAAATCACAATGTTCTAAAATTGTCATACCATTAGGTTCTAATTCTAAGAATTTTTGTGTGTCTCTAGCATCAGTTAAAAACCATAATTTATTATAACCCCAATAAGGTCTAGAAACATTTGATTCTAAAAAGGTTCTAAAACTAGTACCAGCAGTTTTACCTATATGTATAAAAACGTATTTCATTAATTTTATTTTAGTTCTTTTAGTTCTTTTAATTCAGCTTCTAATTTAGCTAACTCATTTTTAAAACCTTTGGCAACAATTCCTGGTAAATATCCTTCATGAACTAACTCTATAGTTATAAACTTAATTCTAGATTCTACTTCTTTAATTCTTTTTTCCTTCATTATCTAACTTTCTAATGTAAATTCTAATAGCGCTACCTAATGTAGCATCATTACCGTTTTTTTTGTCTTTAACCATTTCTATTATCTCGGCTAGTCTTTCAATTGCTTGTTTACATGTAGTTTCCATATTAAATTTATTTATTAAAACGTTTATAAGCACTATCACTTATTTTTATGATTTCAGAATTGTTTATGAATTCTTCTAAATTTTTAGCATTTGAATAGCTCATAGCTGAACGTAAATATGATTTAAAGTTTTCAGACCATGTATTTAAATTGTACTCAACTTTTCGATATCTAACAACACCTTCAGAAGTTTTTAGTACTTTGTTACCCCATTTTTTTTGAACTTCCTTAGTACTCATACCCCTAAACTTCTTATAAACATTAAGACCTATACAGTGTGCTTTATCTGCACCCTTTTTAGTTATGGGTATTTTTTTGAAGATGTAGTTATCACCACACGATTCTATACACTTATTTAATATACTACCAACCATAACATAATCAGCACCTATTGCTAGTGCTTTTATTATATCTGAATAAGTTTGCATACCACCATCAGCAACTATTTTAGCTGGTTTATCTAAAGTTAAAGAGGCATAATAACATTCTCTAATAAGACTAGCCATTGGGAACCCAACACCTGTTTGTTGTGTTGTTAAACAACCACCCCCATTACCAATACCAACTCTAATATAATCAGCACCAGCATCGGATAGTAGTTTATACGTAGTTGGGTTAGCTACGTTCCCAACCATTAAGATTAATTTATCAGACCATAACTTTTTTGCTTCTTGTACCGCATCTAACATTTCTTTTGTATGACCGTTTGCTGTGTCAATTAAAACTTTAAATGTTTTCATATTATACACAGTGTCAGATGAACCTTTAGCATATGTTCGTAAAACCTTTTCTTCTAATATAAATTCTTTGATAAAATCTTTAAGTGAAAGTGATTTAAAAGTTGTGTTATCACCATATTCACCTCTAGGCAAACATATATTAATACCTAACTCTTTAAATAATTCGTAATTACTATCATCAACAACAGTATCCATAGGAGCAGTAAATAATGGTAGGTTACCGTTCTCGTCTAATATATTTATATCACTTCTACTAATAATATCACTAGTAATGTTTGGTTTTATTAGAATATCGTTAAAGTCAAGTTTAACTGAATCGTACATAATTTCATCTTTACTCATATATAATTTTACTTTACACCTGTTGAGCCAAATCCACCTTCACCCCTATCACTATCATTTAAGGAATCGCTTTTATCAAAATTAATCATCATCTTACCAACAACATTAGCAATAACACCTTGAGCAATTCTTTCACCATTTTCTATTACGAATGACTCATTACCGTGATTAATAAGGATAACCTTAACTTCGCCTCTGTAGTCAGAGTCTACAGTACCTGGTGAATTCAATACAGTAATACCATATTTTGCTGCTAACCCACTTCTAGGTCTTACTTGTAGCTCTAGGTTATCTGGTAGTTCAAAATAAAGTCCTGTTGGTACCATGATAATTTTACCAGGTTCTAATGTAATATTACTATCTAAATTAGCTCTGAAGTCAAAACCAGCAGAACCTATTGTTGCGTATTCTGGGTCTTTATTGTTAGACTTATTCATAAACTTTATAGGAAATTTAAACATTTCCGAATGTCCATTATAAGCCTCATTACCCATAGTTTGAATCTCTGACTCAAAGTCATCCATCGTATAATCCTTGGTAGGGTCTATAGCATCAAGTAACTTTTGCTGAATTATATCAGCGCTTGCATCGTTTTCTAACATATTTTATTTTTCTTCCATTATAGCTACCATATTAGCTGTTTTCAATAAAGCAGCTAACTTTTCACCATCAGTTGTCATTGGTCTTTGCGCAAAATCACTATTGTAATTATAAATTGCGAAAACTTCGTCTTCTGATAAATCAATACCAGATTTTAAAGCATAATAAATTGAACGCTCAGCAGTTGACATACTTAATAAATCTTCATTAAAGGTAAACATTTCACCTCTATTATCCTTATGCCATTGTGAAGTTTGTTCACTATACATTTTAGCTTTACCTACTTGGTGTATTAAACAGACTCTAATAACACTTTTAGAGTTAACTTGTTTATCACCTGGAAGCGCTTCGTTTATTTTTAAAGCATACTTAGTTGTATTTAAAATATGTTGTATTAACCCACCATCATGAGCACCATAAAACTTTGTAGTTGTGGTACATGGGGCATTAATAAATTCTTTACCTAATAAATTCATTAGGTCATCGTTAATAACATCATACTTAATACCAGTATCGTTAAACTTCTTAGCGTTTTTTAAGATTTTTTCTTTTGTTAACATATTCTATTTATTTATCTAATAAACTTTTAGCATCATTTAAGACACTTTTTAATTTTTTACCTTTAGCTATTGATTTTTCCATATCTTGTTCTCTAACTTCGTTTAGAGAAGGACCTATATCATCCATAACTTCGGAAATAGGTACATAGTCTCTTAAATTATCAACCTCAACACTAACTAGTTTACCATCTTTATCTAGTGTAACACCAGTTTTATTTGTAAATTCGTCTTTTAATAATTTAGATTCTTTTAATTTTGATTCTAGAAATGTTTTATCAATTTCTTTTTTAATACTATTGATTTGAGTTAAAGCATTTTTCAAACTTACATTTTCATCATCAATCGATTCTAATTTTTTCATAATAGTGTAAGCCCTTTTATACTTGTCTTCTTTTTCAGTGATAGTGTAATCTTTATTTTCCACTTTACCTTCCACTTTATCTTCCACTTTATCTTCCACTTTATCTTCTGATAAATAATCAGATATAAAATCAAATACTAGTCCTAATTTTTCTTTTTTATTCATAATACCACAAATTTATAACTTTTTAATTAATTATGCAACTATTTCTAGTTTTTTTACCTCTTTTAGTAGTTTGACATAAAGTTCACGTCTTGTTTTTGTTACAGCATCAATACTGTAAGTATCTTTTACCGTCTCATGTAATTTATCACTTAATTCA
>WLWE01001729.1_pt1 | contig 15400 bp, 16 predicted proteins | sample 6718301 | NCBI WGS metagenome assembly WLWE01 (sample SAMN12718691, study PRJNA515312) | sponge metagenome | isolation source: marine sponge | host: Mycale hentscheli | place: New Zealand: South Island, Marlborough, Capsize Point | collected 2003-05-01 | reverse complement strand
TCTCGCTTTCGCCGGAAGGAAAAGCACTCATGGCCTCTCGAGATATAAACGTCGTTGCACTCGTAAAGGGCAGTGAGCGATATGTGTTTCTCTACGATGACGACAGTAGAACAGAAACACTGAGAACACTTAACCGCTACGCATCAGATCCAAAACTTAGCTTTTCCTGGTACGACGCGTCCGTTCTTGGTCAGAAAGTTCGTCAAAACAAGTCTCATTCACGAAGAGAAGGCATCGTCCCGCGAGTTGACCGGCGAACCTCGTAGCTTCAGCGTTCAACAATTGCCTTCAGACAACGGTTTCTCAACGCTCTCATTTTTATGCTTAGAAGGTTATGGTCGATCACGCTGCGAACCCTGCTTTTAGAGAGGCTTTGAATCGATATCTTCGTTTCCTTGCAGCTGAAAGAGGTGGTGCAACCCATACGGTAAAAAGTTACCGTGAGGACTTGCTCCAACTTATTGATTATCTTCAAGAAGCTGGTTGCAACCGACCTGCAGATGTCACGACAGTTGTGCTTCGCCGTTACGCGGCAGCCCTTCACGCAACGGGCTACGCACCAACTACAATAGCTCGTAAGTTAGCGAGCATCCGAAGTTTCTATCGATTTGGCCACAGAGAAGGGTGGGTCTCATCAAACCCGGCCCAGCCTCTCCGAAGTCCAAAGAGGGGCCGTTCTCTCCCAAAGTTCTTAACCGGAGATGAGATAGCACGTTTGCTGGTGGCTCCATCTGCCACTACTGATGCAGGACTTCGTGATCGGGCCATCCTCGAGCTTCTCTATTCTTCCGGTGTTCGTGTAGCAGAATTAGCTGCAGTGAATGACGCCGATCTCGATCTTGAATCTGGCACTGTAAAGGTACGTGGTAAAGGGCGTCGAGAACGGCTTGGCATAGTCGGTTCACACGCGCGCCAAGCAATCAAACGATGGCAACAGGTCCGAAAGAGATTTGGAAAGCGACAATCAGCTGGTAGCACAAACCCCCTCTTTCTTAATAAATTTGGCGGCCGGCTTTCGGTGAGAAGTATTGGCCGTTTGTTAGAAAAACATCTCGCAACGACTGGACTGACCGGCCGAGCAAGCCCTCATACACTCCGTCACAGCTTTGCTACACACTTACTTGATGCCGGTGCGGATATTAGAAGTGTTCAAGAACTTCTTGGACACAAAAGTCTCGTTACGACGCAAATCTATACTCACGTTACGACAAGCCGTTTACTTGAAGCATTTGAAAATGCCCATCCACGTGCACACTAGCTGATCTTTTCATTAAGCAAGCCCACGCCTCACTGCCCACACAGCGGCCTGAGTTCGGTCACTTACTGCGAGCTTTCGAAGAATGTTTTGAACATGCTCTTTCACAGTTTCCACGCTAATTGTCAGCGATTGGGCAATTTCCTTGTTGGAAAGCCCTAGCGCCACGTGCCTCAGAACCTGCATTTCTCTCTGAGTCAGTGGGACATCGGGATCAGGTATCACAACACGATTGGCCATAGTTGTTGCCACTCTACGCAACTCTCCAGCACGCATTGGGAGTTGACCTGAAGCAGCTCCCGTAATTGACTCCAGCAGCTCTTCTCGGCTGGAACCCTTGAGAATGTAGTCGTGGGCTCCCGACGCAACGGCTCGAGCAATGTACGAAGGATTATCGAACGTCGTGAGCATAATGCACCGCACACTCGGGACGTCACTACGAATTTTTTCAAGCGCTGCAAGACCGTCATTTCCAGGAGCCATCCTAATGTCGAGCAAAACAACATCAGGCTTATGCTTGCGTGCAAGACTGACAGCTTCCTCACCAGTTGAAGCTTCCGCAACTATCTCAATATCAGTGTCGTCAAGGAGACTCACAAGCCCAAATCGGACCACTTCATGATCGTCTGCGATAATAACACGAACCCTAGCAGCAGCCATCAATTCTCTTTTCTTAGCGAAGTTCTCACAAACCAAAGGTTCCGAGCATTGCGACGAAAACCGTTTCCCTGATCTTTCGGGACTGTCTTCCATTTGGGGAAGCATCGACTATCCACGGCTATTTCCTAATTAAAAAATCATGCATTTGGAGACTAGAGACTTCGAATACGCCAGATTAATTGAATCTATCGAGACGAAATTGCGGCTTGTTTCAAGGAAAATTTTTACTGAGTAAATAGAAACGCATCCCTATCCAATACAAAACAACGCTACAAATCCGAAAGTGGACAATTATTTTTTGCATTTGTTTCATAACTACTATCATGCGCAAGATGCGAAAATGTGGACATTTACTCTTCTGTTTTTCCTTGGGCCTCTAAAGGATTGCCAAAGGCTGATACTTAAACCATCAATATCCGGCATATTACGTGAGTGATACTTACGACGATGAGAATCTTAAAAACTCAATTGAGAGTTTTCAAACGATGAGAGTCGCTAGAAAGAGTTTTATTAAATATAGCCGAATTGGTAGAGAAATACAAACACCTCACCCACAATGGCAGGGCGTATATGAGGGCCTTAATTGATGAACCGCGTTCGTCTGGCGAGCACTTGGAGAAGAACCGCAAAATGTCTTGGAAAGTAGCATTCATACTTATTGCTGACGTTAACACTGTCACAACAAACTCTTACTGCCTTTGATTTTTACTCACCATTTCTTAATGAGGTAAGGGCCCACCATCCCTCATCAAATCAAGTAGTTCTTGAGCCCCCTGATCCAAAAGTTTCTCAGCGACCTCGCGGCCAAGTGACTCAGCACCTTCGGAGTCGCGCACCTCCGACGAACACGACGCTGTTAGCATTTCTACCTTTCCTCCGGCGTCAGACAAGACGCACCCTCCCAGAGAGAGATCGCCTTCTTCTGCAAATTTTCCCCAACTACCGATTGGCGCGAGGCACCCCCCGGCCAGAGCCGCCAGAAGTGATCGCTCAGCAATAGTCGCAAGGTACGTTGCAGAATCTTGTATTGGTTCAAGAATTTCTCGAACACGTTGATTTGTTTCCTTGATCTGTATTACTAGGGCACCTTGAGCTACGGCTGGCCAGAACTCTGGTGGCCGCAGTAATTCAGATATTCTTTCCGCATAGCCAAGTCGCTCAAGGCCTGCGGCTGCGAGAACAACGGCATCGAGCTCCCCTTCATCAAGCCGCTTGAGACGTGAATCAACGTTGCCTCTGATAGCGACAATCTGCAGATCTGGACGAACCGCCTGAACCTGAATTCGTCGGCGAATACTCGCTGTGCCAACACTGGCATCCTTCGGTAAATCACGAAGCCCAACCCCGTCCCGACTGACCAAAACATCAAACGGTGTTGCCCTAGGAGGAGTACACGCAAATTCAAGGCCAGGAGTCATTGCTGTTGGCAGGTCTTTCAGGCTATGGACTGCCATATCAATGCGTTCCTCGAGGAGTGCTTTTTCAAGTTCACGAACAAAGACACCATCATTTCCAATCTGTGCAATTGGAACAGTCTGCTGCTGATCCCCACGAGTCGTGATGATGACTTCTTGTACTTCAAAGCCAAAACTCTGCAGTTGTTCTATAACATGACCTGTCTGAGTCCGAGCGAGCTGGCTTCCACGAGTTCCAACACGCACCATCTCACCAGCAAGTTTTCCCACGTTTATTCGTTCCCTCTGGTGTCTGATTTGTCTCAAAAAGCATTGCTACACAAAATCTAACGGTTGCCTTAAGAATCCATAGGCTCATCTGTTCTTGCAAGAACAGCAGCGTAAACAACTGTGGCATTAATCTCCAGCAGACTGCGTGTTATAGCTGACAGTGTAGCTCCAGTGGTTGCGACATCATCGACAACGAGCACTCGCTTACCTTTGAGTTGTCTACCCACACCAGAAAATTTAGCGGAAGCATTTTGAGGTCGCATTTTGGCCGACAATGACTTCTGAGGCTTTGTAAATATCTTTTGTTTTATATCACAGCGATACGGAACTCTGAGACGTGCTGCAATTCTTCTTGCCATAGTATTTGCAGAATTTGTTCCTCTCGCCCAACGCTTACGCCAATGCATGGGAACTGGAACAACGGCATCTAACTTCAAATCACGTATGCCTGGGTGCTGTTCAACAAGAAGATCCGAAAGTGCTTCCACAAGACCTTCGCCTGCAGGCCTCTTACCCACCAAAACACTTTCACGCAGGCGGCCCTGATAACTGCCAAGCACAAAAATCTGCTGCCACAAGATTTCTTCCTCACCCAATTGCTGAGCAAGTTTCCGGCACAAAGGACATGACGCGTCACTGTGCCTCGGAAGACCACAATAGTCACAGCGTGGACTCATGTCAGTTACTTCAAGCCGACATGTTTCGCACAAAGGAATATCGTTTCCAGCAGGTCGATTTTCTTGTGACCGATCATTGGAAATATCTTCACCACATGCCACGCAACTCGCTGGGAAAACAATGGTGCTCAATTCGACAAACTGCTGCCTTGCCCAGCCTCTGCAACCGACCCAACTAAACGGCAGTCTTCTGAAATCTCTCAACATTTCATTTGTTCCCGATTTAGAACAGACAAAAGAATTGACGCCAACAAATAGCCTACCTATCTTTCCGGAACTCGGCATCTATTCCCTTGGCAGCTTCATTTCATGCTGATTGATCGCTACCTCATCCGCGCACAGCTACAAGCATTTTGTATTGTCTTTATAAGCCTTGCTGGACTGACGTTTGTCATCGATGCATTCACGAACCTTGAAGAGTTTATGCTTCATGCTGAAAAAAACGGTGGACTTTTACGAGTCCTTGGCATGTACTACGGCTATCGACTCATCTCATTTTTTGACGCCACAAGCCCCATTATCTCGCTAGCCAGCGGAATGTTTGCTTTATCGTGGCTTGAACGACATAACGAACTTACCGCGCTACTAGCAGCCGGAATTACGCGGTGGAGAATCGCAAAACCCGCAATTCTTTTTACTCTCTTTGTGAGCCTTCTTGCCATTGGAAACCGAGAGTTTGTGCTCCCTTCGATACGGTTTGTAATCGCACGCAATGCACAAGATCTCGATGGGCAGACTCAAAAAAACTTTGAAGCCCGATATGACCATGAAACTGAAATACTGTTCCGTGGAAAATCCTATCAGGAAGCTCTGCAACGTCTCGAGTCACCAAGTCTGCTTATGCCTCCTTTGCTGGCTGAACTTGGCCCACAGATTGATGCAGCCAACGCTATCTGGGAACCAGCAGCAACAGAACACCCCGCAGGGTATCTGCTTCGTGGGGTTTCCCGACCACCAGATATTGATTCACTACCCGCTCTCAAACTTAAAGATTCAACTGTGATTTATACAGCTGAAAACTCTTCATGGCTGAAATCCAATGAATGTTTTGTGACAAGTGGAGTGAGTTTCGAACAAATGATTGGCTCAAGTAATTGGAGCCTTTATTCATCAACTATGAATCTGATCAATGCAATTTCAAATCCGAGTCTAGGCGTTGGTGCAGACGTTCCCCTACGCGTTCATGCTCGGTTCGTAGCTCCGTTTCTAGATATTTCCCTTGTCTTGCTCGGCTTACCGCTGGTGCTCGGACCGAGTCGACGAGGAGTCTTCGTTGCAGTTGGACTCTGTGTTTTAACGACTGTAGCGTTTTTCCTGACAATACTCGGATTTCATGCCCTCGCCATGAGTTATATTCTTGGACCGTCTTTCGCTGCCTGGGCTCCGCTTATGGTGATGGCTCCACTTGCAGCGTGGCGAGCACAGCCCATGTGGGAATAGAAGAATAGCTGGAAATTCCTGAGCACTGTCTTGTAACAAGAGGCACATCTTTCCCGAACCTCTTTTTTTAGCCAAACCTTTTTTCTCGACCCGAACCACCCTCTCTGCCGATAGTATCAGAAGAGGCGCGGGATGCACCTCTCCAGCATCAAGAGAAACGTAACGCTGGATACCCATTTGGCAAAGGAGTGCCCTCACAATGTGGATTAACACCACACGCTTTGGACGTATCGATGTTGATTCAGCCGATCTGCTGAACTTCCAAAGCGGTCTGCCCGGTCTCGAGCAATGCCGAGAATGGGCTCTACTTGCTGACGCTGAAAACGACGCTCTAGGCTGGCTTCAAAGCACAACCCGAGACGACGTTGCAATCGCAGTTGTCAGCCCAAGGCGATTTGTACCTCAGTACCAAGTCCGCATACCAAGGAGTGAGCTTACGCCTCTTCGGCTTCACGACATTCGGCAGGCGCAGCTGGTGGTAGTTGTCAGTAAAAATAACAAAGGACTAACACTTAATCTGAAAGCTCCAATCGTTATAAACCTTGAAGACCGTACAGGCCGTCAAGTTGTTGCGAGTGGAGACTTATCTTTGCATCAACAACTAGATCACACCCTAGCCACGCTTAAAAAGAGTGCATAATTCGATGTTAGCTGGAAGCTTGGAATACCAGCTTGAAATACATCAGGAAGGAACCAACGATGCTCGTACTCTCTAGACAACGTGATGAAAGTATAATGATCGGCGACAATATTGTTGTGACGATCGTAGATATTCGTGGAGACAAAGTACGGCTAGGCATCAATGCACCTTCGGAAATTCCTGTGCATCGTCAAGAAGTTTATGAAGCCATTCAGCGTGAGAACATTCGAGCTGCCAGTCTCGAACCTGAAGAAACACGAGACATCGGCGGACTCACGTCAAAGTGATCGCTCACTACGATTTCACCCGTCTGTCTACAAAAGGCCTAAAAGCAGCGTTCTTCAATAATCCTCGCCTACGCTCACACCGCCGCTACAAATGCATGTCGTAGAGCCTACAGATACTATTTACCCTCATGCCGATTTGTATCTGGAAAAACGGCTATGGTTTTAAGAAATACTGAGGCTCATTGCCTGGCCGCCATTTAATATTACATCCAATACTCGGAAGTTGTGGCTGGGGAAGTGGCCGAGATTCAAGCAAGGCGTCTATAGCCTTTCGAAGATCCTCGCCCGTTACGGGCACTCCGCTATCAGGACGACTTCCATCAAGCTGGCCTCGGTACACCAGTTTGTGGTTCCCGTCGAAAAGATAGAAGTCCGGCGTACAGGCTGCCCCATAGGTCTTTGCAACCTCCTGTGTTTCGTCAAATAAATAGGGAAACGGATAGCCCCTCTGCTCACTTTCATGGACCATTTGTTCTGGAGAGTCGGCGGGGTGTGCTGCGACATCATTCGAATTTATAGCCACCATACCGACACCTTTTGGCATGTACTCATGGCCGATCGCAGCCAATTCATTTGCCACATGTTTTACGAATGGACAATGGTTGCAAATAAACATTAAGACCGTCCCACTCTTCCCGGAAACATCTGCAAAAGAAAGGGTTCGTCCATCTATATTTGTCAGTGAAAAATTCTCAGCCTCTGTCCCAAGAGGAAGCATAGTGCTCGGAGTGCGAACCATTTTCTTTTCCTTTAAAACGTGTCTCAAAAATAATAAACAATCTACTATTAACCATTTTCCCGAAACAGCCGGCAAGCATTCGCCGTGGTTGCAGCAGCAAGAGACTCGATTGTCTCTCCGCGAATATTTGCTAAGCATCGAGCTGTATGCACCACGTGCGCCGGCTCATTTCGTTTTCCTCGTAACGGTTCAGGAGACAAAAATGGGCTGTCAGTCTCAATGAGCAAACGATCGAGCGGGACTGTTTTGGCTACTTCCCGCAGTGACTCAGCTGACCGAAATGTTACCATTCCTGCAAAACCTATATAGAATCCAAGCTCGAGGGCTTCAGCTGCTTCCTCGGCAGTCCCCGAAAAGGCATGCAGTACACCAGTCATTGGCTTGTGTTGAGTTGCTTTTGCAAGTGCATTAAGTACATCACGAATGCTTTCGCGAGTATGAATAACGAGTGGTAGTTCTGTTGCTTGCGATAAACCAATATGACGATCAAAAAATAATTGCTGATTTTCTTTGGAGGCGACTGTGCGAAACCAATCTAATCCTGTTTCACCAATTGCAGAAACTTTCCCTGTGTCCACAAGGTCCTTGATACGTCCCCATTCTTTCTCATCAACATCATCAACATCGTTTGGATGAATACCTACAGCACAAAAAACCCCTTCTTCATTTTCACTTAATTGAACTGCCGCCTCGCTATCCGCCGCGCGCGTACCAATAACAGTCATACGCGAAACGCCTGCTGCACGAGCACGCTGGAGAACGTCCTTCGTTTCTCCGCCATAACGCATTGGGTCGAGGTGACAATGGCTGTCAAAATATTCTATAGGTGCCACAGAGAAAGCAGCCTTTTGTCATTATGAATAGGAACCAGCAGTACCAACAAGAAACGATTAGAATACCCAGACTACGGGGCAGTGGTCGTCACGTTATTCTTCAGCCTTTTCTCTTGCTGACGTAGCATATCGAGATGCCCCTCAACTGCTGAGATTGCCTCTCGAACAAGCTCAGCAGTCTTACCAGTAGCACTCCCTCTTTGACCAACAATCCCGTCTGCATGATCTCGCAGAATTTGTAGCGATTTTTCTCGCTTCTCAAGATCAGCGATTAGTGTTGGAAGCAGGAAAGCGAGATCAACATCATGCCAACCTGTGAATGCCAGGGGGAAAAAGCTTTGGGGAAGCTCGAATTGTTCTGCCACAAGAATTGTTTCGGCTCGATCAACGAAATTCTGATGGTCTGAAACCACATCCACTAATATGAGTTTAAGTGATTCATCACCTCGGTATGTCCAGATATTCGACTCAGAAAGGTACATCAAGGGAGACTGGCGAAAAAGTCGTACAAGACGACTAAGAACCACTTCCTCATTTTGTTTTGAAGTCATAGTGCTGGAATCCCTAAACCCATCTATTTTGATCTGACATCAAACTGAACATTTTCACGAAGCAATGACGCCTGCTAAATGGGCTGCTGCATAAAGGCCGGACCAAAAAACACCAAATACCACGACAGGCAGAACGAGGCCAGTAATCAATGCCCCAGAAATTGAAACAAACGGAAATGGTTCCGACACACGGTCTTCCGGAACCGGGTCAAAGGTCATCACCTTTAGTACTCGTAGGTAATAGAAGAGGCTTATCACCGTATTAAATCCCCCAATAACCAACAGGCTCAACATCAGAGGACTTTCCGCACCTGCTGTGATTGCATCAACAAGTGAAGAGAACACGAGAAACTTTGCAACAAATCCAGCTAGAGGTGGAAGGCCAATAAGACTCACAAGGACCACTGCCATGGCAACCACAATCCCAGGGCTTCCATGTATCAATCCGGCATACGATGCAATCTCTTCACTTTTCAAGCGATTCCGAAGGAGAGCGACTATGCCAAATGCACCAAGGTTCATGAAAAGATAGGTAGCGAGATAAAACGCAACAGCTGCCACTGCATCGCGTGCTCCCTCAACAGAAATAGCCACCATAGCAACCGCAGCAGCAACAGCCATCATGATATAGCCAGCGTGAGCAATGGTTGAATATGCCAGAAGTCGCTTCATGTTTGTCTGTCCGTACGCTGCTAAATTACCAAATGTGCAAGTAACGGCAGCAAAGAGACCAATCACGTAAACAACAAAATGCCTCGCATCGGTACTTGCGACGGCGTTTGCCGACATGCCCACAACAGCATCACTTACTGGGGCGGTAAAGGCGAAAGCCACTCGAACTAACAGTGCTACGGCAGCAGCCTTACTCGCCACAGAAAGAAAAGCACCGACCTCGGCCGCTGAACCTTCAAAAACATCCGGGCACCAAAAATGAAACGGGACCGCAGAGAGCTTGAACGCCAAACCAACAGAGAGCATAAGACCACCCAAACACAGCACCATCGTACTTCCGCTCGTCCCACCAGCTGCAAGAACACGGGAAATCTCGACGGAAATATCCGGCAAAACAAGCGTACCCAACACTCCAGAAATCAGACTAATTCCATAGAGCATAACTCCAGCTGTCCCAGCACCGTAAACGGCGTACTTGAGGGCAGCCTCAGAACTTGCCGGCCTCCCTTTGAGCATGCCGGCGAGCACATACGATGGAACACTCGCCATTTCAACTGCCATGAAGACCATTAACAGATTATTGGCCGACACCATGAGGCACATTCCAAGAGAACTTCCAAGAACAAGCGAATAGAAGTCAGCTCCATCCTCACGGTCAGGAATTCCCGATAATTTTGTGAGCACAACATAGAGGACTAAAAAGCCTGCCAGCACGAGTCGAAGAAATGCGGTGAATGAATCAAATATAAGCAGCCCACCGAATAATTCGTTTCTCACTGCAGTTGCCGAAAGCAGTGAATCGCTTATCTGGCTACCAACACTGAGAAAGTCGACGTACGCATACCAGGCCGCAAAACAAACTCCACCCAAAGCAATTCCACCAGAATCCAGATACCTCAACAGAGGAAGCATTCTGCACAGTAACAGCAAAACAATTGTTGCCACCAAACAAAGTTCAGGGCGGAAAAGGGGTAATGAGACACGAACAGTGTCAACAAAAAGTTCGTTCAGCAGTGTGCCGACATTCAACTCGGGAGTCACCAAAAGTTCCTTTCCTTCAACGCAGTTCCCAGATGTATGGATTAGTCCTGAGCCCAACGCGAGGCAATCTCTCTACTCGTGATTTCTGCACGAGTGACAACTCTATCACTATCTGAAACGCCGTGATCATCCTCAGCGACAATCATCTTTCGTGCTCCGTCATGTACATCTCTTGTCCACTCAGCCAGATTTTCAACCTGCTGGTTTACCGAAGGGGTCACATATTGGAAAAGCGTCTGAGGCGCGACGCCGAAGAGAATCGCCAAGAAAACCAGTGGTGTCGCAATCGACAATTCACGCGGAGTGATGGGTTTCAGCGCGTCTTCATGTGGCCCCCGATACTCAGCCCCAAGATAGACTCTTTGTATTGCCCACAAAATATATGCCGCTGTAAGAATGACCGTAAAAGCCGAAATGACTGCAAGCGGCCTACTGTAATTCCAACTCGAAAGGGTTACTAAAACTTCTCCAATAAAACCACAGAGTCCGGGCAGTCCCAAGCCAGCGAAGAAGATAACTATTGCCAACCCACTGTAGACGGGCATCTTGCCGAAAATCCCACCGAACTCATTTAAGTTTCGATGATGAACACGGTCATAAAGCACTCCCACCATGAAGAACATGCCCGCGGAACTAATTCCATGAGCAAGCATTTGGAACATGGCCCCATTCACCCCCTGAGCCCAGAACTCCCAACGATATTCCTGACCTGCTACAGCACTCCAGACGCCAAGCCCAAGCATCACGTAACCCATATGGCTGACTGAACTATATGCAACCATGCGTTTGAAGTCTGTTTGGGCAAGAGCAGCAAAGGCTCCGTAGACCATTGACACAACGCCTACACCACAAACCAACCACGCCAAAGACAGGCCTGCACCGGGACAGATCGGATAACAAATACGCAGGATGCCATACCCACCAAGTTTCAATAAGACTCCGGCCAAGATCATTGAAATTGGCGTTGGAGCTTCGACATGTGCATCAGGCAGCCATGTATGTACCGGAAAGACCGGTACTTTGATAACAAAACCGATGAGAAGTAGCAGAAAAGCCCAAGTCTCAAGACTCATTCCAAGCCAGACGGTTACTGCTGCGAATGGGGAGTTCGGCAATTGACCAACAGCAGCCAACGCCATCAGATTGAACGTATGGACAGCACTTTCAGCAGAACGTAATGCCGCTATCTCCTGGGTTGCTGTTGAAGGCTGCACTACATGTGTCGCAATAAGTTGCTCATCAGAGAGCAACCGAACGTCGCTTGTAAAGTACAGCATGAGAATTGCTATGAGCATCAGTACGCTACCAAGCAATGTGTAAAGAAAAAACTTGATGGCCGCATACTCACGCCGTGGACCACCCCAAACACCAATGAGAAAATACATCGGTAACAACATGACTTCCCAGAAAACATAGAACAGGAAGAAGTCAAGCGAAACAAAGACACCGAGCATGCCTGTCTCGAGCAGGAGAAACAGAATATGGTACGCCTTAACATGCTTTTTAATGGACCAACTTGCTGCAGCGGCCAACATGGAAATAAACGTAGTCAAAACAACGAGAGGCAGACTGATCCCATCAATACCTAGCAGATATTCAATGCCGAAAGACTCAATCCAAGGCAGTTTCACAACCCCCTGCATGCTCGCCTGCCCCACAATAAACTGCCCGGGACCAACGGCACCAAAAAACTGCGGTACAGCAATCCACAGAGACAACAGGAAGACAACAGCGGTAGTCGCGAGCGTGCTCCACCGAATGATTTCTTCACGCGCTCTGGGGATAATCGGCAACGATAAACCTGCTGCCACAAGAGCAGGTAAAAAGACGATAAGTGTAAGCGGCCAAAAGGCGGGGTTCTCAGCGGGTGCCATGTGATATTCCATGAACGGCGGGGGAAATTCTAACCAGCAAATGAAGTCCGAAACAAAAGTGTTGCAAGGACAAATATTGCGACAGTACCAACAACAATAAACATTACATACTGGCGAAGGTTACCTGTCTGAACTCGCTTCAATTCAAGCCCAGCCTTCCAAGTAACACTGCCAGCTACATTCACAATGCCATCAACAACCACTCGGTCAAACCAGGCATCCACGCTCGCAATCTGTCGAGCTGTCCAAGCAAGTGAATTAATCAACCGATCGATCACCTGAGTATCAATAGCACTTATGAACCGTGCCACACCAAGTGTCGGCAGAACGAAGAGCACGTTATAAAGCTCATCAACGTACCATCTATGAACCAGAAAAGTATAAATTGGACGAGCTGCATGAGCGACAGCTACCGGTGACACCAGAGGCTTCAGATACATAGCCGCAGCAAGAAGAACACCGGCAAGTGCCGTCAGGAATGCTGTCAGTGTAGCCGTGACGTGAATCGCACCAACATGACTTTCGTGCTCAGCAGGCAACGTGATATTTCCAAGGATTCCCGCTGTTGTAATGGCCTCTGCAGTGCCAGCGGGACGTGATTGCTCCAGCAGGCTTTCAACGCCGAGCCCACCAGGCAATGCCCAGCCAGCGACAACAGCAAAAACAGCAAGAGCAACGAGTGGAGCCGTCATTACTCGGGGGGACTCATGGGCATGTTCAAAAACATGCTGATCGCGAGGCGATCCTGCAAACGTCATAAACCAGAGACGAAACATATAAAACGCGGTGATAAATGCCCCGCCTGCCACAGCTACGTAGAGAACTGAATGCTGGGGATTCGTCCGAGAAAAAAGAAGGGCTTGGGCGAGAATCGCATCTTTCGAATAGTAACCACTTAAGCCCAATACAAAGGGAACCCCTGCACCGATAATCGCAAGGCACCCAATGAGCATTGTCCAGGCTGTGTACGGCATCACTTTTAAAAGACCACCCATCTTCCGCATGTCATTTGTATGGCAAGCATGAATGACTGATCCCGAACACAAAAAAAGAAGGCTCTTAAAAAAAGCGTGGGTTATCAGATGAAAAAGTCCCGCTACCCATCCTCCTACACCAAGTGCAAGCATCATGTAACCAAGTTGACTCACTGTTGAGTAGGCAAGCACACGCTTGATGTCAGTGGCCGTTATGGCGATAGTAGCAGCAATAAAAAGCGTTACACCTCCGGTATACGCTATGACCAACAAAACATCTGGAGTAAGCACTGGAAAAAAACGTCCAACCAGGTACACGCCCGCAGCCACCATAGTGGCGGAGTGCACAAGGGCTGATACTGGCGTTGGACCTTCCATTGCATCTGGCAACCAGACAAAAAGTGGGACCTGTGCACTCTTGCCCACACAGCCACAAAAAATACCAAGGCCTGCGACAAACAGAAGCCATCTTCCGTACCCTTGTTCACGCCAGCCCGGTACAGCAGCGGCAACTTCACGACGCAACTCACTTCTGCTTGGATTGCCAGCAGCCATCTTCTCGACCTGATCAGCCGCAGCAAAAACCACTAGACCATCCGGTACCTGCTGCTCATGATGGTTTTCAGCAGGACGAACTAGTTCAAACAAGCCTGGCTCGACCTGATCTGTGGCTGAATTTACGCTGTCACCAAAATGCAATGTCCCAAGACCACCCCACAGTGCCATCAGGCCGATAAGCATGCCGAAATCACCCACACGATTTACGATAAACGCTTTATTTGCAGCCGTTGATGCTGAGTGTCGCTCAAAATAGAAGCCGATGAGAAACCAAGAACAGATACCGACCAATTCCCAAAAAATAAATACCATCGCAAGGTTGCCGGCTATTACTATCCCCAACATTGAAAAACAGAACAGGGAAAGTGCTTGAAAGAAACGATGAAAACGACCCTCTCGATGAAGTGGCTCACCTGTTGCGAGCTGAACTTCCGAGTCGGTCACATCATGAAGTTCATCATGCATGTAGCCAGCAGCATAGATGTGGATGCACGTTGCAATGAAAGTAACCACAACGAACATCAGGACAGTTAATGAATCGATATACCAGCCGATAGACAACCGAAGCGACCTACTTGCATAAAGCGTGTACCAATCGCCGGCATACGAGATCGAACTGACATGCTCTTCATGGCCACTGACATGATCACCTTCAGTATCGCTGTGTTCCGGCGAACGGAACGCCACAGGCTGAACCGAACTAGGCGATTGCCTGGCATCAGTTTTCAAGACCGAAGCGTGGCCCTCGTCGTGATGAGGCAACGAAACCGGTTGGCCGAGCATCGCCCAAAGAACCAAAGCCACAAGCGAGAGAATTAAGGAAGCACCGATAGCTGAAGTCGCGACCGTTGCTGCACCTTTTCCGTGAGCACCCATACGGGGCCCGAAAAACAGAATCGCCACAAATGAAGCGAGTGGAATTAGCCATGCAATTCCGAGCAAAATTGGAAAGAGTTGTGCGGCAGTCATTCTTTTATTTCGTAATACTCCTAAACCCCATAAATGTACGCCCAGAGGTTCAAGAATTCTGTAATGTCAGTTACCCATGCAAGTCATCCGCTCGATCAACATCGACCGTAGCGTGATTGTTGTAAAAATTAAGTGTGATAGCCAGTGCCACAGCAGCTTCTGCAGCGGCCAACAAAATAACAAACAGGGCCATCACTTCTCCATCAAGTCCGAGCACTGATCTGCCATCTCCTGCAAGATACTCTGAACCAAAGGCAACGAAGTTGATATTTGCGCCATTCAAAACAAGCTCTATGCCCATGAGAACACCCAGTGCGTTACGCTTTAGAGCCATGCAAACGACTCCGCAGGTGAAGAGAACCGCGCCGACAACAAGATAGTGCGAAACACTCACGACCCCACACAACACAAATGTCATTTCGGGCCTCCTGCGACAAGAGTAGAGGAAGCAGCAACAGGCGACCTCGGCTTCGTGGAATCTGCAGAGGCAACTAAATCAACCGAGCGAGGAACGCGACGCCGCTTTGCTCTCGCTAGATATGCCG
>WLWE01001724.1_pt1 | contig 15436 bp, 16 predicted proteins | sample 6718301 | NCBI WGS metagenome assembly WLWE01 (sample SAMN12718691, study PRJNA515312) | sponge metagenome | isolation source: marine sponge | host: Mycale hentscheli | place: New Zealand: South Island, Marlborough, Capsize Point | collected 2003-05-01 | reverse complement strand
ACTCACCATTACCAGTTGCTTCACCAGTACAGTCCATGTGATTAAACACTTCGACTGCTGGAATGAAGCCAAGACTGTTCGTTAATGTCTCGGTAGAACCAGGCATCGTCATGAGCTGTGAGCCCATGTCATTCTCAAACTCAATCTTTTCGTTAGAGATTGTTTGTTCGATACGGTCTCGATAGACCTTTAGCCTGATGTACTTTTTCTTACCACCTTTACCGTCTTGACGCACATAGTTATCAAGAGAGTTTGATTCCTGTACATTAAATGTATAAATCAGAACTACATTCTCAAGGTCACCATTCTGGTCACGATAAGCACGGTAGTTATCTTTAGGGAAGAACAGCAGCTGATAGTCATCACCTGATGGTCTGAAATAGAACAGACCTTGTCCGTCACATAAGAAGTAATCGACAATACTGTCGAGCTTCATTTCAAGCATGTTGTGGTCAACTACTTTCTTGAGAAACTCTTTGCGGTATCCAAAACTATCTTGTTCTGCGTAGAACTCAAGACCTTTACGCAGCATGAACATTCTCATCTGCGCTAGATGAGAGCTAACAATCATTGAATCAACAGAAAGGTCTCCACGTCGCTCTTTTGCAGCGAGGAGTATCTGTTCAAATTGACTGTTAACTTGATTCATTCTATTTCAGCTTCATTATTTATTAGTCTAACTGTATTTGCTATTTATTTGTCATCATCATCGTCGTCAAACTTGGCAGGTGTGAACTCTGCTGGCTTGTAATTAAACATATCGCCAAAGATGCTTCCAGCCATATTTGTACTACGAGCACGGCTTAGCTTTGCACGGTCATTAACACGCTGGTCAAGTGCACCTACGTCAATTGTGCTGGATTGTGCAGCTTGATTGATTGCTTTATTTGCATAACCAGTATCTTTAAACTGTTTTTGGAAATCCCTATTCATAGTTTGATAACGGTCTACAAACGATGCACTCTTTCCAGGACTATCGCCATCATGGAAGTAACCTCCCATAGTTCCTGCACTTACAGGTGTGTCCATGTAGTTCTTGCCGTTAGAACTACCGTTGTACACAAAGTTTTTGTTGATGCCACCATACTGACGCACTGAGTTGTCTACATTGTTGGTAACAGTATTTCCATCACCAGTAATGGTGTTAGTGATGTCGTTATCTTGAGAGACTGTCTGATCTTGTGTCTGTACAGTTGGTGTAATGTTTCCACCACCTTCTGTTCCTGGGAACGGAGGATTAACAGTAATGCTTGGTGTTTTTAAATCTGCGGTTGGTGGCTTGTATACACCTGGTGTGGGCTCTTCTTTTTCTACGTTTGCATTTGTAGTAACTACATTATTAGGTACTGACTGCTTTTGTTCTGTTTGAGTAGAACCTGCAGATTTACCAAATGTCATTCCATACTTTTCACTCAGATAGTTCTGTGCTTTCTTATTAAATGTGGCTCCACCTTCCTGGGCTTTCTGGAAACGTTCAAGAATGCTGCCTTCACCTTCGTTTACTTTAGAATCACCACGATTACGGAACTCTGCTTTGACTTCGGCAGCACTGTAGCTACCTTGCTTAGTAGAGTCTTGCAGTCCAGCCTGACTTACATTCTTATACTTATCATCACCTAAACGTGTTTGTACTTTGTTCTTGGCAGCTTGCCTTGAATTCGATTGATTATTATTGTTATTCGCAGGTGCACTATTTCTTCTAGGAGCTGGTGCACTGTTTCTACTAGGAGCAGGAGAACTATTGCGGCTAGGAGCAGGTGCGCTTCGCTTAGGTGCAGGTGCAGGTGCAGGTGCAGGAGCATTGCGCTTAGCTACACGCGCACTCTTCTTAGCTTGTGCTGCTGCCCTTGCTTGGTTACGCTTACTTCCTTTAGCCATGCTGCTATTTATAATTCAAAGCTATCACTATTGTAGTCAAGTTGCAAATGTCCTCGTCTTAAAAGTCCTCCCATCGTCAGTACCATACTGTCTACAGCATCATCATGTGCCGTTTGTCCGAAGTTAAGTAGCTCTTCTTCTAGGACATCCCACTTACGCCACTTGTTCCATATCACTCGTTTATGTTCGTATAGACCAAGCACGCCTCGTAGTCTTGCTAATTTGTCGCCTTTAAATCCTTTGACTGGTGACATCGTGAGATTGTATAGCGCACGATTGTCAAGCATGATGCGTTTAAAGTCTCCTTCAAATGAGTTCTGATATGCCACAGCTTCAGGCCATATCATGCACGGTGACATCGTTGGGAAGTATTGCCCTTCGTCGTTCTCTTGTAAGATGTTCCAATCAGCAAGCATCTCGCACATAATGTCAATCTTCTCTAGGTTGCCAAGTGTGCGTGCACGCCTTTGGTCAATTAGATATATCTTTCCATCTTTAATTCCACCAAGGGTCATGACAGTCCAGTCATTCTTTTCCTTATAACCTGCACTTAGGTCCATCCCAATACCAATGCAGTCGTAATCTTCAGGGACTTCTGCTTTGACAATTAGTTCTGGGGAGATACCGACGTCTGCTGATTTAACAGCAGTGTTTAAGTACTGATATGCAAATGCAATACGGTCTTCACTCTTACGTTCGTTCAAATACTTCATTGACCAGAACTCTGGCCAGTATGAACGTTGCCTACCGTCAGCGTCTGTAATGACTGCTTTCTGTACTATCTGCTTCCAATTGTTCTTGGGTACGAAGAGAGTGGCGTGGATATCATCAAAGTGAAAACGGGTACCCAGGCAAATAGCCCGTGCCCCTTGAAACATCGTCGGCGCAATAACATTAGACCATGTCTGTTCCATCTCACGGCGAATATCCGGATTGTTGATGGAAGCTGCGGACTTGATAGGGTCATCGATAAGCACCAACTGGGATCTCTTTGAAGTAATGGCTCCCTTGAGACCCCCACACGCAATTGTAAAAGCCTCTTCACCTGCTGTATCAATTCCTGCAAACTCATAATCAATACTCCAATATTCATCTGAACGTTTTATTTTTGAGAGCCTCACCATTGGAAAGACTTCTCTGTACTTAGTACTTGTAAGAATACCTTTAATGGTTGCAGATTTCGCACGACTAATGTCTACCATGTATGCGATGTAGAGGATACGCAGCATCTGTTTGGCTGCTGTATGTCTACCAATCATCCATGCAGCAAATAGTCCTAGTACTGTTGATTTTGCTGAACCACGTGGTGCAAGGATTGCAGTGTTAGGTCCACCAATGCCCATTAAACACTCAGTATCTTTACCTGTGCATAGCTCTGCATGCCATTCCAGCATATGATTTGCAGGAGATTTTCCCATATATACACAGAAGTCTTTGAAGTCGTCTCTTGCTCTTAGTACTTCTTCTGATGGTGGCTTAACTGTTACTTTGGTTGCTGTCATTAAGGCAGCACGCTTGAAAGCTAATGCGCTACTTGCAATTGCCATACTGTTAAACTTTTGTCTTTAGTCTAACGGCTAGTATCGTCCCTCGGCATATCTTTGAGCAATCCTATCCTCTGCTCTTGATTTTGCACGCATGATAATTGCTCTCTGTCTATCTTCTTCATATGCAATACCAATTGCTGCTGCCATTGCTGCAGCTTCTTCTGCACGGTCTCCCATAAAGAATGATTCAACACCTGCACCTGGAATAGAGGGTAGACGCTGCTGTAGTGTTCCTTGTAGACGAATACGGTCAACACTTAAGTCTGGAGTATTAAGCAGAAGCTCTGGTAGTAGTAACTCTAAGTCATCCATTCGTTACCTCTGCATAAACCTTTGCCCATACTGCATTAATTGCATTTTCCATGGGTTCTGCAAACTGTGGGTCATCTTTAAAGATAGAAGTAATCTCACGCATTACACGGTCCGCACCAGCAAGAATAAGACCACGCTTATCGGTTGTTTTATTCATTCGGTCTGACGTTTCAATATGAGACCGAAGCTCTTTCTCCAACGCTGCCAGCCTCGCACAGCCATTATCACCTTTGATTTCTCCTGCGGTAATTGCCATTCGAAGCTCTTGTATATCGGAGTGAAGAGCAGCAATCTCACTATTAAGGATTTCACGGCGGTTCAGCTTTTTGTACTTCATCTTCACCCAACGTGCTAAATCGTTGAATGTACCTGGATACTTAAGGATGCCCGCATATACCCAAATTTCAATAATACTTGGAGTGACATCAGCAAATTCTTTGAAGTCTTCTGACTCAGCAGCAGGGAGCGTATCTAGCCATTGGTCTACATATGTAATGTAAACCTTACCGCCAGCTTGCTTGGTTGAAGTAGTCATCAGAATGCCCTCGCAATCGAACGTGAATATGCAGCCTGACGCTTAGATTCCTGCGCTTTAACCTTATCTCCTTCTTGAATATTCTTTCTATCCTCTGAACCTTGCGCTCCAATCTTGCCAATATCAACTTGACCTTGAGCACCAATCTTACTTAGGTCAACTTTTCCTTGAGCACCAATCTTACTTAGGTCTACTCCACCTTGTGCAGCTATGTTCTGTCTATCCTGTGAGCCTTGAGCGCCAATCTTACTAAGGTCAACTTTACCTTGTGCACCAATCTTACTTAGGTCTACTCCACCTTGAGCTGCAATGTTTTGCCTATCTTGCGAACCTTGAGCTCCAATCTTATTAACATCTACGTCACCCTGTGCACCAATAGCTCGTACATCTTGGTCACCTTTAGCGCCGATGTTCTGACGGTCTTGGTCGCCTTGAGCTCCAATCTTACTAATGTCTACAGTCCCCTGAGACGCAATATTTAATCGGTCCTGTGTACCCTTCGTCTCTAAGTTCTGCCTATCTTGCGTGCCTTGTGCACCAATGTTGGCTCTATCCTCAGCCCCTTGAGCACCAATCTTATTAACGTCTACATCACCTTGCGTGTAGATATTTGCACGGTCTTGTGAACCTTGAGCTCCAATCTTGTCAATATCAATCTTACCTTGCGTAGACAAGTTCATCCTGTCTTGGTCACCCTGTGCACCGATGGTTACACGGTTCTGCTCACCTTCTGTAATCTGTTGCAGCCTGTCTTGCTGACCTTGTGCTGAAATATTTTCACGCTGTTGCTCGCCTGTCGCTGACAGCATTCCAATGTCTCGTCCGTGCTGTGCATCAGCGAAGGTATTCTCAAAGTTAAACTGAGCTTCCATGGATTGCATTCCATAGTTAAACTCGTTTGACATATTGGCTCCCTGGTTTCGCAACTCAAGGTCAGCCTGTTGTGTCATATTCTCTTGTGCCAACGCAGAGTTATGAGTGGCTAGTTGTTGAGCTAACGCTGCATCAAAACCTGACTGAACCATATTCCCTTGGAATGCTTGCTTCGCCGCTTTTCCACCTTCATCATCTGGCTCTGACTTATAGAAGTCATCCATAATCTGTTGGAAATTAAACATCCCCTGTTCTACAGCCATCGTATCTACGTTGAGTCCTACCTTATTGTATCTATTCTAATTATCTACAATAGGTACAAGTAATGCACAACGGATATGCGGTTCGCTTCTTTAGGTGGTCAAAGTAATTACGCACAAGCTGGCAAAGCAGTAGCTGATGATGCTGCTAAAACTTTTAAGGCTGCACGACGCAATTCAGTGGACTTTGGTGGAATTGCTCAAAGTGCAATGAAGACTAAGTCAGATGAGAATATTGCTCAAACTAGAGCTGACTCACTTGTCAAACGAGCAAAGATTGACGCTGATAAAACAGGGAAGCTTCATGACGCAAAGATGTCACAAGCTAAATCTGGTGTCATGCGTAAGGCTGGTGGTCTTATTGCTCTTGGTATCGGTGGACTTGCCGAGAAGTCAGAGAAGCGTGATTACTCTTTGTATGACAAGAAGATTGCAGGCATGAAAGCGAAGAATGAAGCAGACAGAGTAACAATGGCTGGCATTGATACTAGTGGTAAGAAGGTAGAAACTCCATCTACTCCTGCACCTACTAACACTGGCGGTACAGGTGCTTCAAATACTAGTACTACTGCAGCTACTGGGACCGCATTAAGTGGTGCTCGTAAGGAATTAGCAGATGCTATTGCTGGACCTGAATCTGGTTCTTGGGGATATGAAGCGTTTAATCAAGGTGGAGCTGCGGGTGGAACCAAAGTGTTAGGTAAGAGTGGTTCTCATAAAGATACTTATGGCACATCACTTACCGATATGACATTAGGTCAAATCTTCCATAAACAAAATACAAAACAAAGAGGCATGAGCCTTGACGAACACTACAAGTCTGGTGGATTACATGCAGTGGGACGTTATCAATTTATTGGTCCTACTCTTCAAGACGAAGTTGCCAAGATGGGACTATCTCATGACACGAAGTTTACACCACAAGTACAAGATGATATCTTCTTCTCTCACATCAAACGTGTAGGTAACATCTCACCATGGGTTGGTCCTAGTGTTAACTATGGACAAGACAAGAAAAATCATCTTAATAGTTTAATCAGTCAAGTTTAAACAGCAAACGCAGCACCGAGTGAGGACAGCCCAGCAACTAGTGCTTGGATTGATTCACGACGGCGGTTCTTCTCATCTTTACGATCTGCACGTTCCATAGACTCACGACGGAACAGCAGCTCATCAGCACGAGCTTCACGTGCATCAATGCGGTCTGCTAAACGGTTCTTATCTGACTGTGCCATTTGTGCACGAGTCAGTTCCATTTGGTCATTGCCTTGCTGTTGACTCAGTAAAAAGTTTCTTTGATTATTAGCTTCTGTAGATGCCAGCTGTGCTGTCAGGGGCTCCATGCTGCGTGAATGGTTCACAGCATCACGATCTTTTGTTTTTCCCTCTTCTAATCTTCTAATAGCTGATTGAACAGCTCCTTTGCTTGTTTTATCGTAGTCTAGATTTAACTCGCTTTCACTGTATCCACTATCTTCACCATATCTTTTACCTGCTGCACGAGACCTTGTAGTCTCCATTTTGGTTTGAGCAGCATCTAATTCACTCTGACTACGTCCAAAGATGCTATCCATAAAGGTAGCTTTTACCTTGCCACTTACTGGGTCTTTCTCCCTGCCACTAATTACTCCTTCGGCGTCTTGACCGAAGAAGCCCATAAAATCGTCATATCCGTTTCTAGGCATTAGTCACTCTATGTAATCTCTTTATCTATTTTACACAGCTGCGAGAGCTTGTTTTGCTTCAAGTCTCATCAGTCGTGTTTCAAGCTGTTGATTAGCACGCACCAATAGTCCAATCAGATCTGTGGTATCAATGCAGAGCTTGCCGATACTTTCGTCGTAGTAAGTAGCGTCAGGTACTACTTCCTGGAACTCCTGTGCAATAAAGCCATGATGCATACGCTCTGGGCTTGAGCTGTACTCTTCCTTATAGAAGAAGGTGACAGGACGCAAGTTACGTAGGGTCTCTAGTGCATCATCAATCGTATCTACTGTGTGCTTTGTGCTCTCATCACTCAGACCAATGGCAGCACCAGCAATACTACCGATAGCACCAAACATGCTACCTGTTTTGCTTGCACTAGCGCTGGATTGTGCAGCTTTAATTTGTGCTTCAGCTCCAATTTCTGCAGCTTCAACTTGAGCGTCAGCAGCAATCTGTGCTTGTTGCTCTCTTGATTTATTAACCATCGCAGAGTTTGCTAGCTCATCAAACTTTGGTGAGCTCTCACGAATACTATTAAATGCATCACCAACGCTGACTGCACTTGCAGCAGAACCTGCGTTACTTCCTACTCCACCTGAACGTAAAGAGATAGGATCAAACTTACCTGCAAATCTAGTCATCTAACTATTGTTCTAGTATTCCTTTATTTTAACCAGTTCACATATTTGCTTTGAACCAACTGTCTCCTTCACTTTTAGCTTGGTCCCATATATTCTTTTTGCCAAGTGTTCCTAGTCCACCAGCAATACCACTACTCAATCCACCCATTATTCCTCCGAACTGTGAAGCACTAGCTTGTGCAGCACCTGCTTTCTCTGTTGCTCTCGCATTTGCTTCTGCAATAGAGAGTGTTGCATCAGCTTCAATTCCAGCAATCTGTTCTGCTGACCTAGCTGCCATTGAGTTATCAGCAATCTTGCTGTAGTTAGGTTTTTTACTCATAAAGTTTTCTACTCTCATTCCTGCAAATCGCATTATCCAAGGCTCATATCAGTTCTTTTATTGTACTGTCTATCGTTTTCTTCTTTGTTGCGACGACGGCGTTCTCCTTCTATAAGGTTGCCTCCTATTTGACCGATAGCTAAACCTGCAAGTCCTCCCAGGAATCCATGTTTAATAGGTCGTCTTGTCGCCACACCTGCAGTACCACCTGCTACTGATGTAGCAAACGGGACAATACCTGTAGTTACTGGAAGGCTTCTTCCCAAGAACTGTAGCTCTGGTCCATGAATACCTTCGTCTGTTGTTTTCAATGCACCACCGGGCAGTGTCAAGTCACCATCTAATGGATTAAGGTCTGTTGCTTTGTCATACTTAAATGCTTGATACCTGTTGTACTCATCTTTACTTACATCAGGTCTTACTTTTACAAATTCATCGTATGGAAGTAGATTGCCAGTACGTCCCATGACATACTTCATTGCAATTTCTCCAAGGATGTTTTCTGTTTTTGTAGCATCATCTTCACTAGGTAATGCTGCTTTATAACCTTCAGCTCCACCAAAAGGTGACATTAAACCAAGTCCTGCATTGATTGCAATTCCACTTGGAATAGCTAGAGATTGTACAAATCCAGGTTCAAAATTTCGTTTCTCCCATTGCTCATCATTGCTATTCCATGTATGCCCACGTGTGGCTTTCCAGTCTCCATCAATATATTTAATGATTCCAGCTTTAGCAGCTTCGTCTGAGTTCTTGTCTACTTTTAGTACGGTTTGTTTTTTTCCATCTTTCATTACTGATTTTAAGGTACTACCAATTGGGTTGCCAGCATCGTTAAGCACTGGGGTTTTTCCATATAAATCTGGTGCTATACGTGATGCTTTGTTGGCAGCAGCTAATACGGTTTCATTAATCACCTCGCCAGATGCCTGTAGTGCGTTTAAAAGCCAATAGAATCGGCGACTTGTATCTTGCGTTAAGTCAGCACCGACAGTGCCCGCTACTTGCCCTGCTTTATGCATGAAGTTCTTATCTTCTCTAAAATCCATGTCAGCTTCTGCTCTTGCCTGTTTGCCAGCATCATTAGCAACACCTGCAATCTCCCGTGCACGTTGTGCTACCGGGTATGAACCCATCATGAGTTCCATCTTTGGACCTTCAGCTGTCTTGCCCTGAAGTTCTCTTGTCCTGTGCATTACACGACGATTGTCTTCTCCACCGATTCCGTAGTCTTTGCGGAACCCGTCTTTGAAATCATCAATTCCGCCTAGCTTTCCAAGTATGCCTGAAAATCTCATTGTCTTTAACCAAGTAAATCAGTCTGGTTGTATCCGCCGATGCCTAACTGAGCAAGCATTTGACGTTCAATATCTTGACGGAATTGTTGATCTCCTTCTCGTTGTAATTTCTCCCATGGTGTCAATCCTCCTCCCTTAGCTCTAAGTACTACATCAGAGGCTATTTGACCACCCATATCTCCAACTAAGTTGCCTCCAAGTTCAGCACCCATTCTCAGTAACTCATTATTTTTATGTTTGCCTAATGCAGACACCAGCCCCACACCGCCTATCGCGCCACCCACGCCTGTGCCTACGCCTGCAATTAGCTTATCGCCAATGTCTCCTGGCGTCATGACTCCTTGATAGATACCAAAGGCTGCATCTAATCCAAAGTTTTTAGCAAGGTTTCCTGCTGTTACTCCACCTGGCCCCATGTAATCAGTTAGTGCTTTTCCTGCAAACCTTTTAATTCCACCCATAGCACCTTTAGCAGCAGCTCCTTTACCTGCTCCCATTAATCCTGGAATTGCTAGTTGCGTAGCCTTTGCTCCACCAACTAATCCTTTCGCGGCTCCAACTGCAGATGCAAGCTTTGCACCTAATCCCATCTTGGCTACTGCTGCACCAATAGGTGCTAATGCTAACGGTAAGGGCATCTATTTATCCTTGAGGCGGTAATCCCATTTTAGCGGCATTCCATTGTGCACCTTGATTAGAAGTTCCAAACATCTGCATCCAGTTAGCAGTACGCTTTTGTTCTTCTGGATTACTCATTAAATCCATAGCACGTGCACCTACTTCTCCTGCCATACGTCGGTTTGACTTTGACAAATCTCCTGTTGGATTTACTTCAGTCGTACCATTAGTTGATGCAAATGAACCAGGTGTTTCACGAGACTTCTGTTGATTCAATCGTCCGTTCTGGATGTCCTTTGAATTAAAGTTCATTGGTATTGCTCCTGTTCACGTTGGTCACGTTCGCCGCCAATCAAAGCAGCTAGTCCTGCGATACCTGCTGCGCCAGCAGCTCCATATCCCACTCGTCTAGGCGTCTTGTACCTGGGATTAGTCATGTACCTTCCAATAGGGTCTCCCCCTACTGCACTACGTCTACGCCTGAAACTTGGTGATTCCTCAGGACCGTCTGGGTCTACAAAGAACCCTGCAGAGGCTTCATTTGCACGGCTTCTACCTGCATCACCTGAGCGGTTAGGCAGTGCGAACAGTTGTTTTCTCAGCTCAGGTGTCAAGTTTCTTGAGCTTCTACCTGGTGGTAGTGCTTCCTGTGGCTTGGTCTCTGGCTGCTGTACTGCAACTTCCATACGAGCAGGTCCTGTTGCTGCCCATGGGTCAGGAGCTATTGATGGGCTTACTTTTGCCTGCTGAATTGGCTGTTTTGTAGATGGTGTATTTCTAGGAGCTCCACCAGCCAATGAATCGAGGACTCTCCCCCTATCTTTGTTAGCCCTTTCCATGTCTACTTTGTTATCGCGTGCAAGTCTTTCATCTGCTAATGATGCATCTGCTGATTGCATAACCCTCCTTACAGCTCTGTCTTCCTCACCTTTATTAAATCGAGCTTCTACTGCTCTTGCACGAGCGACATTGTCATCAACTCTTGCTTGACTGAAGCCTCTTTTACCTTTAGCCATACTACGCTCTAAATCTCTATAACCTTGCTCAATGCTTACATCCTTACCAAAGCCTTTTCTAAATCTTTCTTTAGGGATTGGCTCTTTAGCTACTGCACCAATGAAGGGTGCCCGTGCGTCTGGGTCTTTCAGTCCACGTAGCGCCGCTTGAATGTTGATGTTTTCTCCATCAATCTTCTTGCGTTGACTATTGCTAACATAAGCAGCATCTACTCCGTCGTAGAACACGCCTGCAGGGCTATCAAACATAATGTTCTGTCTAGCAGGAATTGTCTTACCTTTTTCACCTCTAGACAGTGCATCAAGGTCTACACTCTCACTATTACCTTCTGGTGTAAATACAGGTTGATATGAACCCTGTCTTGCGGCATAGCGTTGCTTACCTTCCAGATTTACGTCATTGCCTTCTGCCAATGCCATTTGATATAAAGCATTAGCCAATCGTCCTTGTGAAGACCTATCTACATTCATCGTGCTCATAAGGTCAGAAACTGTAGGTGTTTCTGTCGTAGGAACTTTAATTGGATTAGCTGGGTCAGCTTCGTTGTAACGACTGAATCCAGTGCCTTGTTTCTGTGCACGTTCAATTAATCGGTCAACAAACTGCTGTGCTTCTCCAATACTTTGAATACCGTTTGGAATTTTATCTACGCCTTCTCCAAACCGTTTTGTACTAAGTCCACGAGCAGCGTCAGTGAAATCTCTTGTTGCTGTCGTAATAACGGCATCTTTTAGAGCACCTTTGTCGTCATATTGCAGATTCTCGGTAATGAAGTTGACAAGGTTCTGTTTGTTGGTTGGAACGTTCAAATTCTGCAAAGCATCCGCTTTATTCGGAGATTCAATAAATCGAGCACCATTTCCGTATCCAACAACATCTCCAGCTTCATTTACCATCTGATACACCTGTTGCTCACTAATTGCGTCAGCAGCAGCTTGTACAGGCAAATTAGGAATCTGTTTCTGTGATTTTGACTTCCATGCCTCATCAGACATGACTGTTTCACCAATCACCTCGTTTGTGCTTCCACCAGTTGCAATAAGCCCCAGTACATCCTGTTCTGTCTTTGCACGGCTTTGACTGCGGCGTTTTAGTGATTCTTCTGTCACTGGATAGTTCCTACGAACTGCAGAACGTCCTTCTGAGCGTGCAAGCCTTGTAGCTGTCTGCGGATCAGCAGATTCAAGCATTCTGTCGAGAAGTTGCCCAACAGTTTTTGTATTTCCGCTTTCACGACCAGGATCTGCAACTACTGTGTCTAATGTGACTTCACCAGACTCAAGTTTGCCTAATAGCTGCTCATAAGCACTTCCAGAGCCAATCTGTCCTCGCATTGGGACATTAGGCGTCTTATTCATTTCAGTAGGACCATCTTCACCTGTTCCTCTGTAAGATGACCTTCTTGCAGTCTCATAGTTATCAACAGAGATGATATCTTTGGGATTTTGCAACTGTCCCGAAGGTCTAGCTTGTTTTACACGCTTTAATCGCTCTTTAATGACTTCACCGTTGCTATCTTTCTGTACTCGTCCAAAATTACGGCGTCTCTGTCCTTGCTTGTTCGTTTGATAAGGAACTTGCACTCTTTCAGCTGATGCAAGACCTAATTCTTGCAATATTGTTGCTTCACGCATTTCTGGACTAACACGCTGATTGGGAGCGTTCTCGCCAGCTACATAAATGCTCTTACCGCTTGGCGTTTCTACAAAAGCACCTACTCGTTGCGGTAAGTTGTCTCGTCTAGCTCCTCTGAACTTTCTGGCGTCTCTATTATCATCTCCAATGCCTGATTGGTCTTGTGCCTTTAAACTTTCGACCCTTCCGCCACTTACTTGCTGTAAATCGGCTTGATCTGCACCGAATTCTGCCATTGCAAGCAAATCAGCTTCTTTGATTGGCTTATCAGCTTGAAAATCGCGTTCATACTTATCAATTGCCTGAATTTCAGGATCATCCGCATATAAAGTGTTACCTTCAGAGGCACCACCTTCTAAATATCTTTGACGTTGTTGATTTCTAAGATTAACCATCCTCTCGGCGCCGAGAATCAAGGCATCTGTGGATAATCTGCTAGATTCTAAAGTCACATCTACATATCAAACCTGTATCTATTGTAGATACTTTATATATCTATCTATTAAACAATGTTCCCTTTTTTACTGTGCGAGATGGCGTATTATTTCCAATGATTGATTCACTTGGGTTCATATCCATCAGATCACTAGTATCTAACTGTGATTTATCGATATTACTGTTACCAGGCACCGCACCAGGCAATGGTGCTGGGGCATCCTTCGGCAGATCAGGAATATCACCGGAAGCAACGGTTTCTTTCGCTTTACCTAGGTGGTTAGCAAACACTTCATCTGCAGATTGCCTGTAATAGCTGCGATCATTCGCTTGTTTGGCAGAGATTTCTACAAAATCGTTCTGTCCTTCCTGTCCTGCGTTCTTATTGCGCTGCCAATGCTTACCACCTGCGTACCTGCGCCCTTGAATGGCCTCTTGATTGCGCATTGCCTGCATAATGTTGACATTCGGGTCCAAGAATGCGGAACGACGGCGCACTTTCTCGTCTGAGTTGTCTGCCATCGTGCGATTTGCCCAGTTAACCTTCTCTTCTGGTACAGATTCGCCAGGATTTACGTCCATCTGCTTGTAATTCTTGTTCATTTTCCCACCACGGGTGTAGCTTTCTACGCCACTCTGGTCTCCGTAGATATCTTTGGACAGACTTACGTAGTCAACGTCGCTATCGTGTTGATGTAACGTCTCTGGGTTGTAGATTTGCGAGTTACTTTTACCTGCATACGGGGAAGAAGCAGTGGTTGGTAGCTGATTGCTGGAATATGGGTTCTCTACTTTGTATCCACCACTCAATAGTTTGTTGGCATCATCCATTGTCATGGGTTTAGGACTGGTGTTTGTACCTGTTTGGATATTGCCCTTGCTATCTATACGAGTATCATGGCGATCATCGGTTGGTAAATCAATACTTGCTTCTTTCTGATAATCGCGACTAGGTTTAATAGTGTTTAACTCTGCATTTGTTGGATATTGTCCTGGTGGTTTTGTAGTTTGTACTGTTGGCTTTGACTGAGCAGGTACTTTTGTGGGACTTCCACCAGACATCATTGCACCAGCACCTCCTACTAAAGGTGTTTGTAATCCCTGCCACCAGTTACCTACAGCCTTATTAATTGCTTCTGTCTTCTGTGCTTGCGTTGTAGTCGGCCGAACACCCTGCCGCGCTTGACCTCTACCTGAACCATCAGGTGAGCCGCCTGGTCCATAAGCACCTCCTTGAGATTGACGGAGGTTGTTATTAATCTGTATCTTCTGAGCAGGTGATACAAAAGGACCAAAACCTACACCTAGGTCTTTTTGTGTTAGTCCCATTCCTTCTGGGGAAGCAGCACGGCGGCGGCGCTCATTTTCTTCAGGTGTAATGCGTTCGCCTACTCCTTGAATAAGTCCATTACCATTACGCTTCATTGAAGCATTAATCCTCGCTTTTTCTTCTTTACTAAGGAAAGGTCCGAATCCCATCTGTCTACTCTTATGTATATCTGTCTATTCTATAAAACTTCGCCTGTGTTCTCACGACTGGCGCGTTCCATTGCGATTGCATCATTTGGTGTGGGCTTAGGTGGAGAAGCAGGGTCATTGTTCACCACACCCCCAGCACCCAAGCACTTCTGCAGGGTCTCATTCCACTGGTACCCAGGTTTACACATTATTTTATTAATCTGATCCTGACGATTCATATCATACTTCATCTTCTTTTCCTCCGTCAAAAATACCTGGAGCGGCTAATGCAACTGCTGTTTGAGCGATATTGTCGCCATATCCTCTACCAATCATATTAAAGTATTGAGCAGCTCCGCCTAGTTCCCTGTACGGATTCATCTTTGCTTCATATGCAGCTTTTAAACCTGGTGGCAGATTATCTGTAAATGCTTCAACACCTCCCATCAGTTCTTTACCGAAGCCAGGAGCGCGTTTATCTATCATGGTTCCTAGTGATTGTCCTGCTCTACCTACTAGCGGACGACCAATCATGCCTGCTCCAAACCCAGCAGCACTTGACATCGCAATCTCTTCTGGTGACATATCCGTCATCAGCGCCTGACCTCCTGCTGCTACTCCTGTATAAGCAGTTGTTTCAAGCAGGTCTTGAAAAATAGGTGAAGTCTTATAGAGCTCCACTATTTTATCCATTGACATTCGCATGACGCTTTCTCTTACATCCCCCTATTCTATAAAAACTACGTTGCTACGCTAAGCTACGTTCTCTCTATACCTTTCTAAATTAATTACATAGGGGGGCTAGGGGGGGTATTAATAAATAGGTATATAGAAAACTACGGTAGTTAGCGTAGTTTCTGTAGTTTTTCGGGTGACTCCAAATAACCCGCTTTCTCAATA
>WLWE01001723.1_pt1 | contig 15450 bp, 14 predicted proteins | sample 6718301 | NCBI WGS metagenome assembly WLWE01 (sample SAMN12718691, study PRJNA515312) | sponge metagenome | isolation source: marine sponge | host: Mycale hentscheli | place: New Zealand: South Island, Marlborough, Capsize Point | collected 2003-05-01 | reverse complement strand
GTTGCTCTCAATATTGACATGGAATGGAAGAGATGGAAGATGGCCGGCTGACTGTCATCAAGATCATTCAGGAACTTCATGTTAACGTCCACTCATCTTTCAAAGTGAATGCCACAACTTCTCGAGTCATTGGGTGTGCACAAAAGCTCTAAAGTGTGATTTCTGCATCGGATTGCAGGAGAGCATGTTGTGTAAGATCCGCCTGATCAAGATAAGAGGCCTTCGCCAGCCTGGTCAGGAAGGCTCACCTAGAACAGTCAGAAAGCCAATCTCCGTTCTTTGGCTGGTGAGTTGATTGATTCGGCCAAAGCGTTCAGGTCCATTTGAACAAGTTGATGGTGCAGGCTGCCGTCCATAAAAAACAATTGTAGTGGCGTCACCTACTACGGAGTCGTCAGCGGGTCACCCATTGTGCAAGAGTGTCTCGGGAGAACCACTGGGGCCCTTGAGGCACATTATTCTCAACTAAACACTGTGCTGAACTCCTGCGTTCGCGGTGGACGAGATGGCTTGGCGGCTACAGACATCGGGAGTGTTGCTTCAACGGCAGATGATGCGTTTCCAGTGCGGACGGCCAGCGATCCGGGTAGCAGGATCCAGAAAAAGCTATTTTCTATTGCGAATGTTGTATGCCAGCCTCTCCATTTATGGCTTATTGAAGCTTTTGAGTTCGGAGACAAAGGAGTTTGGCCGAAAAGTTGTAGAAATGTTGTGATGGCAACTGAATTGGCAAATTCTGACTGGAAGGCAGGGGAAACTCCCCTTGGCCTCTATCAAATGAGCCTACTCAAAAGAACAGACACTTGGGCAATGAGAAACCCGCGGGCTGCGCAGTTTTTAAGCAGGCAGGGCAGTGCCTGCATTCCGAACAGGAGTGACTCGTTGTTGAGCAGCCCGCGTTCTGCCCCGCTAAGTCGTTGATAGCAAACAACTTGCAGTCAATGCTTGACTTCTTCTGCATAGTTAAGCGGTTTCGTTTGTGAGAGAGTGTCGTTTGTACTGAGTAAACGATGCAGGCCTGCTCTCTTCGGTTTGAGTCGACACATGGAAGGAGTCATGGATGCCAGCGTTTATCCAAAAAGAGTCTCAGGACTTTGCTGATACGGCGGTAGGGCACGGTGCGCAGGCAATTCTTGAGGTAGCAGAGCGGCTCTTTGCTGCTGAACCAGATTGGATTGTTTTTTTTCGGGAAATAATGGGTCTTGATGGCATCGTTCGACGGACCTACCAAACGCCAGATTCTCTCATGCGTTTTGAGTGTTCCGCCGAATATGCACGTATTCGGGAAATGTTAGATGCTCTGCGGCAGAAACAGCAGGAAAAATCACCTGTTCGGGAGGCACAGCGAGTTGTCACTGTCAGAATGCCCATGTCACTTCACGAAACACTCAAAGCAGAGGCTCAGGAGATGAATGTGAGTATCAACAAACTCTGTATCTCCAAATTGCTCAAATTATTGGATGAAAATGCATGCCGGGATCTCGTGCCCGAAGAGCATATTGAATGAGATTCGTTACACGCATAAACAAGCTCGAAAAAAGGAAGAATCTGAGTGGGCCTGTAAGCCGGGTTTTGTTCTTTCAGGTCAAATTCCCGAAAGAGGCAATCATTTCTCTACGATGACAGTTACCTGCCACCTCGAGCAGCCCACCCGAAAAGAAACTGAAGCGGATCGCCTCAGGCCGCTGTTTAGAGCGAACTCTCTTCTGTTCGGCCTTGCTCCCGATGGGGTTTACCAAGCCAGACCAGTCACCTGGCCTGCTGGTGAGCTCTTACCTCACCGTTTCACCCTTACCAGCAGACAGGAGCCTGCTGGCGGTCTATTTTCTGCGGCACTTTCCCTAACCTTACGGCTGGTGGGCGTTACCCACCATCGCATCCTTCGGAGCCCGGACTTTCCTCTCGCCAGAATGTTTTTGGTACAAAAATTGCAGAAACATCTCGAAAGATGAATATGTCAATTTGCAATCCAGAACTGTATCTGACCAGCGACTGCCCGGCCCACTCAGATTCATTCAAAATCGTCGCACGGCACACGGTGAAGAGCAAGCGGCGGGCGCTACTTTGGGGTACGAGTGATGAATCAGCAGGAGATCGCGGGAAATGGTGCAAAACATGGAGAAGAGATATGCAGGACAGTTTTTTCTATCGTATAGTTTTATTAATATGGTAAGAGACAAAAATAACTCTGATGAGCGTTGCAAAGCCGGAGAAACCAACTGATGTTCGGCGAATTACAACCCATTGGTGGAGGGGACTCGATTCCTTTGCTGAAGAAGACTCTCGTGGTTGGTCGGCGGGAATCTGCTGATGTTGTACTGAGATTCCCTACTATTTCAGGAAGTCATTGTGAACTTGTTGTTGAAGAAGGAATTTGGGTCGTACGGGATCTCAACAGCAGCAATGGAACAAAAGTGAATGGTGTTCGCGTGAGCGAACAGCATGTCAAGCCAGGTGATACGTTGTCATTTGCCAAATATGCTTTTGAAGTCTTCTATGATCCAGCAGAACTTGGTGCAACCGATGATGCCAAGAGTAAACTTGCGGAGACGGATGTTTTCAGCCGCAGCCTTCTTCAGGCCTCCGGATTGGAGTCCCGCCGCAGGCGGTAATTTTTCTGCGGTAGGGAATCGCAAGAAGCTGTGGCTTCAACAGGAGGAGTATCAAAGGAAGCGTCCTGCTGTGTATGCTTGTGATATGAAAAATTCTCGAACATCTCGAGTCGCCTTTCGCAAAAACCGTCATGCGCGTCGACGACAAACTGATGTTACCCGGCAATTCGCAAATGACGGTGATGTGAGCGAGAATCTTGCTTCAACAGAGAGGCTTTCCGGCAAGGGAGAACTTACCCGAAAACGAACAGTCAAACTGCCTGCTCTTGAAGGCGGTGGCGATGGGTCTGGGAATGTGAATGATGCATGGCGGGGGCAAGTGCTCCACGCCCATGGTTTGGATAGCTTTGTACGCGATGAGTTTGGACAGGTTACGCGCTGCGCGATCCGTCAGGTCCTACATGATGTCGCGACAGATCAACGCCATCCTGTATCCGCAGGCGATTGGGTTCAGGTTCAGGGGCGAGGTGAAGAGGCTGCCATCTGTTTTATTGAGCCTCGTCGCAGTGCTTTAAGTCGGTCGAGCCGCGGCCGCCGACACACTCTTGTTGCGAATGTAGATCAGTTGTTTATCGTTGGCAGTGCTGCCCAGCCAGACTTAAAGCCCGGCCTCATTGACCGAATGCTTGTGGCTGCAGACTCTGCAGGCATCCGTCCCGTGATTTGTATTAATAAAATCGATCTGATTGATCCGGCTGAAATTCTGCCGCTCGCTGGTGTATACGCTCGCATGGGCTACCCTGTTATTCTCTGCTCATCAGTAACTGGGTATGGTCTTTCTCGACTAAAAATTGAATTAGACGGTCAAGTTACCGCCGTAGTTGGTCAGAGCGGTGTTGGTAAGTCATCGCTCCTCAATCGTCTCGAGCCAGCACTTGAATTGCCTGTCTCTGGCGTAAGTCGTGATAATGAAAAGGGACGTCATACAACGACCGCTGCAAGATTACTCCCGCATTCGTACAACGGCAGTTTTGTTGACACTCCTGGTGTGCGTCAGTTTCAGCTTTGGGAAACTGTTCCGGCAGAGGTTCCGTCTGCCTTCCGTGACTTGCGTCCACTTGCAAATCATTGTCGTTATCCGGACTGTAGCCATTCGCATGAATCTGGGTGTGCTGTGAAGGATGCCGTTGCTGATGGTCTTCTCGATACCCGACGTTGGGAGAGCTGTTGTCACCTTGCTGCAGGAGCGGAGGAAGGTCGCGAGTGAGTCTCCCTGAACGTACCACTGGCGTTGAGTCCGAACGAACTGTGCTTGTTGGTGTGTATATCAATACGCCGGTGAACCCTAAAGATCCTCTGTCGGAGTTATCAGGCCTGGCAATTACTGCCGGTGCTCATGTTGTGGCTGAATTAGTCCAGCGAAGACACGAGCCAGATCAGCGGACATACATCGGTCGAGGGAAACTCAAAGAACTCTTTTCTATTGTTGAGCATCACGATGCTGATGTTGTCATGTTTGACAATGATCTTTCACCAGCGCAAATACGAAACCTCGAGCATGAGTTGAATTGTAAAGTGCTGGATCGCTCAGAAGTCATACTGGATATTTTTGCTGCACGTGCAAGGACGTATGAGGCAAGGCTGGCTGTAGAGTTAGCTCAGTTGGAGTATTCGTTGCCCAGGCTCAAGCGAATGTGGACACACCTCTCTCGGCTGAAGATGGGTATCGGGATGCGAGGGCCAGGTGAGAAGCAGCTTGAAGTGGACCGGCGACTTGTTGAGAAAAGGATTCATGATCTGAAGCAGGAGATGTTAGTTATTCACCGTCGTCGTGAGCGACAGGTTGCGGCGAGGCATGAGCAGCGAACGGTCTCTCTCGTTGGGTACACAAACGCAGGAAAAAGCACCCTTCTCAATACGCTCACGCACGCAGATGTCCTCGCCGAAGACAAACTCTTTGCCACACTTGATACTCGTACAAGGCGATGGAAGTTGCCAAGTTGGGGGCCGGTGTTAATAAGTGATACGGTTGGCTTCATTCGTGATTTGCCGCATCATTTGATAGCAAGTTTTAAAGCGACACTTGAAGAAACTCAGCAAGCCGACTTGTTGTTGCATGTAGCAGACGCTTCGAGTCCCTTTGTTGAGAACCAAATCAAGGCTGTGCATTCTGTACTCGAAGAGTTATGTGTTGATGTAAAGGACACAATACTTGTTCTGAATAAACTTGATGCAGTGACCGATCGTATTGCACGAAATCGATTATGTGATCGGTATCCGTATGCTGTAGGTGTTTCCGCTCAAACGGGTTATGGCCTCGAAAAACTTGCGATGCGTACGAGTGATGCTTTAGGGCGAAGCTTTCGGAATGTTGAAGTGGAGACAGACTGTGGAAACGGCCGTCTTTTAGCCTGGCTTGCAAAGCATGGTGAAGTTCTGTCGAAACGTTTTGGTGATGAGCGAATGATAATTCACTGCCGCATACCTCCGGCTGTTCTGGGGCGTATCGATCCAGATGAAGCAACGGTAAGAGATTGTGGTAATGAGGTGCGAGTGCAGCCACGGTCTTCGTTGCTCTCTACAACACATGCTCCAGTAACGGAAGTTACGTGACGTGTCCTATTGCAAAGTGCGTGATCTTTCTGAGCAGTGCGGTATTCTCACCGGAGCAACCTCCGGTGTAGGCAGAGCACTTGCAAAATTGCTTGCGGAACGGGGTACACGGCTCGTCATTTCAGGTCGCCGTGAATCAAGGTTAATCGACCTTGCCTCGGAATACCCCGGAGTGCTCATTCCTTTTCCTGGGGATATCACGAATAGTCGATTTCAGGAGGAGCTTGTTGAAAAGGCACGGGTGGCGTTTGGCGGCATTGATTTGGTCATAGCTGCAGCTGGAGTAGGAGCTGTAGGGCCTTTCTCAGAGTCGTCTTTGGATACGATGAGAAGCGTGTTTGAAATTGATTTTTTTGCTCCAATCGATCTTGTGTATCAATCACTTCCGCAGCTCAAGAAGGGGCGTTCACCAGCTGTCGTATTGATTGGTTCTATACTCGGAGTTCATCCACTTCCCTTGCATGGTGGGTATGCAGCAGCGAAAGCCGCACTGCATGGGTTTGCCAACGCAGTGCGGCCAGAGTTGGCATCTCTCGGCATTGATGTAAAGGTTGCAATACTTGGCCCAACGGAATCAGAGTTCTGGGACAATCTCGTAGCTGGCGAAAGGGCGAGCTGGTCACAGGGTCGTCCGTTGTCTGCAGAGACTACAGCCGCAGCGATTGTTGCAGCGATGGAACGAGGAGGGAGCTACGTAACCCCTGGCTGGCGGGCAAAAACATATGTTTTCTTGGCACGATTTTTCCCAGCACTTATTGATTTGTTTGTTCGTTGGAAGCGTCGACTTCCTCGCCAATCGTGAGTAATTCCTCTGCGTCGAGCCATAGGTCGTTGGTTTGAAAAAGCCTCTGGATTGCGGCTTTATGAATTTTCATTTTTATTCCTCCGATTCCAAGGGCGCCGTAAAGAATTTTTGTGCCATCTCGTCTTGCGGTATCGTTTGCGTGAATGCCAGATATTCCGGCAGGTGGTACCGCATTGAGGTCAATGCAGACCGAGGCAGTAGTCGCTTGTAAAGATTGTGCTTTGGTAAGCATCTCAACACCCGGCCCGCCTGCTGAGATAATCAGATTTGCAGAGCCAATCACATTCTCAAGCTTGTCTGCTGAAGTAGGCTCAAGGTGGGCGTGAGGGAATTTTTCACTAAGTAGGGTGCAGTGTTGAGCTGCACGTTCAAAAGATCGCGAGGCAAGATGGACATGGAATCCCTGATTTGCGAGAAGCTGGCTCACCCGTTGTCCCACGGGGCCAGTACCACCTAGTACAAGAGCGTGACATGCTTTCCCCCCGCTCGAGGATTTGAAAGAAATGTGTCGCTTTGCAGCAAGGACCGTGGCTGCCGCGGTTGTGTTTGCGCCAGCTGGATCAATGAAGACACTGACACGAACAGATTTAAAAAAAGTTTTTGAAATCTGAGACGCAATCGCTTCCACTTGTGGAATGTTTTTACCGCCAAGGAAAATACTCGTTGAGGAAAGATCAGATGATCCGCGAGTAAACATTGCTCCATGGATTAGGGAAACAGCATTGTCTGGTGAGACGTCGCCATGTCGAAGAAGGATATCGGCACCCGCATCAATAGCAACAATCGCATCAAATGAGCAGGGTTGCGGATCAACATCAAGTTGCAAGAGGATTTTCTTCATGGAAGAACGCTAGCGTAGTCAGTCGTGTCACGAAGATCGAGGCCTGCAGGCCGAGGATGTCGGCCTGCAGGCAAGTCGATTTACCTTAAAAGCCTCGGAATGGATGTGCAGCATCTTTTCCTGCAATCATCTCGTCTGCTGTAGGTTTGCCATGCATGGCGTTTGCAATAGAGTCGAGCGTTGCCTTGTAGTTGTTGTCATAAATCTTTTTATCATCCTCGGCCAACCAGTGGATGAAGACACCACAAACGATCACAAGATCTTCAGCTTGATCTTTCGGGATGACTCCACTTTCAACACTATCTGCAACGGCTTTTGCGACTGCTGCTTGTGCAGGACCAAACATCTGTACCGCCTGTTTTGCTCCCTTAATGGTTACCTTTGTAATCATGACAGTGGCAGGCTTGACTGCAAGATTTGGCGTCAGGACTGCAAGTAGGTTGGAATGCCCCTCGCTCTGCCGTGAAAGTGCGTTCGCAAACGCTGTTCCAACAGGGCCGTCCTTGGTGCCAATCAATAAATCGATATGAGCAACTTCATTGCCATCACCGGCTAACGATTCACCTATAAACATCGACATGTGCGAAATCTCCTCCAAACGAGTGCAGAAAGTGCTGATGGTGCATAGCAAGATAAAGTATCCTGCCATGCGAAAAGGTATCCTATAGAGGCGTTGTCAGCAATGAGGTTAAGTTTGTAAACCTCACGATAACAATTTTCGGGCCACTGTACTTTGGGTTCAATGCCGGGTGTGTACAAATTTGCTTGTCATTGGTGCTAGTGCTCGTGCGTTTGCAGCATCTGCAGCACGGCTTGGGATAAAGGTCAATGGAATTGATCTTTTCGGGGACCAGGATCTCCGAGAAGTTTGTGGTCAAGTTGCGCAGATTCATGGAGACGACTACCCGGATGGTGTCCCTGCAATCGCGGCTTCATTTCCTGGAAGCCCGGTGGTTTACACAGGTGGCTTGGAAAACCATCTCAAAGTTCTTGATGCGTTGTCTTCCACAAGAAAACTTTTAGGGAATGTTTCAAAAGTGGTTAAGCGAGTGAGAGACCCTGCTTTCGTTCAAGAGGTAGCTCACGAAAATGGTTGCAGTTATCCAGCAACTTTTTTTAGTCCCGCTGATCTTCCAAAGGAGGGGACCTATTTGAAAAAACCAGTGTTAAGTGTTGGTGGTGCGGGAATTGAACTATGGGAAGGTCTGCGGAAGAAACCTTGTGTGAGTGGTGAACTCTGGCAAGAATTTGTTACAGGCATTCCAATGTCTGTCAGTTTTTGTGTGAATCCAGGAGGGCTTGAAGTGCTCAGTGTGTGCCGTCAACTCATTGGGCGTGGGTGGTGTCAAGCCAAGGGATTCAGTTTTTGTGGTGCCGTTGAACTTTTGAATGTTGGCTTGCAGCAAGACATGGTTGCGCGGTTGCTCCAGTTCGCGAATGCTCTTGTTGAAAGGGCAGGGCTTACGGGACTCATTGGTATTGATTTTATAATGCCGCGAAAGATAGCTGGGAACTCTCTGCGGAAACCAATAATTCTTGAGGTTAACCCAAGGCCTACAGCTACGATGGAGTTGGCTGAACGCCGCACTGGTCGGAGTTATGCGGGTTTGCATCTTTTGTCACAAGGGTTTTCACTGCCAACAGAGTCGATAGTCTCAACATATGAACAAGATGTCTGTTGGGGGAAGGCGATTGTGTTTGCCAATAAACCGCTTTGTGTCTCTTCGGTTTTTACCCGCCATCTCAGAAGGAGTGCCTCATTCATGGAGGGGCAAAGTTTTGGGTGGCCAATGGTTGCAGATTGGCCGCGCAGCGGGAGTGTGATTCGAGCTGGCCACCCAATTGTGACCATTTTTGCATCAGCGCGAACATCGAGTCATGTGTTACGCAGATTGCGAGAACATGTGTATGAAATTGTGCAGGGGCTGTAAGGACCGTTGATCTTCTTAGCCTGCAAGCCTGCGGGTTGTTGAGTCCTCATTGGCTTCAGCCAGGAAATGCATCAAGTACGCATCCTCTGTGGTGTCTTGGTAGAAGTCGCGGAGAACACTTGTGGCAAGAAATCCTAGTGAACGGAAGAAAACTTGAGCAGGAAGGTTTGTTTCACGCACTTCTAAAACGATTCTGTTACGTCGTTGAGGGCTGAGTTTTGAGATTAACTTAGTCAGCATTGCTGTGCCAATTCCCAGTCGCCTGTGTGTGCGGTCAACAGCAAAGTTTAAGATGTGCACTTTTGTTCGGTGGAGTTCGTACAGCATGTAGCCCACAACACCACCACTTATTTCGGCAACCATGCCAATACAGTTTCGTTGTCGTAAGCATCGAGTGAAATCCGTGTCAGCCCAAGGGAACTCAAAGGATTCCTCCTCAATACAGAGAATCTCAGCCATGTCTCGACGGATCATCCAGCGAATTTGCACCTGGTCGGTTGAGGAAAGATGGTGGTCGTAGGTGGTTTTCACAGAATTTTCTCCGAAGATCTCTTTGGCTCGATATATGAAAACAAGTCAGTAATTACGCGTATTTGCCTGGTACGTTGATTGTTTGCCAGTTTTGCTTTGGAGAGACGCTAGCAGGTCTTGGCGAGCCAACCAAGATGTTTCCTGCCCACGAAACTGCCTTGACCGCCTCGTAGGAAATGCCTACTTTCCCCGGGTCTGCCAGCCTCCGTTCTGTGCTGGCTTCACCTCGGTTGTTGGATAGTTGCATGAACTGGTTGCACATGCTTTCGCAACGAATGCGAGGCCACATATATTGCAGATTTATTTGTTGTACCGTTCTTGGTGTGATGGTGCTTGGGTGCGCTGGCCCAGCTATTCGCAGCCAAAGCCCAGAGCTTGAGGCTTTGGTGGCGGTCGAGTCTGCAACACAACTTGTAGGCGACTATGCTTCGCCGTGGGGGCTCAATAGCCAGCGAGTTGAACGAGCGGCGCTTATTACGGGCTTGTCTGATACGGGTAGTGATCCACCTCCTGATCCACGTCGCCAGATGCTCTTAGAGGACATGCAAGCAAGAGGAGTAGTCGATCCAAATCGCTTGCTTGCGTCGCGCTCAACCGCGCTTGCTTGGGTGAGTGGAACACTCCATCCGGGCATTCGTAAGGGTGACAGATTTGACGTCATTGTCGAAGTGCCAGGAAATCATGACACCACAAGTCTTTCTGGTGGTTGGCTTATGGAGGCCCGTCTGGTTGAGATGGCAGTTCTAGGTAATCGTATCCGTGACGGTCATACACTCGGGGTGGCAGAGGGACCATTACTTGTCGACCCGGTTTCTTCAGGTGTAGTCGATTCAGTTGCAACTCTACGCGGTCGAGTACCTGGTGGTGGTGTTGCGTTGACTTCACGGTCTATTGGTCTTTCGATTCATCCGGAGCACCGGTCCGTCGGTTTGTCCAAACGGATTGGCGATTGTATCAATCAGAGATTTCACGCAATTATTCGGGGCGTAAAGCGTGGTGTTGCAACTCCAAAAACAGATCGCTTTATCGAGCTAGAGGTCCCTGAGGCGTATAGGAATAATTTAGGCCGCTACGTAAGTGTTGTTCGGTCGTTGGCGGTTGCTGAGCCAAGTGGTAATCGCCACTCAAGGCTAGAACTGCTTTCGAGGCAGCTTGAAGACCCTGTTACTGCACCACGAGCCGCGTTAAGACTCGAGGCTATCGGAAAAGAAGCAATCGGTACTCTTCGTGAAGGGCTTGAATCAACTGATGCGGAAGTCCGTTTTATCTCGGCTGAGGCACTTGCATATCTCGGAGAGTCACTAGCTGCCGAAAGGCTTGCAGAGGCAGCTCGTGATCTTAGAAGCGCCCGCCCAAAAGCATTAGCCGCACTTGCAATCTTAGATGACGCAAATGGGATCGATGCACTTCGTTCTCTCCTGAGTAGTCGTAGTGCAGAAACTCGGTATGGTGCCTTTCGTGGGCTTTCTATGATTGATGCTCGGCTGCCTGACATTCGTGGTGACATGCTCGGCGAAGTATGTCGGCTTCATGTTATTGATGTTTCCGGTGAACCGCTTATTCATGCAACCAGAGCGGCTCGGGCCGAGGTGGTGCTCTTTGGAGACTCACACCCTGTAAGTGACGGGCTTCGAGTTGAAGCAGGGCCTTCAATTGTGGTTGTGGTGGAAGGAAATGGTGCGGTCGTGAACTGCTTTAGGCCAGACGAACCTGACGTCATAAAGGAGGTTGACTCCCAGGTAGAAGATATCCTGCATGCGATTGTTGAATGTGGAGGAGGGTATCCGGATATTATTCAATTTTTGCAGCAGGCGACAGCAAAGCGAAAAATAGAAAGTCGCCTTGCGTTTGATGCAATTCCTACAGAGTTTGACGGACGGCTCAGCGTTCCAAGGGAAGTCGTAAATAGGAATCAGGATATAGAGGAAGAGGATGATCAAAGTGAGGGTAGCGATAGCAAAGACGAGTCAGAAAGTTACTGGCCTTCTCTGTTTGATACAGCCCTGTTGGAATCCGGCGCATGATAACACTGAAAGCCCTGGAGCTTTTCGGATTCAAAAGTTTTGCTGACCGAACAAGATTTGAGTTCCCGGAAGGCATTACCGTTGTTGTGGGTCCAAATGGCTCAGGAAAATCAAATGTCGTAGATGCAATCAAGTGGGTGCTTGGTGAGCAATCTGTACGCAACCTCAGAGGCAAGGCGTCTACTGATGTCATCTTTGCTGGTTCAGCAGCAAGAAAAGCACTCAATGCAGCTGAAGTTTCCCTTGTTTTCGATAATTCAACTCGCGAACTTCCCGTCGAATCAGATGAAGTCCGGATTATGCGGCGGGTTTATAGAAGCGGAGAGAGCGAATACCTTGTCAATGATAGTATTAGCCGGCTTCGAGATATTCGTGAAATTCTTAGCGGGACGGGTACGGCAACAGATTCATATAGTGTTATTGAGCAAGGTCGGGTCGATGCCCTGCTGGTGGCGTCCGGTAAAGAGCGACGAGCCGTCTTCGAAGAAGCTGCCGGGATCACGAAATTTCGTTCACGGCGGGCCGAAGCTATTCGGCGACTGGATCGAACAGAACAAAACCGCCAGCGGTTAGCAGACATTGTAGGCGAGGTCGCGTCTCGCTTAGAGACGGTCAAAAAACAGGCGAGCCGAGCTCGTAGATGGAAGCGGATGACAGAGAGGCTGCAGTCGCTACGTTTTGCTGCGGCATCTGCAGACCTTGTTGGTGTGAATGCCTTGCTTGAAGAGGTGTCGGTATCGATCAACGAGGCAAACAAACGGTCCGAAGTAGCGCAGGCTGAAAAAGCAGCCGCTGGAGTGGAGATTCAAAGCCTTGAAGAACAGCTAAAAGAGATCGATCCAAAGCTCGCAGCAATTCAGGAAGAATTAGCAGTCGATCGTGAAAATGTTGTTGCAGTGGAAGCAAGGCGTGAGGCCTTACGAGTTCGTCTTATTGATGTAGAGGAAGAGCTCGTGTCGGCAACCAGCTATGTTTGTGCTACTGAGGCAGATTTGTATTCGACATGCGAAGCGATTGAGGTCATTCAAGCTGATTGCGGTTCTGCGTCCGATGACTTACGACACGTTGAAGGCGAGTTGCGGCATCAAGAAAAGGCGATTGTTGGTTCGCGTGAAGACGCTCAATCAGCTCAACGACGTTTGTCAGAGTTGCGGAATACCAAAGAGCGGCAGGTGATTGATCATCAAAAATTCGAGGCCATCGTAGTTCAGCGACGAGGGGAAGCAAAGGCGGCCTTAGATACTGTGGAGCGAAGCCAGACCGAATTAGATAAATCATGGGCCTTGGTTCATCGGCTAGAAGAAAGCTCCGCCTCACTTGAAGGCGCTGTAGATGTTCTGGGCCGACGTCGCGTTGAGTTGCAGGCTCGTCATGACCAACTCGATGTCGAGCAGCAAAGTGCTGCGCAGGAAGTTGAACAGGCTTGGCAGGATCTCGCTGATCGGCAGGGCCGTCTCGAGGCTCTTCGTGATCGGCAGAAGCTACTCGAAGATTTAATCGCCTCTCATGAGGGTGTTTCTGAGGCTACTCGTCAAGTTCTGGATCGTTTTGCTGATGAGATACCAGGTTTGCGTGGCTTGCCTGCTGATCTTATCGTTGCCAACAGTCAGTGGGCTGGTCTTGTCGATATCGCGGTCGGAGTACTTGGTCAGCGGATCGTTGTGGAACGGCTCTCCGATATGCTTGACTGGTATGAACGCTGGCAGAATACTTTGTCTGCTCAGGGACTGACCTCAACAAGTGGTCGGGTTGGCTTTCTCGCGGTCGATAGATTGCCTGATCCTCCATCGTTGAATCTTAAAGAAAATTTCGGGGAGGGGGCGACCTGTATCGTCGGCAGGCTTGATCATCTCGTTTCAGATGAGCTCAAAGAAGAGAGTGCAAGTGAGGAGCATGTGGACCATGATTCAATGCATGAAGATGGGCCAGAGCGACTTGATAAGCAGGCTGTGCGGCAGCACGAAGGACCTGATGTAAGTGACGTGTTGAGAAGACGCTTGCTCGGTCGAGTCTGGATCGTTGAATCCATTAGCCAAGTACGGCATGTAGTCGGGCGTATGCCGCCTGGATTGGTGTTCCTAGATCGAGCCGGTAGTTGGCTATCTAGTGACGGAGGGTTCGAGGCAGGGGCAAGCGGGGCTGATACCGGGCTTGTTTCTCGTCACAGTGAACTGCGGACTGTAAAAATAGATCAGCAGGCACTTCTTGTATCTGTTCATGATGCCAGGAAAGAATTGCAGAATTGCCAAAAGAAAATTGAAGATTTGCGGGAAGAGCAGAAGCGTCTTGTTGCAAAACAGCATGAATTAGCAGAGTCGATAGCGTCGAGTAGGAGCGAGCAGCAACGGTTTCAGCGAGAAATGCTTGTTACTCGCAGTCAAGTCAATCAACAGCAACAGGCGTTGCATGAAGCAGAGTCTCAGGCTGTTGAAGCGGCTGACGCTGTACGTTCCGCAACGAGTAAGAGTGGGGAAATTGCAGGTGAGATTAGCAGGACAGACAAAACACTCGCGGAAGTTGAATCCAATCTTGAGTCACTCGGCCAGTCGCACGAACAGGTTCTCGAGAGAATCGAGCGTTTCCGTGATCAGTTGTCTGTCTGCAGAGAACGTGTCGCAGGGCTAGAAGCAACAGTTGTTGCAAAGCAGGCTGATAAAAGTCGTCAGGAGGCAGAGTTAGCAGCAGCACTGTCGAAGGAGAAGGCTGCCAAAGAAAGAGTGGCTGGTATTGAGCTCGACTTGCTTAATGCAGGTGATAAATATGCAGAAGCGTGCTTGTTGGCGGAGCGATCGGCTCAACTTGTCTCGACGCTCGTCAGTCAGCGAATGGCAATCCATGTTGCTGAAAAGAACGCCAAGAATGTTCTCGATGGTGCTCGTGAAACTCTTCAAGACTGCAGTTCAATAAGTCATGCTGCTGACCTAAAAAAAGAAACCGCTGTCCATCAACGCACGCGGGTCCTCGAGCGATTGCATGATGACTATGGCATTGACCCTACGGCTGAATTGCCACCTCCGGCAAGCACCGATTCCGAAGGGAATACAATTGAGATTCCTGAAAACCGGGAAGAACTCGATAGCTCAATAGAAGAAACAAGGAAAAAGCTGGGCACTGTAGGCTCAGTGAATCTCGAGGCACTAGCAGAATCAGAAGCTCTTGCCGAACGGTTGGCTGGGCTTGAGACTCAGCTTGTCGATGTCACTGATGCAAAACATTCTGTTGAAAAACTGATTGAGCGAATTGACGAAGAAAGCCGTCGTTTGCTTGGTGAGACAATCGAAAAAGTAAGAGCTGAATTCTCTGTTCTCTTTGAGCGACTGTTTGGAGGTGGTCAGGCGGATATTATTCTTGATCCAGAGATCGATCTTTTGGAAACCACTGTTGAAATTATGGCTCGGCCGCCTGGTAAAGAGCCTCGCAATATTTCATTATTATCTGGAGGGGAGAAGACAATGACCTGCGTTGCACTCCTACTCGCGATTTTCCGTTCTCGCCCCAGCCCCTTCTGCGTGCTCGATGAGGTGGATGCTGCACTTGATGAAGCGAACGTCGACCGATTCGTCGGTGTGCTACGAGATTTTCTGTCGTCAACCCAGTTTATCGTGGTTACGCATTCGAAAAAGACAATGGCAACCGCTACTACTTTATACGGTGTCACGATGGAGGAATCGGGTGTGTCGAAGCGAGTGGCTGTTCAATTTGAGTCAAATTCCTCTTCGGTACAGCCGAAAGCAGCATGAGCGGCAGCGTTACCAAAATCTTCCGAAAGAACGGCTCAAGTCTCACGACATGATCTTTCGATCTAACCTCTTGGATGGTCATGTTTGCTGAAACTGATTCACTGTGAACCAGTTTCTCCAAATATGAAGCAGGGGGGCCTGCAAGCCATGGTATTCACCAGACTGAGGATGAAAGTCTTCGGTTTGTGAGGCGGAATGCTATGGCCTGCCTTCTCTTTGCTTTCACCGCCCCTGTCGGAAAGTGGCGACGCGGCCAAACCGACAGATATGCCGCGTCGGGGGGGCCGTGTTTCAATACTCATTGCGAGTAGCGAGCTGGCCAAAATGAGTTCAGACACGAAGACAAAATGGAGTCTAGTAATGAAGGTGTTTACGACAGGCCAGGTCGCGAAGATCTGTAAAGTTGCTCCCCG
>WLWE01001722.1_pt1 | contig 15456 bp, 7 predicted proteins | sample 6718301 | NCBI WGS metagenome assembly WLWE01 (sample SAMN12718691, study PRJNA515312) | sponge metagenome | isolation source: marine sponge | host: Mycale hentscheli | place: New Zealand: South Island, Marlborough, Capsize Point | collected 2003-05-01 | reverse complement strand
CGTTCCTGTATTATTGCTCATTTTTCTAAAAAAAATAGTATTTTAACAAAGATATGATTTATTATCTTAATTTTATAAATTATCTTAACTTATGAAGACTTACTAAAGAGCTAAGACTCAAATCTATAGCCTTCTCTTCTTGAACCCTTGTCTGCTTCCTTACTGCTGTAACTCCAAGTATAGCTATCATACACGCCACAGTCTGATCAAACACAGTCCAGTTGTTAGCGTCAAACTTTAACCAATCATCTATCTGACTGTCAAACGGACAGGTGCCATATAAATCATCCCTCAAATCTTTCCCCGACCATCCGTACTCTTCCTTTTGCACATCCCTAGATATCTTCCCGACAAACTTATGGATATAAGATATCAATCCGTTCACAGCTTGCTGACGAACAAGGTTTCCTGACATTGAAACTCCTTCAACCTTAGTCTTACTAGAAGATTGAGTATAATCACTTTGCTTAGTAGTGTGTATATAATTATGGTAACCTCTTCTCCTCATGTGATTTAACAATCCTGGCTTCTGATTCTCACAGAATATTTTTAAACCAAAAAACACACCAGCCATAATCATATCTTCATAAAACAAATCTGGATCTGGTCTTCGTCCTACATAGTTGAGAAAGAAGCAGTTACTGTTTGTAGGGTTGTTAATGTCGAACTTTTTAAATCCAGCCGCAGCAGCATCAGACTTCTTATTGGCAACAGTTTCTTTATGGTCAAATGGATCACAAGCTATTATTCCAGTATTATGATTGTTAGGTGCAGGAAATCCTCTGCCATCATACGAAAAGTTATTTCTAGCTTCAGCATGAGGCATCCAAGACATTTCAAAGAAACCCTCTGGATCGTCATGAAAAGAAACTTTATGGTTTGACATATCATCCCAAACAAAATTACCTTTTCTTATAACACTACTTCTTAAAGTCTCGTTAAACTCCTTTTGCTCGTACAGTTTGTGAGCAGGAAAAACCTGAGTACCTACAGCTGAATAGAAAGCCTCTTTAGCTGTGAATGGGAACTTACGAACCTCACCTGCCAACTTAGACCCAGAAAGACCATCTCTTTGGGCTAGTAATGCGTTCTTAGCCCCTACAATGTCGGAGTAGCCGTATTCGTCAATAAAACCTTCAAGACCGTAGTAGGACGGCTTAAAATACCTGTACATTCCAGATATAGTTCTTCCATCCTTCTTTCTAGAGTGAAAGTCTGAATCGTTGTATATATCTAATGCAGCCTGCCCCCCTTTCTTTTCCAACTCCTCAACGGTAGTAGTGAAGTAAGCTTTCCCAACAATAGTCGTACCTACCACCAAACATGGCTTAACAATATCCCATCTCTCCGAAGCATCTCCTTCTGTAAACTTTCCGAACTCATCACAATAGTAACGCTGCAACTTCATACCATCATAAGAATCCTCTACAGAAGACCTGTATCCTATGGTTGAGTTAAGAACCTTGTCGTAAGTCTTCTTGTCTCCCTTAGAACTTCTCTTACTAGGAGCTTCAAACCTAAGCTCTTCTTTAGGATTTGTCTCTCCAGAATCTGTGGGCTTGTATATCGGATGTAATTTCTTCCAAGAGTTTATAAGTTTTTTAAAAACTCCCTGACCATCCTTCTTAGTTTTGGATTGTATACCGCACTCTGAATCTTCATTTCTAGAAGCTCTTAATTCAGCATGTTGTTTTTCTGATGCTAATTTATTTTCTATAACCTGATTCTCAATCATTTCCACTTCACCTTGTGCAACTTGCGCAGCATCTTCTGCAGCCACCTTTTCTGCTTGAAGTGCAGCTGTATAAGTATCTAAAATTGCTTGTGCACCATCTTCAATAGATTGCATTGCGGTTTTAGCATGAACGATTTCATTTCCTAAAGAAGGTAATTTAAAAGTAGTACCATAAATACTAATTCTAGCACCTTCAAGAGCAACAACTCTTAAACCAGTGCTGTCATCTATTATAGATACAGTTATCATTCCAATGAATTGATTATCACCTTCATATTCATTAACTTGAAATGCTTCTACAACAACACCGTTATATAATACAAATTTAACTTCAGAAATTGATTCAAGTTCTTCTCTTACACTAAAGACAAATTCGTCCTGTTTTCCATCAGCAATATTATGAGCAACTATAAATTCCTCTGCAGATGCAGGGCTTATTAGTTCAGTGTATTCATACTGATCTTCAGTATATTCACTAATTGTGTGCTCATACTTCGATGGTTCAGTAGCATGTAATTTTGCAATGTAATTCTTAATATCAATTTCAGTTAAAGCATCTTCCTGTATGTCACTTAACTGATCACCTAAAGCGATGTCATGTACAAAGTCAAATAAGTTACCTACTTCGAATTCACCATTTTCTAAGTTATAAATTGGTGCTTCAAAGTTTTTTAAACCTTCCATTTTAATAAAACCTCTACTCTCGTCTATTTGACTAAGGTTTATGTGACCTGGTTTTCTTTCAGTATCCGCTTTAATGTAATCTTCATAGTCTGGTGTTTCTCCTGACGATCTAATGAATTCAATTCTTTCAGCATCATTCATATCTGAATCGTCTAATAAAAATAATCTATTATAATTTTCCATAATTTGTTTTTTTTTAATTATTATGTTATTATTATGTACACTCGTTTGTGTATTTATTGGAATACAAATATTTGTAACAAATATAAAATATAAAATGTAAATTTGTGAATTAAAAATCCTTAGAATAAAGGACTTTTTGTATAGTAATATGAAAATTAAATATAAATAAGGAAACACATTATTTTGTGATTCATTAATAAATATACCATAAAAAATAAAAAGATTATTATTTAATATTTTTTAACAATTTTTTTGATAATTTTAGAATATTCACCAGTATCGGGTATCTCAAAGACATATTTATGAGTAAATTTATATTCTTTTTCTGGTTTCATTAATATATATTCACCATTACCATCAATACCTAATAAATCATCTTTAACACCTTTCATTGTGATTCTACAAGATTCGGTTGGTATTAATGTACATTCACCAGGAAAATCCCATTGTCCTCTATTTGTTATTTTAGCATTTAAAGAATCAATTATAAAATCCCATTCTAATATAGATAATGTTTTTTTATTATGTATGTGATCTCTAAGTAAATGTATAACCCAATCAGTAGATTTAACTTTATTAAGGTATTCTACTTTATTTATTTTCTTCATTATATATTCACCCCTAATCTTAAAAAACTTATTGCAATAATTTAAAAAACTATCATATGTTTTAAAGCGATTAAATCTAGGTATATCATAAGTTTGAATAATATTAAATTCTTTTCTACATTCCTCATTATTAAAATCACTTATTTTAAAGTCTAATAACCTTTTAATTCCCTTCTTATAATAAAAACCACTATCATTAAATTGATTTTCTAAAAAAGAGGGTATTTCTAATTTTGTAGAGTAATAAAAACTTCTAAGGATTGTATTAAGGTTGGGTATTCTTACTTTATCTTTTGTTAATAAGTCTTGAAATCCTGATGTATATAACTCCTTAACTTCCTTAGATTCTTTAATCGGATTACCTCCATTTTTATATATACACCAATCAATGTAAATATGTTTTAATTCATGTTGTAATGAACCAATAGATAGTTTTCCTACATTTAATGTTAAGTAACTAATATATTTTGATTGTTTTTTGTCAAAACCAGATTTTTCATGTAGATATTCATTTAAATCACTTAAATTAATTACTAATTTATCTATTGAAAAATTCTTATAGATGTGTGGTATTTTTTTAATATCTATTGTTAGTTCTTCTTGTAGGTTTTTTTCTGAATAAAAATTAGTTATTTTATTCACAACTATATCTGTTGCTTGTTTAACTATTAATGATATACCTAACATACATTAAAAAAATATGGTGACATATAATCACCATTTAATATTACTTATTTATAACCTCTAAAGGTTATAAATAAGGTTTTTTAAATTCTTAATAGAATTGGTGTAAGATAGGGGGTTACAAGAACCTTCCTCAGTTAAATAATCATTAACTAACTTACCTAATTCTTCGTTTTCATCAAAAGTAAAAATCGCTTTACCTTTGTTTTTTTCAACACTTAACTTATGTCCGTTTAATTTTAAAAACGCTGCTAAATATAAATCTGTTGTTTTATAAATTTTAGTTTCACTCATTTTATTTTTCTTTTATTTATAAATATAATAAACTTTAATAAAGTTACAATAATGTAATTTTTTTAGTATCTATAACTACACCTTAATCTAGTACCTTCTAGTGGTGCATCTATAAATGTTATTGACTTACCTGAAATTATGTAATCAGAGTCTTCTCCGGGGTCTTGTAACACACCATTCATATATAAATGTTCACTATTTGTTTTTGGTGATTCTTCTAATATAAATAATTTATTTTCACCGTTGATTATTCCAGAAGGGGATTCCCTATCTTTATGGTTTATCTTTAATGTTAGCTCTTCCCAATCGGTTATATCATAATCCCAATTACCTGACTTTAACTTATAATAAGTTTCACCCCCATTGACTCCGACAATCATTCCTGGTCGCCTTCTTGTGGGTGCTACATTATGTAAGTCATTTACTGTAGGAACATTCCTTAAACCATCTATACCATAAACAGGATCAACAACCGCATAGGTATCTCTAGTATCCATAGGTGTTAATACACCCATTATACCTACGCCGCCCATTAATCTAAAATCACTCATCTATATATAAATATTTATTCACATAACCAAATGTCTACTTTGGCATATGTAGGTACATAAGTCCTATACATCTTATACGTAATTTCTTTGCTGATTTCACCTATACCTATATCACCTTGATATATCATTGGTATTGCAAAACCATTACAACCATTTTCACTATTTCTAAACATACTCGGCTGTTTCATAGTTTCGGGTATTAGAATAAATCCATAACCATTACCTTCAGGTAATTCTATGTGACTATCCACAACCTCTATATTATAAGTACCTAATAAATTATCAATATCACTTTCTTCAACACCAATCTTATCTGATTTACCATAATAATATTTATATTTATCAATCTCAGGTGTTACAGGTCTTACAGGATCACCAATATCAGGATCTTTTGTAACAGGATCACTAATAATTGGTGTCACAACGGGAACAGTTTGTCCCGGTATATCAGCAGTTAATGATTTAACTGGTTTCTCATAAGTAACAATATCATTCCTTTTAATAGTCATTTTAGTATTAGACTTATAACTTGAATCAATAATACTATAATCATCTGTTAATCTATTATAATCATCGTCTATTTCTACTATTGTCTCACCAGACATCGCACCTTTAGGTATAGTAATACTATCGGTTACTGTGATAGGGTCACCACTAATAACACCTATCTCATTTGTAAAGTCAAATGTGACATCCGAAGGTACTGGTATTTTTGTCTGAGCAATATAATTAATTATAATTGAACCTTGATAGAAATTAGCAAAGAAATCAATTTCTATACCAACATCATCAACAAAGATTACGGTACCTTCTACTAATCCAAATCTTGCAGCTTTATCTGCAAAACTATATCTAATAGTTGTTACATCTAAACTACATCCATACATATTAAAGCATGCAACATCACCCTTGAAACTACCAGCAAAGTTTTCTTCAATGACTAAGTTACCATCTTTTGTATCTGGACCATTTATTGTTCTTGTTTCTATTAAACCTTGTGTACCACCACCAAATGAATAGTTAAATGGAACACCTTGTTGTTTTTCTCTATGTTCATTTAAGTCCTTAAATAAGAACTCATCAAAATCTTCTTTTGTATATTTTAGATATCCATTTACATAAATGTCTAATCTACCTTTTCTTCTTCCCTCATTAATTAATGCACAATCAGTAATAGTATTGTAAGCACTAAACCTAACAACTACATGTGACCAAAACCCACCTAATATTACATTTTCTTCACTATAATCTTCTATGACTGTTGTTCCTGTAACATATGTGTCACCACTACATTCTCCACTAACTGTTAGATATCTATATCCAACACTACCATCTTGTTTAATTCTAAACCCTAAAGCGTTTTCTACGATGTCTGCATTCCTATCTCTTTCTCTGGTGATAGTTTCACTAATACCAGTAAATGTACATCCAGATGTTAGGTTACTACCATTATAAACCATAAATGAATTATCATTTAATGTTGTTGCGGTAACTGATGGTGGTGATAAGTCTACACCCGATGAGGTTGTATAACCAGTTTCACCACTAAATACATCCCAGAATTTATTTTCTGACCTTGTACCCATATAGTAGAATAATCCCTCATTATCTGGATAAGTATCATTTAATGTTGTTGCAGTAACACCACTACAAGCATTTACATCCCTTCTAACCCAAAACTCTGCAGTCCAACCCTTCTCATATCTTGTTGGTAGAGTTTGATAATTATATGGTGTACCACTAAGGGTATTGCCACTTAATGGGTCATCTAAACAAAAATCTTTAGGTTCCCACGTAAATTTATTATCATCTTTTGGTACAAAGAATGTTTTATCCGATAACTTAAAGAAACCTTGATAGAACCCACCACATAACCTTGCATAGTTACCTTCAGTAGTACCACTAAGAATACTTATAGGGTAATCATAGGTACAACCTGTGACCCTCTTCATTGAGTATCTTGTATCTCCTGATGATAAGAATAATGTAGAACCTGTATATGTGTTTATAAATGTTGTTCCAGATGTATCTGCAGAGCAAGATAAATCTATGAACCCATTATCAATACCTGTAAGTCCAATATCATTTAGTGTAACCCCACTTCCTTGAACGGTAGAACCAGTCCAATTCTTTAGGTTATATAATGTATTACCAGAATAACTATTGGCGTTGTCAATGTCTATATTAATTAATAGACAACTACCTGATAGTATATTATTATGATCTAAAACACCACCTTTAGAATCATATGAAATAAAATGATCCCAATAATCGCTGTTACTCAATCTTAATTTGTAATTGTTAAAATTATGCTGGTAGATATTACTCATTAAAATAGTTTATTTAATAAATATCTTACTTCACAAATAAGCACAAAAGTAAGATAATATTAATTACCCCGATATCGGGGTAATTAATTAATCATTTATAAATATCTATTTTTTTGTAATCTACGCCGAAGGGTTGTACTCATATGAGGTACTTGTTGACTCAACAGCGTTTGCACATATAATATAATTCATAACAAAATACGGTTGTAAGTTATTATGTGCAGAACCACCAGAATTTGATGTGGCCTGACCTGTACTCATAAACTCTGATGAGTGACCATGAGCACCATCTGGCTCAACATTACCTTCTTGTATTGCCTGTAAATTTGATACCCCATTAGTGTTGTCATCTGAGCTATATTTATGTATACCAGTATAAACCCAATTAGCATTTGTTGAATCCCAATCAGCAATAGGGTTATATACCGCCCAACCATTAAATGAATTAGAAAGACTTGTACCTGCGTCATTTACTACACCCACAATACCATTATGTAATTTCATTTTCCAGTTATGTGAACTACCGTTAGCATTTAATTTTCTAGAATTAAATAAATCAATAACAGATTTTGCTTGGTCATTAGTAAGAGTATCACCCTCACCACTCGAATCTCTAACCCAAGATATTGCGTGAAAATGTTCTGAAGATGGGTCTGATGTTGTATTTCCATTAGCATCTTCACCATAACCTATTTCATGTCTATGTTTTTTATGTGGTATTTGGTTTTCAGTTAAGGTATGTGTTGATGCCCCACCTGTTTTACCAATACTATTAAAGTTATTATCTGAACTATTATAACCCACTGGCACCCTACTTTCTAAATTAGGTAATCTGAAATACAAATTATTAGATACCGTCTGTGAACCGTATGTAGTTCCTATAACATCATACAATTCTTCGTGATCTGTTTTTTTAACCCATGAACCATCACATATTAACCAACCTGTCGGTGCACTATTAGTGGTCCACATAATTACAGAACCCACAGGTGTACCAACACCAGCAAATTGATTGCTTGAAGATGATCCATTAGATGAAGAAGGTGTCTGCCATGAAGCATTACCACTACCATCTGAAGTCAATACCTTACCAGAACCTGGACTACCACCCTCAATTTTAATACTACCTCTAAGTGTAAGGTTACCATTAGATTCAAATGTAGACCTTCTATTCCAAGCAGTACCACTTGGGCCCTCACTTGAATTGGGTATCATTTGTATTGTGTTACTTTCTGATGTTAACCATAAATCACCTTTTCTAGATTCAACCTTAGAACGAACACCCACTCCCGAATTACCATTAACCTCCGTAACCGCTCTAAATGTTTCATCACCATTTATATCTGTAATTAATAGACCTGGATGTTGGTTTGATTTATCGTATTTATTTTGTATTTCTAATTTAGCACCATCATGTTTTACTGTTATAAAGTTATTTTCACTTTTAAATACTTCACCATCAATATTCTCTTTAATACTTATAGGCCTATAAAAATAAAAACCATTACTAGAATTTGTATTAAAATGAGTCCAACTTGTATTTAAAGGACCAACACTAAACGTTCTATTATTGTTTTCAACTTTTAATAATCCACCATCAGCTAATATATTACCTTTAACTTCTAATTTTTCTGTTGGTTGATATCCATTACCGATACTAACATTACCAGTATTTGTAATATATAATTTACCACCAATACTTTCACTATTTCTACCTATTTCAAACCCATCAGATCCACTAACAAAAGACCTTGACCCTATCAACCAATAATCTGCATTACCAGTAAAGCCACCAGATTTATTTAAAAATCTAATTGCTGAATTATCAAACCCATCACCTTCAATATGTAATTTAGTTTGTGGTGAATCAGTACCAATACCTACATGACCTTTTTTATAAAATGCAGAATATACTGGAAGACCCAATCTAGTATCATCGGAAAGTTCTATCCCTTCTGACCAAATAGAAGTATCGGTATCAGTATCAATATCATTTTCCCATGTAACATTACCCTCACCATCAGTTTTTAATACTTGATTAGCACTACCATCTAATAAAGGGAATTTATAATTTTTCAATAATAGGGTACCATTAGTTATATTAACATCTCCTACTTCGTATTTTAATGAGGTACCTGATTTTCCCCAGTTATTTGCTTGTGTCGCTGAGATTGTTCTCAAAGCAGTTGGTGCAGCGGCTGTTCTTATTGTTTCATTATCATCTAATTTAATATTCCAACCTGTGGCCCAATCATCAATATCTCTATTATTATGACCTAAAATTACTTCTGTTACATTAACTTTACTGTATCTCCAAGAATCGGTGTGTTCACCTATTGATATTGCAAATTTATCATTTTCATCATAATAAAATCTAACCTTAAAGTTATATTTATTAGTACCATCTGGTGGTGAATCTATCCAAGCATAATACCAATGTATATCATCATAATCCTGTAAATAACAACTAACATGTAGATCAAAATTTAAACTATCACTAAAAACTTTAATTGTTGCTTTAAATTGTGTACCTTGACTTCCAGATGTTGAAGATATTACTGGTGGGGCAGTTATTTTTATTCTACCTTTTTCTGTTTCATTTGTTCTAAATTCCGCACCTTGTGGTGAAATTATTCTTGTGTGTCGAGTTTTATAAAATGCAAAAACATCTGATTTTGCAATACCATTATATGTTGCGGTGCCAGCATTTACTGTCCAAATAGAAGTATCTGTATCAATATCATTTTCCCATGTAACATTACCATCACCATCTGTTTTTAATACTTGGTCAGCTTCACCATCTGCTGCAGGTAATGTATAATTATTAATTGTTAAAGTTTTACTATTAGTTATATTAACATTACCATTTCCATATTCTACATCATTAACATTTCTAATCCAGCTGTGTGCTTGTGTATTTTCTATTACAGCATTGTTTTGATTAGGTTCTACATATCTTTTCTTATTCGCACCATCATCATCATCATATGTAACACTATCCCAATCAGTAGATAATTCTATCTCCCATCCATCATTCCAATTATCAGGTGTTGAAGCATCGTAACCTACTTGAACATCAACTATATTAATATCCGGAAAATTCCAAAAAGAATTTTTTTCACCAATTATTATAACATTTTTACCTTCTTCAAGGTCATATGTAAATCTAACCGTAAAGTTATGGTTATCTTTTGGATTTCCTTCAATCCACGCGGAAGGAAATTTCCAAGCACTAGTATATTGACCATATATTGAGGTTGCATATCCTGCAAGATTTAGTGTTATATGTTCATTTTTAGAGTGATCATATATTTTAACGGTCATACTAACCATTGTGTTTTTACCACCTTGAGGTAAGGTTATAATAAATGCTCCTAATTTCTCACCATCGGAAGAAAAAGAACCACCACCAGGAGATAAGATTCTTGTATTACCGTGTCTGCCGGTGCTCCACTCTGTAGATAATGAATCTGCAATTATATTACCAGCAACTTCTAATTTTTCTGTTGGTTGATATCCATTACCAATACTAACATTACCATCATTTGTTATATAAAATTTACCACCTGTAAGATCGTTATCTGTAGCTGCACCGAAGTTTCTACCTATTTCAAAACCATCTGTACCATCAGAAAAAGATCTCATACCTACCATCCAATAGTCATCATTGTTATGTGCGTCATTAAGAAGTCTTATACTTGAATCATTATAAACAGAACCTTTAATATGGAGTGCACTATCTGCATTAGTTGTTCCGATACCAACATGTCCACCTAATGGGTTTAATAAAAGTTCATATGTTCGATTTGGTTCACCACCACTCCACCTAAATCTCTTACTTTGTATCCAACTTCTACCTGTTGATTGCAATGTTCCCATAGCAATACCATAAGAATTAGTAGTACTACTACCGTAACCTAATGCCGTATGTGTAGAACCACTAATACCTATTTCAGGTATAACATTAATACCATGATTAATACCGCCAATATCATCTCTGGTTACAAAAAGTTTAAGCTTATCTTCACTAATAGACCTAACCCCAATATTAACAGTACCTTTATTATAAATTATTGAATCATCAGTATTTCTAATCCAGTTATTTGTCTGTGTGTTTGATACTGTTGTATTACTATTAAAAATGAATCTATTTGTTTCTGTATCTTCTATCTTTGTATCTAACCAAGTATTTGAACGGAAGATATACCAACCACTATTCCAAAGAGAAACATCAGATGCTTTGACACCATCATCATTTTCTACATGACCAGCAACTTGTACATCAGTTACATAAACACTAGTAAGCTGTCCACTATAATCATCATCACCTATTATTACTATACATTGTTTTAGCAATTTATCATAACCAAATTTAACAGGTAAATTATGATTATCAACATCTTTTGGACTACCTTCTATCCATGCAGTAGTATTAGCCCAATAACCACCATTGGTATGACTGTCATTTTTATAATTATAACCTGAAATATTTAATGTTATATCTTCATCCGAACTATACTCATATATTTTAACTTTCATGTTTATATGAGAGTAAGTCCAACCTTGTGGTAACCTAATTATAAAAGCCCCAGTTGCGGTTGCTGATTTATAGTAAGTTGCACCTTCGGGGTTTATTACCCTGCAGGTATTAGTAGATTGTGATGATAATGAATTCGCTACTATATTACCATCATATGTTGCGGTATCACCAGCAGCATTTTCTTCCCATATAGATTGTACCTGTAATTCACTAGAATCAATCCAGTCTAAATTACCATTAGCATCGTTTAATTTTAATAACTGTCCAACGGTACCTTTACTTGTTGGGAATTTATAATCATTAATTGTTAAAGTTTTACTATTAGTTATATTAACATTACCTCTACCATATGAAAGATCCGATCCAGATCTACTCCAGTTATTTGCTTGAGTACTACTAAAAACAACTAAATCATTGCCAGTTCCAGAAGTATTTACATTATACCTAGTACCGCTAATAATGTGTGGTTCCGTTTCCCAACTGTTTTTTATCTCTATACTCCATCCATTATTCCATAGTTCTGGTGTCTGACCATAATGCCCGACTTGTACATCAATTATATTAATATCAGGCCAATCCCAAGTACGATCAGGTTCACCAATTATAATAACGTTTTTATCAAGAAACCTGTCATATCCAAATCTAACTGTAAAATTACTATCATATTGAGGGTTGCTATCTACCCAAGCTGAACATTTATACCAATTGTTTACCATGTCCTTATGTAACCACCCTGCAAGGTTTAATAATACATGTTCGTTTGTACCATTCTCATATATCTTAACAGACATACTAACCATAGAATATGTTCCAGTAGTTGAACTATCTGATTTAATTTTACCCTGTGGTAAGGTTATAATAATTGATCCGGCAGGTGCAGTGGCTCCCTCTCCTTCATCAGAATAAGAACCTCCTTCCGGGTGTAAAATTCTAATATTATCTCTAGTTGTATTAGTTGGATTTTGCCAAACCGCAGTTAATGAATTTGCAATTATATCCCCAGAAATATTTAAAGTAGAATCTAACCATGTAAGATCTGAGTCTCCTTCAATTTTAGTATCTGATTTAAATACGGCTAATTCTCCTGCGTTTGGTGTAGGTTCTATAATATTAATTGAAGTACCATCTTCTCCTTTAGGTCCTTCAGCACCTACAAGTACGAAGTATACTTCACATTCTCCTCCATTAACTTCAATCTCATCAAGAGATACATTATACACATCAAATTTATAATGTCCATTACCATCTATGCTTGCCCCTATAATTTGAAAGACATTATTATGTCCATTATGTGCATCAAGTATTGTTTTAATTTGACCAGATTTAGCATTTAAATATTGATCTAAAAATGTTGATTGGTCTACACCATCTGCATCTTCTTTATGAAATGTCAGACTTGTGATACCATCATAAACCGCTTCTCCACTCCATGAAAATTCACCAGTTTGTAAGGCAAGTCCAGTATTCTGACCATCCCACTTAAACATTCCTGATTGTACAAATCCAGTATCTCCCTTTTCTCCTTTATCTCCTTTTAGTCCCGTTAAATCAATGTCATTAACAGGGTTACCATCACTTTTTGTTAACTTTAATGTTGTACCATCTAAAGTACCACTTTCAACAAAGGTGTCTGTAATACCAGTAGTAAATCCTGAAATATCAAAAGTATGTCCGCTAGATGTCTCATATGTAACAACTCCTGTGGTTTCGTTATATGTACCACCAGTAACATAACTATTTGTATCTGTAAATAATGCCCCAGAATTTAGAATATCTATATCTCCACCATAGGATTTTGTTAATTTTATTGTTTGATTTTGTGCATCTACAATACCACTAGTAACATGTACATCTTTAACACTTCCAGTATACACATCAAAATCACTAGTATCTAATTTATCATTTAATTCACTCTGTAAGTCAGTTATATCACTAATACTATGTGTATGTGCAGTGGATGTTAAATTACTAAATGAAGTCTTATGTGGGTTATTTGTATCACCAGTATGTGATATAAAATCACTACTATCTAATTTAGTACCTATCTGTGTTACTACTGAACCACTATAATTATCAAAATCAGTAATTTCACTAAGTGTGTGTGTATGTGCTGAATCCCCTATCTCAGATAAACTAATTTCCTCTTTTGTGAAATGTATTGAAGTATCACCTGTGTGGGCACTAAAAATAGTATCAGGTAATAAATCATTACTATTACCTGATAATAGTTTTTCCCACCCATCAATAACAGTTGGGTCTCCACCCTCTATTAACTTATATAAACCATCATTTTCAGGAGTTTCATCACCAGACACTACTACTAACATACCATAATATTGGTATTTAGGTTCACCATCTATATTTACAGTATCTAATAAATCTGTTATTGAACCCACTACCATTCTAGTATCTAATGGTCCTTCTATTTTAACTTCAAAATTACCTGGTAAATTAAAGGTTCCTTTCCTTCTTTTACCACTACCACTGTCTTTTACTGATATTGCCATAATTGTTTTTTTTACTATTTTTTTATATTGTTACTTTAAATTCCGATGGGCCTATTTTTCCTTGACTATCATCCCATTTAAACTGATGATATTCTACATTAGTATCATATTCGGTATCTATTGTTATTGTATTTAATTTCCATCTATTATTTAATAAATTTACATCACCCCAAATTCCTTGATAATCTTTTTGTACAATGTTAGTTGGGGTACCAAAAGCTTTAGGTATCCTAAACTCAAAATTTGCTGCATCTGATGCGGTACCTTCAAAATCAATAGTTATTAATACTGGATTAGTAGTTAATAGCATTAACGGTAATGTTTTAAAACTACCATCTTGATTTACTACATAAACTGGGTAGGTACCTTGAAAAGAGTCAGACGCTGTTTTAACACCACCTGGATATCCACTACCAACCATAGTATCGCCCTTACTATCAAAAGCATCTTCACCAGCAGCAAAAGTTGTAGTTAATGACCAACTATTATTACCAGCAACTACTCTGTAATTACCGTCTATTGGATCACTTATACCGTAATCACCACTTAAAGTTAAATTACCACCATCTACTGTAGAAGTTCCACCACCATTATAGGTTATAACTGCGTTAGTGACATTACCAGCGTATGTTGATGGTTGTGTTACCCCACCTGGATATGTTGATGGTGACCATCCACCACCACTTGCCGATGTGTTTAATGTGATAGAAAATTCTTGACCTATTTGATATATAGTACCTAAACCATTTAATACCAATCCTGTGGATGGTCCATTATGTGAAGGTGTTTGAGTTGGAAATAACATTAAATCAATTATTTCGGATATTGTTTTACCTGTTAAATCTTCTATTGGTGTACTAGATGGTATACCACCCACAGTTTTCACTGTTGGTATACTAAAAGCAGATGTATAAGTATCTCCAGTACCTTCAATATTTAGTAAATCTACCTCTATATCTTCACCATTAACTTTATTAATAACTAATTTATTATCTTTGGTTGTGGCAGTATTGATTGTTTCACCTTTTAAGTGAATAAAGTTATTGTCAAAACTCTTATATACTGGATAAAATTTATCTGTATTTGATAAATCAACCGGTGTTTTTATATCATTTGCCCAAGGGCTGTTAAGAACCCTTAATACTAATTTTTTATTATTTTCACTCATATTTTTTATTTATCTTACTAATATTATTAAGCTTCACCTCCACTGTCTCTATCATCACAATAGTCACGTGCAATATTATCTACATGATTATAAACCGATATAGCCTTTTCCAACTTATCAATCATATACCCATTAATATCTTTTTCATTCTGTCTATCACTACTTAGGTTTG